>Ga0105249_10002344_pt1 | contig 16455 bp, 16 predicted proteins | sample KBSS44metaG_FD_81522 | JGI IMG/M metagenome (GOLD analysis project Ga0105249, IMG submission 81522) | Switchgrass rhizosphere microbial communities from Kellogg Biological Station, Michigan, USA - KBS S4-4 metaG | ecosystem: Host-associated > Plants > Roots > Rhizosphere > Soil | place...
CTGGACCTCGGGCGCATCCATCCTGGCGAAAGCGCCGTCGCGCGCCAGCGACGCCCCGGTATAGAGGTTCAGGAAGTCATGCAGCCGGGCTCCGGGGGCGACGATCGTTCCCACCAGGATCCACAAAGCACAGAACGCGATCACGGCCAGGATGGCGTATAGCGGAACGGAGCGCCGGGTTGCGCTCAAGCTCTGCACCTCCGGCGCGATGGCCGAAATGATTTGCGTGGGAATCACTCCCTAGTTATTCGCCCTGGACGTGCGTGTACTTTAGCGCCGGTTCAGGGAGATTCTCGGAAGCGGGACCAATCCGGGGGACTGCGGAGGTGTCTAACCCCAGCAATTTCCGTCCTTGAATGGCCAGTTCGAAACGGTCTTTCACTCCGGTTTTTTCGAAAATATGCATCAGATGCACTTTTACGGTTCCGGCGGTGATCGAAAGAGTGTTGGCGATTTCCTTGTTCTTTTGACCTTCGCAAATCTGGTGGACGATCTGTTTTTCGCGGGGGGTCAGGCGCGGAGCCGACCGCCGCTCGGAGCCGTCGGCAGATTGCTCGGCCGATCCTTCGATCCAGACGTTTCCGGCAGCTACTGCCCGGAGGCATTCGATCAACGCCGTTACCGGCAAAGTCTTTTTCAGGATGCCGCGCGCCCCGCAGCGTAAAGCACGGAAGCAGTCGACATCGGCCAGGTCATGAACCCACAGAACCGGCTGGGATGAAGGAGCGGCATTCTTCACGTCGGCGATGAACTCGAAGACTGCCTTCAAGCCGCCTGCATGATCCAGCAACACGATGTCGGGCCGGGTTTGCCGCACTGCGGCGAACGCATCTGTCAGCGCGGACGCCGAACCGATGAGGTCCAAGTCCTCGCACCCTGACAATACTTTAGCCAACCCTTCGAGAACGACGGGCTGAGACTCACACGCGAATACAGAGATACGGCTCAATAGGTTTGCCTTTGCTTTATAAATCGACGCACGGCGGGCTGGTAGATAGGTACTAAGTGTCGATTCAGCTAATCCGTTGGAACTATGGCGCAGTGGCACCGAACCGCGAGCGCCAGCGAGCGGCTATCAGGGAGCCGTGGCGTTCACTGCGGGGCGATTTTCGCGCAGCTCATCCGAAGACCCCGAGGCCAGCATCAGGCCGATGAACGCGACCGCGGACGCCGCGAGTCCCCAGGCCGTGAGCCACCCATGCTCGATCAAATATCCACCCAGCGGCGGAGCGATAATCAACGCCACCGAATTGAGCGATTGCGTCAAGCCCAGGACCACGCCTTGTTCATCGCGGCGAGTCGCCTGGGTGATGAGACTGGTGAGCGTAGGCCGCACCATGCCGCCGATCGACGTCACCAGCGTGGCCAACGCCAGCACCGGGATCGAATGACAGAAGGCCAGCAAAGCGTATCCACAGGTGTAACCGAGGAAGCCGACGCGGTTCAAGGTGCGCTCGCCGAAGCGCTTCACCAGTCGGCCTAATGCCGGGCCCTGAAGACCGATCCCCGTCAAGCCCGCAAAGGCCCAGGTGTAGCCGACCTGTTCCGGACCGAATGGCATGCCCGCCCACGTCAGGCGGCGTTCGAGCACCAGAGGCATGCCTGCGATAAACATCGAGAAGCCGAAGGCAAAACTAAAAAACTGCCATAGCTTCGAAGCTAAACCCGGCTGGCGAAAATATTCGATGTAGGCGCCCCACTGGACCAGCGAGAGACGTTTTCCGCCGGGACCCGCGATGCCCTTCCCTGCTCCTGCCGGCTGCACAGCCGGCAACAGGAGATACGTACTCAGAATGCTGGTGGCTGACAGTGCGGCGGCGGCGAAGATCGGATATCGATAATCGTACTTGGCGAGCAACCCGGAAATCGCCGGGCCGATCAGGAATCCCAGCCCGAAGGCAATGCCGATGATGCCGAACGATTTCGCGCGATCCTTGGGCTCCGTGACATCCGAAATATAAGCTTGCGCCAGAGAAAGATTCCCGGCAGTACAACCGTCGATTGCGCGCGCGACAAACAAGATCCATAGCGACGGTGCGAACGCCGTGATCAGAAACCCGACGAAGGTCCCCGCCTGGCTCACCAGCAGCAGGGGTTTGCGCCCGGTATGATCGGATAGCCGGCCCAATAAAGGACCGGAAAACAGCTGGCACAGCGCGTAAATCCCGATCAGCCAGCCCACTTCCTGAGGACTCGCGCCCAGCTTTTCCGCATAAAACGGCAGCAGGGGGATCATGATCGTGAGGCCGAGCACGTCCACGGCGACAATCAGGAAAATGGCGAGCAGGGGAGAGCGAACCAAATCCCATGATGCCACGGCGGCACCACACGCCGCTGCCGTAGAATGGATTTAATGCAGCCGAATGAGGAGTTCTACCGCATCCAGAAGCTTCCGCCGTACGTCTTCGCCGTCATCAATGAGATGAAGGCAAAAGCCCGCGCGGCACAGCTGGATGTGGTGGATTTGGGGATGGGAAACCCCGACGGCGCCACGCCCCGCGCCATCGTCAGCAAACTGGTGGAAGCTTCGCGCAACCAGCGCAACCATCGCTATTCGATGTCCAAGGGCATCCCCCACCTGCGCCAGGAAATCGTCAAGCGCTACCAGAAGAATTACGGCGTCACGTTCGATTCTGAGAAGGAAGCGATTGTGACTATCGGGGCGAAAGACGCGCTGGCGCACCTGTTGTTTGCTGTGATTGGTCCTGGCGATGCAGTGGTCTCGCCCAACCCGTGCTATCCGATTCATCAGTATGGCGTCATCATGGCCGAAGGCCACGCCTGCACCTTGCCGATGCCGACGCCGGCGGATTTTCTCCAGTCGCTCAATGATTTATACAAGAAGTCGTCCAAAGCGCCAAAGATGATCCTGATTTCCTTTCCGCACAATCCGACGACGCAGTGCGTGGATCTGGATTTCTTTAAAGAAATTATCCGGCTGGCCGCGCATCACGGCACCATGGTGGTACACGATTTCGCTTACGCCGACCTCGGCTTCGACGGCTACAAGCCGCCCAGCATGATGCAGGTCGAGGGCGCCAAGGAAGTCGGCGTGGAAATTTTCTCCATGTCGAAGAGCTACAACATGGCCGGCTGGCGGGTGGGCTTTTGCCTGGGTAACCCCAAGATGATCGGTGCGCTGGCGCGAATCAAGAGCTATCTGGATTACGGCGTATTCCAGCCCATCCAGATCGCGTCGATTATCGCGCTGCGCGAGTGCGAGGAAGATACCAAAAAGATCTGCGCCATGTATCAGAAGCGCCGCGACGTTCTGATTCAGGGATTGCACCAGGCCGGCTGGCCGGTGGAACCCCCCAAGGGCACCATGTTCGTGTGGGCTCCGCTGCCCGAAAAGCACAAGCACCTGACTTCGCTCGAGTTTTCGAAGCTGATGCTCGAGAAGGCGCTGGTGGCGGTGTCGCCCGGTATCGGCTTCGGACCGATGGGCGAAGGGCACGTGCGGTTTGCGCTGATCGAGAATCCACAACGCACGCGCCAGGCGACGGCGGGGATCAAGAAGATGTTGAACTCGTAGGCGGAAGTTACGGCGACCCGTAAGGGCAACCTGAAGGGTTGACTTTAGAACTGCCAGCTATAAGGATGTTGTGTGGCCCAGCCTTTCGAAATTCTTATAGCCGAAGACAATCCCGCCGATGTGGTCCTGGTGCGCGAAGCGCTCGCGACCAATAACGTGGACTGCGTCCTACACGTCCTCACTGACGGCGAAAAAGCGCTGGCTCGGATCGATAACCTCGACAACGATCCGAATAAGCCGCCGGTCGACCTGCTGATTCTCGACATGCACCTTCCCAAGCATGACGGCGAGACCGTACTGAAACGGCTCCGATCCACCCGGCATTATGCGCGAACGCCCGTCATTGTGATGACGTCCCTCGCATCCAAGTGGATCGAGGATAATGCTGCAAAGGACGGGGCCATGGTTTACTGTTCGAAGCCATCGACCCTGGATGAACTCCTGAAGCTAGGTGTGGTGGTACGAAACATGCTCAATCAGCATGGGCGAGGTGCGGGAAATCCCGTCCCTGAGCAGTGAGATTGGGGGAGGCGAAAAGTGACCGCACAGGCGCTTAAAGCGTTGACACAGCTCGGGAATGGATCTGATCCAGCCAGCCGTGAAGTCCTCGACGCTCTACCCGTGGCCGTATATATTACCGACTCAGAAGGCCGCCTGACCTACTTCAACGCCGCCGCAGCCGAGCTCTCCGGCCGCAGCCCCCAGCTTGGCGTGGACCAATGGTGCGTGACTTGGAAAATCTTTCTGGCCGACGGCACCCCGTTGCCCCACGATAAGTGCCCGATGGCCGTGGCACTTAAAGGCGGCGAAATCGTCGAAGGGATCGAATGCCTTGCGGAGCGGCCGGACGGGACCCGCTTCTGGTTTACACCCTATCCCGCCGTCTTGCGCGACGCGCGAGGGAAAATCACCGGCGGAATCAATGTCTTGGTGGATATCACTGCCCGCAAGGGTGCTCAAGAGCAAGCGGAGCAAGCCGCGCTATTGCTCAGCGCTATTGTCGATTCTTCGGACGATGCGATCATCAGCAAAGACTTAAATGGAACGATCACCAGCTGGAACAAGAGCGCCGAGCGGCTGTTCGGATACACCGCCGAGGAAATCGTGGGTCGGCCGGTCACCCTGTTGATTCCTCCGGAGCGGCTGGATGAGGAACCCCGAATTATTGCCCGCCTGAAAGCCGGCGAGCGCGTGGATCATTTTGAAACGATCCGCCGCCGGAAAGACGGCAAGCTACTGGATATTTCCCTGACTATTTCGCCGGTGCGAGACGCGAAGGGGAATATTGTCGGAGCCTCTAAAATCGCCCGGGACATCACGGAGCGCCGTCGTGCCGAGGCAGAAATCCTCCGCGCCAATCGGGACCTGGAGCAATTCGCCTTTTCTGCCAGCCACGATCTTCAGGAACCTCTGCGCAGCGTCAAAATCTACAGCGAGCTTCTGACCCAGCGCTACAACAACAGACTGGACGGGCAAGCCCTGGAATTTCTCGGATACGTGCGAGCCGGCGCAACGCGCATGGAAGCGCTGGTGAGCGACTTGCTCGGCTACACTCAGATCGCTAAACGCGAGGATCGCTCGGAAACGGTCGATGCGAATGCAGCGCTGGCGATCGTCCTCGAGAGCATGGCTGGCTCGGTCTCCGAAAGCGGCGCGCGCATCACCTCCGAGCCTTTGCCCACGGTGCCGATGCATGCCGCGCATCTCCAACAACTGTTCCAGAATCTCATCGGAAACGCGATTAAGTACCGCAGCCGGGAGCGGACGCCCCAGATTCACATCGCTGGGGAAAGCCAGGGCGAAGGATGGACCTTCGCCGTCACCGACAACGGCATCGGCATCGCACCGGAATATAAGGAGAAAGTCTTTGGCCTCTTTAAACGTCTGCATACCAACGAGGAATACTCCGGCACCGGTATCGGGCTCGCCATTTGTCACCGAATCGTGGCCGAGTATCAAGGCCGGATCTGGGTCGAGTCGGAACCCGGACGAGGGTCTAGCTTCCGTTTCACCATCCCTCGATCAAGAGATAGCGGCGGGTGATTCTCAGTCTCCTATTCTGGTGATTGAAGACAACCCCGCCGATGTTTTCCTCATTCGGGAAGCGATCGAGGCTAGTGGCATTAAGGTCCCCCTCCATATCGTCAAAGATGGTGAAGAGGCAACGCGTTTCTTCGATACTGCGGACCGCGACAATGCGGCTCCCTGCCCGAGCTTGGTGATCCTGGACATTAACCTGCCTAAAAAACATGGCGTCCAGGTCCTGCAGCACCTGCGCCGGAGTCATCGGTGCCGGAGAGCGTCCGTCATTGTGGTTTCGAGCTCGAACGCCGCCAAGGATCGGCAGGATGTCATCCTAAATGGGGCTGACGCCTATTTCTGCAAGCCCTCGAAGTATGACGATTTTCTGAAGCTGGCGGACTTGATTCGCGAGTGGTTTCCGAAAGAAACTAAGTAGCCAGCGCCCCCCGCGCCGCGCCCACCGGCGCCGACTCGGCTCATCACATCCGGATTCGTTTAGAGCCTTTGCCACGACGCGAGCAAGCTCCTTTGACACCCTCCAGCGTAGCTGCGCGACGTCGGCCGTCCAAGACGTACGGAGCTTGAGTCATTAATCGACGTTCCCAAGCTAGCCGCGGGAAGATTCCGCCAGCCGCGGTGAGCCGACCGCGTTGTGCTCGTGATCTATCGAACCTGCCCGTCCATGCAACCACGCCCCGTAACAGACAAAGGGCAATCAGGTAGGCCACTCGCTGGCGCTCGCGGTTCGGTGCTGCTATGTGCATCGGCTATAAGTGCGACGGAGGTCCGAATATTCTCCTAGCACCGAACCGCGAACGTCAGTGGGCGGCCTCGGATATTATTCTTGCTCCGAGAGTACCTTCGCATAGCTCTTCCCGTATGGATAAAAGCGATCCTTTTCGCCGCGCGCCCACGCAGCCTTTATCTCAGGACCAGTGATGTCCCAATCCGGACGGCATTTCTTCAACACCGCCCGCAAGTCTTGCCGAAGCTCCTCGACCGTCGGGCGGCCGAAGAACCAATAGCCGTTGTAGATCTTGAATACGACCAGCCCCGGCTCCAGCACGATGGTGTGCGGGATCATCGGATTGTGTCCCGGATCGGTGTACTCGGCGATGTCCAGATCCTTCTGGACGGTGCGGCCCGCATCCGACAGGAATGGCCAGTGCGCATCCACGGCGGTCCGGTTCTCATTGGTCTCCAGCAAATTGTCGGTGCTGATGGTCACCAGTCGGCAGTACCCCACTTCCATTTCGCGATGCAGCTGGACCAGTCCCTCCGCCTGCCGTCGGTCTTTCGGGCAGAATCCTCCCCGGCTGAGCACCAGAATCATCGGATCGGGCCCCTGCAGGTCCGACAACTTGCGGCGTTTGCCCGCGTGATCGGTTAATTCATAATTCGGGAAAACAGCGCCGGGAACGATGTCTGCTCGCATACCTCATTGTCCGCCAGGTCCGTTAGCGCCGGCCCGTTTCACAGTTTTGATAGGATTATTCGAGCATGCGCCGCATCTTCCTGCTGCTTGCGCTCGCGCCGGCCTTCGCACAGTCCGTTGAAGGACCCGTGTTCGAAGCGGCGTCGCTGAAGAAGATAGCCGAGGACCACATCTTCAACGATTTAACCGGCGGGCCGGGAACGTCATCGCCTACGCGCACCAGCATGCACTGGGGTATACAGGTGCTGCTGCGGGAGGCCTTCGGGTTGCCGTCCTACGCGTTCGTCAATGCGAACAAGGTTCCCGACGACAAATATGACTTCGCCGCAGTGGTGCCAGCGGGCGCAAACAAAGCCGAGTTTCGCGCGATGCTACGCAACCTGCTTATCCAGCGCTTTCATCTTCAGTACCATCGCGAGACGCGCGAGCTCCCCTTATATGAACCGCGAGTCGCGCCCGGAGGTCCTAAGCTGAAGCCAGCCGCTAATGAGCCTGCGGATACGACCGCTCCTTCCTTTACACGCACCCCTGACGGATACCTGACGTTTCCACCCGGAGTCAATACTAATTTCTTGGGCAACGGCCCCACGTTTTCGTTGCAGCGGGTCCACACGACGATGGACGAGTTCGCGGCCGCTCTGGACATGTGGCTGGGCGTCCCCGTGGTGAACCTCACGGGTCTCACCGGGCAATACGATTTCTACCTGCGTTTCGATGCTCGCGGCGAGTCGCCGGCGAACGATGAGCACTTGGATCCGCCGCTCGAGCCATCCATGCGCGATCAGTTAGGACTTGTCCTGCGGAAAATCAAGGGTCCGCAAGAAGTAATCGTGATCGACTCGTTCGATCGCGAAGCGACGCCGAATTAGACCTCGGGCGCGGTCACTGTGGCGCGACCGGAACCTGAAGAGATCCAGCCGTGCCCGTAGCACGATCGCGTACCACCACGCGGATCTCGCCCGACTCCGGTTCCGCCCCCGCGACCTTAACCGGGAAACCATTCTCCAGAGCTTTCGCAAACTGCTCATCCGTTAGATTTACCGCAGCGGTGCCGGTCATGACCTTGCCGTTGGAAGACGGTTTCACGACAGCGAGGTCGAACGCCCCGATGAAATGGCCGTCTTTACGGTCCAACTGGATATCGTGGAGATCCACCGTCACGCGCACTTCATACAAACCCGGATGTTGCTCGTCGGGCGTAGCTTGCCCCACGAGGCCGATCCTCGCGGATTTGACTCGACCGCCGTAAAGCTCCTCGAGTGTTGGGGCCGTTGCAGGGACTGCGACCTTGGTAGCCAGATATCCCGGCCGATAGTGTACTTCCAAGGGCTGTTTATCAGGAGCTTTTCCATGGATTTTGAACGTGATCTGGTGATACTTCCCGTCCAGCTTGTCGTCAGACGCGTAGTATCCGAGAACATAAGCCGTGTGCGAATCCTCCTCCGCAGCCTCGACGGCGTAGGTGAGATCCCGGGCGTCGAAGAAGGCCCGGCCCCCCGTGGCGGCGGCCAGAGCTTTGGCGCCGAAATTCCCGGGCAGCAGAGGTCCCCCCACCACACGGACTGTACGCACCAGTACGGGATATAGAGCGATGTTCGCTCGCTGCACCATCGCCATCACCGCGGGCGGCACGTTATTGGGGTCATCCATCAGCCAAACCAGGTTCTTACGTCCGGGTACTCCGGAGAGATGCTGTGTGATCAGGTTCAAGGCGTTCACGGTCATCCGAGTATGGACCTGGGCCGCGATGCCGGCGACCTCATCCTGATCCAGGGTCAGTAGATCCCCGTAGTCTCGAAGGGCGCTCTTGAGGTCGGCCGGAAGAGAGCCATGTGGTTGCCCCAATTTTGCGGCGATCTCTACCAGCCTTTGCGAATCGTTCGTGAAGTCGTGCAACATGTGCAGATTCTCGCCCAGCGTGTACAGAGCGATGTTGCTGTCGATCTGAGCGAGAGAGCGTAAGAGATTGGTCAGCCCGACGCGCTGGCAGCCCGTGTAGTCGAATCCGGTGTTCAGGAAATCCACCAAGACCGCGGTCGCGTTATTCACCGGCTGGCCGCGGCTGTCCTGGCGGTTGGAGACGGCGCCGGGAGGCAGCGTGATGGGTTTAACCTCGCCGATGGCACCGGTGCGAAAAACCGCGATGGATTGCGGCTTGCCTTGATCCAGCAGCGTGAAATCGTCCTTTGTCAGACTCTTGACCAGAGTCCCGGCAGGCCCGAACGGCGGCCCTGAATCAAGATAATAAGCCAGCGACGCCTCGAGTCCTGGCGGCCGAACCCGCTGGTCGCGGACCACCACTTCCACTTCGACCAGACGCGTTTCAGAATGAAAGACCGCTGGCTCCGGTGGATTCTGCGCAAACGCGAGCGGAAGGAGAGCGAATATACCCAGCCTTGACGCTCTCCACCAAAACATGGCCAAAGTCTATCAAAAGCATGCGGGCCCCGGCTCGCGCTAAGATCAGGCCATGGCCGCGCTTTTCGACCGGTTCCCCAACCCGCTGGTGGACCTGCGCGATGTCACCTCCGCTCAACTGGAATCCCTGCTTCACGAAGAGATCGAAGAGTGGCGCACCGAGCTGAACTGGGATTACCGCCCCTCGGCCGACTTGGTCCGGCGTTTCGTGGATATGCGCGCGCTCACCGGTTTCACTTTGCCGGGCGAGAAGGAAGTGGCCGGGTACGGATACTACGTATGTGAAGAGGGCAAGGGCCTGATCGGCGGCCTATACGTCGGACACCGGTACCGCACCGTCGAAAACGAGAATATACTGCTGAACGCCATCCTGGATTCTATGTGGCGCACACCGGGCACGCGCCGCGTGGAAGCGCAGCTGATGATGCTCAGTTCCCCTCTCACCCGCAGCATGCCGAATCCGCGCTGGTTCCGGGCGTTCCCGCGTAAGTTCTTCGAAGTGTCCGTGGATGCGATCCGTTCCCTGCCCCCGCGCGAGCCCAAGGTCACCATCGCGCCTTGGGCCGAAGGCCGCCAGGAAGATGCCGCGCGGCTGATTGCAGCCGCCTACGCCGGCCACGTCGATAGCTACATCAACGATCAATACCGCTCCGCCAGCGGCGCACGCCGTTTTCTGACCAATATCGTTCAGTACCCCGGCTGCGGAACGTTCTTCCCACCCGCCGCCTGTGTCGCGATTCCAGCCACCGGCCGCGGTCTCTACGGCGTCTGCCTCACCAGCATGGTGGCGCACGATGTCGGCCACATTACTCAGGTCTGCGTCTCGCCCGCGTTTCGCGGTACCGGGCTCGGCTACGAACTGCTTCGCCGCAGCCTGGTGGCGCTTGCCGACCACGGCTGCCGGACGGTAAGTCTAACCGTGACTACGTCCAACGCTTCCGCCATTCAGCTCTACGAGCGCATGGGATTCGTGAATCGCCGGGATTTCGCGGCTTATGTTTGGGAGATGAAGTAGGGCTTTAACCCCTCGCCTGCTACGCTAGAAGCTGTATCGTATGGCGTGGTTCACTCGTGAAAAAACCGGCATGGACGAAGGTCCGGGCGACGGCGAAAAGCACCTCCGCACCGAGGGTCTGTGGCTGAAGTGCGAAAGCTGCGGCCAGATCATCTGGAAAAAAGCTCTGGATGAGAACCTCCAGTGCTGCCCCAAGTGCGAGTTTCATTTTCGGATCGACGCCCGCACCCGACTGGGCATCCTGTTCGACGGCGAATTCGAAGAGTTCGATACCGGGATGACGTCCTGCGATCCGCTGCGCCTGGATGAAGCCTATCGCGCCAAGCTGGCCACCGCCCAGGAAGCCACCCAGTCATCCGACGCAGTGTTAACGGCGGCAGGTTCCTTGGACGGCCGGCGCGTCAATATCTGCGCCATGGAGTGGAAGTTCATGGGCGGCAGCATGGGCGCCGTGGTGGGTGAAAAGATCACCCGTGCCGTCGAAAGGTCAGTCGAAGGCCGCATGCCCCTGGTCATCATTTCCGCCTCGGGTGGCGCGCGCATGCAGGAAGGCACCATCAGCCTGATGCAACTCGCCAAGATTTCGGCGGCGCTGATGCGTTTGGATGAAGCGGGCGTCCCTTACATCAGCGTGCTGACTGATCCGACCTCGGGCGGCGTCACCGCCAGCTTCGCCATGCTGGGCGACTTGAACATCGGTGAGCCGGGCGCGCTGATCGGCTTCGCCGGCCCGCGCGTGATCGAGCAGACCATCCGTCAGAAACTTCCCGAAGGTTTTCAGCGCAGCGAGTTCCTGCTGGAGCATGGGTTTCTCGACGCCGTGGTTAAACGTTCGGACATGAAGGCATACATCGCCCGCTCGCTCCGATTCTTCTGCGATTAAATGATTCAACTGCAAGGCGCCGGAAAGCGTTTCGGCCACAAACTCCTGTTCGAAGACTGCGACTGGCTCATCACGCCCAAAGAGCGCACGGGCCTGGTCGGCGCGAACGGAACCGGCAAGTCCACGCTGCTGAAAATCCTCTGCGGCATGGAATCGCTGGATTACGGAAACATCAGCTTCGCCAAGGGAATCAGCCAAGGCTATCTCCCGCAGGATGGCTTGTCACTCACCGGCCGCACGGTCTTCGCCGAGTGCATGAGCGTGTTTGCGGACCTGCGTGAGATGGAGCAGGAGATGGAATCCCTGCACGTCAAACTGGCTGAAATGGACCCGGCCGGAGCCGAGTACGCCGCCGCGTCCGATCGCCTGCATCACATCGATTCCGAATTCCGCAATCGCGATGGCTATGCGATAGAAGCGCAGGTCGGCACCGTGCTCAATGGCCTGGGCTTTCGCAAGGAAGACTGGTCGCGCCGCACCGAGGAGTTCTCCGGCGGCTGGCAGATGCGCCTCGCGCTGGCCAAGCTACTGCTCGAAAAACCGAATCTGCTGCTTCTCGACGAACCAACCAATCACCTGGATCTGGAAGCGCGTAACTGGCTGGAATCATATCTCGCGAGCTTTCCCAACGCCTGCATCCTGATTTCGCACGATCGCTACTTCCTGGACGTGACCGTGAACCGCACGGTTGAGATCTGGAATAAGAAGGTCAATTTCTACAGCGGCAACTACGAGAAGTATCTGAATCAGAAAGCCGAGCGCAAAGCCCAGCTTGAGGCCGCCTACCGCAACCAGCGCGAGCGCATCGAGCAACTGGAAGCCTTCATCAATCGCTTCCGTTATCAGGCCACCAAAGCGAAGCAGGTGCAAAGCCGCATCAAAGAACTCGACAAGATCGAGCGCATTGAAATCCCGCCCGACGAGCAGACCATCCACTTCACATTTCCCCAGCCCAAGCCCAGTGGACGAATCGTGGCCGAGTTCAAGGATGTCTCCAAAAGCTACGGACCGAAGCACGTCTTCAGCGACGCGAGCTTCATCATTGAACGCGGCGACCGCATTGCCCTCGTAGGTGTTAACGGAGCCGGCAAATCGACACTGATCAAGCTGCTGGCGGGCACCGAACCTCTCTCATCGGGCAGCTACACGCTGGGCCACAACGCAACCCCGGACTATTTCGCTCAGGATCAGTACAAGGAGCTGGACGTCGACGCTCGTCTGATTGATGATTTGTCCTCCGCGGCCAAGAGCTCGACCCAGACCGAGCTGCGATCCTTGCTCGGTTCATTCCTGTTCAGCGATGACGACGCGTTCAAGCGCATCGGCGTCCTCTCCGGCGGCGAGCGCAATCGCTACGCGCTGGCTCGTATGCTGCTGGCGCCGTCGAATTTTCTGCTCCTCGACGAACCGACCAATCACCTGGACATGCGCGCCAAGGATGTCCTGCTCGACGCACTGAGCAAATACAACGGAACCGTGGTGCTGGTTTCACACGACCGCTACTTCATCGACAACCTGGCTACGCGTATCTTCGAAATCGAAGACGGCCACGTCCACGTGTTTCCGGGCAATTACGAAGACTATCTGTGGCGCAAGCAGGGCGGCCCGGAGACTATCGTTTCCACCGTCGTAAACCAAACCCTTCCGAGTCGCGACAGTAATGGAGCGGGCTCCGGCAAACGTGTCAATCCGATGAAGCTGCAGAAGCTTCGCGACCGGCTGTCCGCGGTCGAGAAGCAGGTTGCGGCTCTCGAGTCTGAGATCGCAGGGCATGAAGCCGCCCTGGCCGATTTCAAGAGCGTGGAAGAAACCGTGCGGCTCAATGAGCTCGCGACCGCGCGCCGCAAGGAACTGGAAACTCGTGTGGCCGAGTGGGAAAGCCTATCCGCCGAACTCGAAGCCAGCGTCTAGATGAACTGGTCAGTTCTTGACGTCTACCCCGCCAAAAATGGCTGCCCCATTGAGAATCAGAGTCTTCGTATCGGGACCTACCTCAGGGCGCCGCCTATGATCGCTGATACCGCCGAAGATTACCGTACCGCGGTTCACAACCTCCCAATCTTCCGGGACCCGGATTTCGACGCCTCCAAAGATCGCGTATGTTTCCACCACGGCTTCACGGCCCTGGATGTGGGCGTCGCGCAGGTCGATTTTGCATCCTCCAAAAACCGCGGTGCATTGTGCGCTATGAAAATCCAAGGTTGAGACGCGGCGATCGACTCCGCTGAACACCGCTGTTTCACCCTTCCCGACGTGATCCACCAGATAAATGAAAGCCACCAAGGCGAGAATACCGAGGATGCCAGGACCGGCGGAAAACCCGGGCCTGGGGGCGGAAGGTGGCCTGGGAGCAGTGGGCGGGGTTGGTTGCATAACGATCCTCCCCATAGAATGTATCGCAAGAATCGGGCGGGTGCCGCCGGAATTTCGGCGGATGGCGTTGTGCCGCCGGTAAATGACGCCCTATAACTCCTTAGCGTGTTCCGTTGAATGACCGCTCGACGGTGTCATGCGGGTCGGTCGAAACGCCGTGGTCGCGCCACAGCCAGCGCATCATCTCGGGAAAAACGGTCTGCAGCATCTTCTGACCATGCCGCTGGATGCCCCATGAATAGTTCACGTCGTAGCCTTTTCCCGTGAGCGCCTGCTGCATGCGAACGTTCTGATAGAACCAGTCGCGATCTTGGTCGTACTTTCCGTCGGCCGCGAGCGCACGATTGTCATTGCGCCCGTCCACCAGGAAAACCCGTAAGGGTTTCTTTTCGCTGCTACGGATAATATCCGGATACTTATTTCCGCCGCGAATATTCGTAAAGCTCCCCACGTTGCTCAGGATTTTGCTGAACTGGTCGGGCCGCTGCCAGGCGACCGTGAACGCGGCAATCGCTCCTGAGCTCGATCCACCGATCCCGTGACGCTCGCGGTCTTTCGATATGTTGTAGTCCTTATACAGCACAGGCAGCAGCTCATCCACAACGACCCGGGCGTACTTGTCGTCGAGACTGTTGTACTCCGTCGGCCGATTCGTATCGCGGTCTCCCCAATTAGCAGGGGTCGGCTCGGGTTGATCGGGACGGCGGCCCGGATTGATGAAGACTCCGATCATGATCGGGATTTCGCGGCGATAGATCAGGTTGTCCATGACGAATTGCGCGCGAATATCGCCCTCGGGAGCCATGAATGCCTGGCCGTCCTGGTAGATCATCAGACTCGCTGGAATGGCGGGATCGTATTGAGCCGGTACATAAACCCAATACGTATGCTGCGTACCGGGATACGCATTGCTAGGGAGCACGAAGGGACCTTTGATCTGTCCCTTCGGAACTCCTTCTTGAGGCATCGCATCGGGCGCCAGCCTATAGTAAAGCTCCATGTTCGGGGTGGCTGGTGCTGCCGCGGGCGGCGTCTGCGAAAAGGCCGCGGCTGCAAGAAATACGGATGCGGCGAGAGTGATTTTCATAGGCTCGGCAGCCAAAATATCACACTCAGGGGCATCAAGCGCCGCTTAGTTTGCTTCGCGCCGGCATGACGGCCTTCGTTCGCAGCAGCATGCGAAACACCAAGCCGTGCGTTATAAGAAGAAGAGGCACGTAGGCAGTCAGGATAAAGTAACCAGCGCCTAACAAGCCTGGTGTATCTGGAAGTGATATGCGGCTTCCCTGGTAAAAGGCGAAGAGCAGGTCCACAGTTCCGAAGGCATTGAAAATCCAAGTCATCATTGTCCCGGCACGGGTTTCCAAGGTAGCCAGAGCGAGCAAAGCCAGAATGGCGGTTATAAGATCACCGTAAGCTACCGGTTGAGCAAATGCGGGAGGCAGCTCTGGCGACACAACGCCTGGCACCATAAACGCCAAGCCGAGGAACCTGAACGCATGCAGCAGTAGGATGGGTTTGAGACTCTCGGGGCTGGCGGGCTCCCTTAGCGCTGGCCAAATATAGAGCAACGCCACTGTTCCCCAAACAGCCAAGCCGAAGGCTACACTGATTCCGAACAAAGCTGGAAATGGCATAATCGATCCTTTCTACTGCTGCGCCGGTCCACCGCCAACCAAGCTAGCTAGCGGAAGAAGCGGACCAACGGGAATGTACTCGTGGTCCATCAGGTTCTCTTTTGACAGCGGCAGCGTCTCCATAACCGCGTGGGCTTCGTCAACAGTTGTCACGTTAAGAAAAAGAACCACCCCCCGGCCGTCGCCCCTTGAATACCACTGGCGAATCTTGCCATCCAGATATAGCTTCACTGTCGCCCGGATCTCGGCCGGTATGACGTTCATGATCTGCTGACGGGTCACTCCCTGTTTGGCGGTCAGGATGACCATCACTTCAGTGGTTTTGGGTGACGGCGCGCCCGAAGGGGGCTGGGGTGACGCCGGGGTTTGCGCCAGCACAGATGCCGCCGGAAGAACAGTCATAAGGAAGGGGAAAAGTAGTCTCATAATTTACCTCGATTCAGTTTGGTTGTCGGTCCTGTAAAAGGGCTCGATACACTGGATGTAGTCTAGATAGTCGCGGCTGAATGGAGCTTGAACGCATCGTTCAGGTGAGGTTCAGCTCGGAGTGCTCTAATAAATTGGTTGAGCAGGATGCGAATACTTGTCGTTGAGGACGAGGCGTCCCTCGCGAAGCAGCTCACATCGTCGATCGCGGAGGCCGGGTATGCCGTGGATCACGCCGCCGACGGCGAGCGCGCTGATTTCCTGGCGCAAACGGAACTGTATGACGCGATGGTCCTCGATCTGGGACTGCCCAAGATCGACGGTCTAACGCTGTTGCGGAACTGGCGTGAGGCTGGCCTCGCAACACCGGTACTGGTGCTGACGGCTCGCGGTAGTTGGCATGACAAAGTGCGGGGCATCGACGGCGGCGCCGACGACTACGTGTCCAAACCCTTTCGCGTCGAAGAAGTGCTCGCGCGCTTGCGTGCATTAATACGACGGGCAAGCGGCCATCTCACGGCGGAGCTTCGCGCGGGCAGCGTGGCGCTGGATCCGCGGCAAACGCGGGTCACGCTGGACGGCGCGCCAGTGAAGCTCACGGGCCACGAGTTCCGCGTCCTCTCTTACTTGATGCACCATCGGGGACGCGTCGTCTCGCAAGCGGAGCTCACGGAGCACATTTACGCGCAGGATTTCGATCGCGACTCGAAC
>Ga0105249_10002346_pt1 | contig 16451 bp, 11 predicted proteins | sample KBSS44metaG_FD_81522 | JGI IMG/M metagenome (GOLD analysis project Ga0105249, IMG submission 81522) | Switchgrass rhizosphere microbial communities from Kellogg Biological Station, Michigan, USA - KBS S4-4 metaG | ecosystem: Host-associated > Plants > Roots > Rhizosphere > Soil | place...
AGCTCGCGAATCTGCTCGAATGGGCTGAAGCGAAGGTCAGCCGCAACGGCATCGCGCTCGATCACGGAAGTGGACGCCGGGGCGTCGAGCTGCGTCTGCTCGCTGCGCGACGCGGAGATCACCACCGGATCTACCGGCACACCGATGGCCGTCAGCCTGACGCGGAGAGTGAAATTCGCGCCGCGGACAACGACGCGTTCGAGCCGCGTCGGCGCGTAACCCACACGCCTGAGTGCCACCACATAGGACCCCGGCGCCAGCGCCGTCGTGAAGCGCCCGCTTTCATCGGTGTAAGTCGTTAGGGCCGAACGCGACGCCGAACCGGACGACGTCCACTCGACTCGCACCTGAGCGATTGGCGCACCCGTCGAGCTGTCGGCCACGAACCCGCGGACCTGTGTGTTTTGCGCAACCGCCGGCGAAGCCTGGGCTCCCGCGATGGCGCATGCTGCACCTGCGAGGAAGATGCGCAGCATGATTCGAGTCCTCCAGGTCGTGACTCCCCTCTTCATACGCGGACGGAGCAGCCGAAAGCGGACACGGTGACAACGATGTCCGCAGTGAAGTCCGGTTTTCCGCGTCAAAGGATGCAAGCGGCCCGCGCTGCACCAGCGTCGGCTCAACGTGCAAGCGCTCCCGGGAGGCACGGTATGCAAGCGTGCGTGCTGCGGTTCATGATGGTACAGTCTGTCGCGGTGCTGTTGGTTGGTTGCGCCGGCGAACGGTCGGTCGATCCTCTTTCCGCTGCCAGCCCTAACGCCGCGGTTCTGAGCGCACCGCCAGTTGCCGCGCCGGCAAACGTCAGCGCTACCGCGGTCTCCGAAACCAGGATCGACATTGCCTGGCTCGATAAGTCGGACAACGAGTCCGGATTCGAAGTTCATCGTTCGCCGTCGGGCGCGAGTGGCACGTTCAGTTTGCTCGCCACGACCGCCGCGAATGTCACGAGCTACCGCGACTCCGCCCTCGTCGCGGTAACGCAGTATTGCTATCAAGTCCGTGCCGTTCGGGTCAGCGGAAACCGGAAGTCCTACTCGTCGTTCTCGAATTCCGCGTGCGCCACGACCGCGTCGCCTCCGCCACCGCCACCACCGCCTCCACCGCCCATCCCGAACGCGGCTTCCATTCTGGGCGCGACGCCGACAAGCAGCAACAGCGCGGCCGTGGGCTGGGTCGACAACTCCGCGAATGAGGACGGATTCCGTGTATACCGCTCTGGCGACGGTGGATCGACCTGGGTGCTCGCGTTCACGGAAACCGCTGGCAATGGTTGGGCGAACGTGTGGGGAGCGACCGAGCGACTCAACTGCTACCGTGTCGTCGCGTTCAATGTGACCGGCGAGTCGTCGCCGTCGAACACAGCCTGCACCACGCCGCCAGCCACACCTTCGAATCCCGTTGCCACTGCGCTGGGCACTGAGCTGGAGCTGACGTGGAACGACGACTCCGGGGTCGAAGACGGTTATCAGGTGTGGATCTACACGTGGTCCTGCTGCACGGCGGCCTGCAACGCGTTCGATCCCTACGCGGGGGAATGGCTTCTCGCCGAGCTCCCAGCCAACTCGACCCGCGTACGAATCGCCACTCCCGGTGCGTGCTATCAACTGTGGGTCGTCGCGATGAAGGATGGCGGGAACTCCGACCGGTCGTACTTTGCACTACCATGAATGCCCGCGAACGCCGGTACGTCAGCGCGCGGGCGATCTGGTCGCAGCGCGACCCCAGCTCGGGAAACCGTTGAAGGCGACGGATGACAGCTCGGTGATACGGTGTTGCGCCGTGCCGTCCGCGTTCATGACGAAGATCTGAGCATGGCCGAGGACCCGGCGATGGAACACAATCTGTCGGCCGTCAGGTGACCACGACGGGTGGGCGTCCTCGGCCGCGTTGTTGGTCAGCCTAACGAGGTTCTTTCCATCCGGCTCGATCGCGTAGATCTCGTGGTTGCCGTCGCGGTCGCTCACGAACGCGATCCTGCGGCCGTTGGGTGACCACGCCGGAGCCGGCCAGAAGCCTTCACCCGGCTTCACGTCGCTTTCCACGCTCAGCGGCACGGGGTTCGAACCATCGGCGTTCATGACGTACAGCGTTGGCCTGCGGTCCCGGACGCTCACGAAGGCGATGCGACGACCGTCGGGCGACCACTCGGGTGATCCGTCCGGCTCTGGTCGCTTCGTCAGGTTCACGAGTCCCGTGCCGTCTGCGTTGATGACGTAAATGTCCGGATTCACGTAGCTACGGAATGCGAGCTTGGTCCCGTCCGGGGACCACGCCGGACCTCTTGCCCCGAGGCGTTCGTCCGTCATGTTCGTTAGGCGCCGCGTCCCGGTGCCGTCCACGTTCATGATGAAGATGTCGATGCCGCCCCCAATTTCCTCAGCGAACGCGATCCTCCGGCCGTCCGGGGACAAGACTGGAGTGCTCTCGCGTACGTCGTTCTCCGTCAGCCGCGTCTGGTCGGACCCGTCGGGGTTCATGATGTAGATCTCCTGACGTCCCAAGTGCCCAACCGGATCCGGCCCATCACGATCGCTCATGAACACGATCTTCGATCCCACGGCCGCACCGGCAACCGGCGCGTTTTTCGAGGGCGGCAAGCTCGCTGGCAGCGCCACGTCACGCGACGAGCGTGCGAGTGCTGCGGTGGTCAGGAGGGCCTCGTAGAGCCCCCGCCCGTACATGAAGAGCGAGTCGGCTCTGGCGGTGTCGCCGGAATGCCTGAACACCGCTGCCAGATCGAACACGGTTCCCGCGACATCGGGGTGCTCTTCCGGGAGTACCTGCCGTAGAAGCGACAGCGCTTCTTGATAGAGTTGCCGTGCGTCCACGTCATTGCCTTGGTCGGCTCGCGCCTGGCCCACACTTCGCAGGCTCTGTGCGATGTCCGCGCGATGATCGCCCGGCCGTCGCCGGTCGATGGCCAGCGCCTCGCGTGCCAGCGAGTCGGCGTCGTGCGGGCGCCCCTCGCGCCGTCGCACCCGCGCGAGGCCGTTGAGGGTTCGCGCAACGTCGCCATGCGTCGCGCCGAGAAAGCGACGGCGCAACGACAGCGCCTCGTCGAAGTTACGCCCGGCAGCCTCGACATCGCGCCTATCGAGCTGAACCTCGCCGAGCGCGTGCAGCGTTTCGGCGAGGTCAGGGTGACCGTTGGGATGGAGCGTTCGCTGGAGTGCGAGCGACGCTTCCAGAAAGTGTTGTGCGCGATCATCGACGCCGAGTCGGTGGTACACGCTGCCAATCTCGAACATCAAACGCGCTCGAGCCGCGGGTTGCCCGGGCAGTGCTGACTCGATGCGCGCGGCGGCAGTATCGAAATACTCGCGCGATTCCACACCGCGAGTGTCGCGTGGAGAAGGGACGGCGCTCTGGAAGGTGGTTGACACATATCTGACCGCAGTTTCCGCCGCCGCACGCTCGGCCGCGGCCAGGTCCGATTCGGCGCGAATGCGCACGGCCTGAATAGCTGTGACCACCGCGAAGCCCACCACCACGATGGCGAACGCTACACCCCCCGCCACTCCTGCCTTGTGTCGCCGCACGAATTTCCGAGCGCGATACACTCGGCTGTCGCCCCGTGCCGCAACGGGGAGGCCCGTCAGGTGACGCTGGACGTCCGCCTCCAGCTGTTCGACACTGCGGTAACGCCGCGCCAGATCCTTGTCGAGCGCCGTGAGAACGATCATGTCGAGGTCACCCTCGAGGCGACGTCGCAGCCGCGTTGAAGTCGTGGCGCGAGCGCGGGCGACAGTCTCGACGTCGTGGCCCGTCCCGGCGCGGCCAGCGGACACGGAGGGACGCTCGGGCTCCTGCTCGAGGATGGCGCGCGCGACGTCGTAAGGCTCGCGACTCCGCAGCCGATACGGGTCGTGTCCGGTGAGCAGCTCGTGCAGCAACACGCCGAGCGCGTAGACGTCACTCGCGGTGGAGACCGGCCCACCGCGGACCTGCTCGGGGCTCGCGTAGAGCGGCGTCATCACGCGATCACCCGTCTGCGTGAGCTCCGCCCCTGCCTCTCCGCCTAACAACTTCGCGATCCCGAAGTCGAGCAGCTTCACTCCGCCGTCGGTATCGATCAGGATGTTACCGGGCTTGAGGTCGCGGTGAACGACCAGGTTACGGTGCGCGTAGGCCACCGCCCCGCACACGCGCCGAAATAGCGCCAGGCGCTGCTCGATCGTCAGGCCATGCGTATCACAGTACCGGTCGATCGGCATGCCCTCGACGTACTCCATGGCGAACCAGGGCAGGCCATCCGCGGTGACGCCTCCATCGAGCAGGCGGGCGATGTCAGGGTGCTCGAGTGCGGCGAGAATCTGCCGCTCCTCGACGAATCGCCGCACGCGAAGCGCATCGGTCGCACTCCACGCCGGCAGCAGCTTGACGGCCACACGCATGCGGAACTGGTCATCGTCGCGTTCGGCAAGGTACACGGCGCCCATCCCGCCGCGTCCGATCTCCTGAAGGATGCGGTACGGACCGATCCGCGATACCGGCAGCATGTCTGGCTCGCGGGACAGTTCGGCGACGAACGGTGCGGCCAGTGCCGCGGCGGGAGTGTCGAGGGGCGACAGGGCTTCGGCGCTCGCGAGCAACGCGCGCAACTCGACGCCTAACGCCGGATCGTCGACGCAACGTCGTGCGATGAATGCTTCCCGGCTCTCCGTCGGGAGGTCGAGCGCCTCGTCAGCGGCGGTGAACAACCGACGCCACTGGTCAGGAGAGCGCGCGGTCGTGGCGGGCATCGCCGTTGAGGGCATGGTGCAGCCAACCTCTCGCCTTCGTCCAATCGCGGCGCACCGTTCGGGCGGTGACACCGAGTGCCTGAGCGGTCTCCTCCTCGGTCAGGCCGCCGAAGAAGCGGCACTCTACGACCCGACTCAGCCGTTCGTCCAACCGCGCCAGCTCGCGCAGCGCGTCATCGATCGCGAGGAGTGTGTCCGCGCGGTCTTCCACCAGGAGCATATCGTCGCCAAGCGGTACCCGCTCAGGTGCTCTGCCCCGCTTCTCGGCCTGGTATTGCCTGGCATAGTCTACCAGGACGCGGTGCATCGCCTGGGCCGCGACTGCAAAGAAGTGAGATCGGTCCGCCCACGCGACGCGGGTCTGGTCCACGAGCCTGAAGTACGCCTCGTGCACGAGCGCCGTGGAATCGAGCGTGTGACCGGGATGCTCACGATTCAGCTGGCGGCGCGCGATTCGCCGCACCTCATCGTAGATCAGCGGGAACAGCTGATCGAAGGCCCCGGCGTCGCCAGCGCGCCAGGCGAGGAGCAGACCGGTGATGTCGGCGTCGCCTTGCATCTTCGATACGCCTCGAGGGGAGTCGCCTCGCCGTACAACATGAACCTGCTCGTATTAGACGGCAACTGGGCGCTCTTTCCAGGCCGGATGGAGCAGCCGCTTCACGACGACGCCGATCGTGGACTACGTTGGAGTGCGTTCAGTCGTGCGTAGTCGCTGCCTCCCGCGGGAGCTGCACAATGGCTGATCCTGCTGCACGTGTCGCCGTCGTGACGGGCGCGAGCCGAGGCGTGGGTCGTGGAGTCGCTGCGGCGCTCGATGACGCCGGCATGCGCGTATATGCCACCGGCCGCACCATCGATCGGGCACTGCTGCCCGATGGAGTCGTGCGCGTGGCGTGCGATCACACCGAGGATGCCGCCGTCGAACAGCTCTTCGCTCGAGTCGAGCGCGAATCCGGACGTCTCGATGTGCTCGTGAACAACGCGTGGGGCGGTTACGAACGCATGGTGGAGAACGGCCGCTTCACGTGGGGGCTACCCTTCTGGGAGCAGCCGGCATGGCGATGGGATGCAATGATCACCGCCGGTGTGCGGGCAGCGTTTGTCGCCAGTCAACTCGCGGCCCGACTCATGGTCCCTGCGCGGCGTGGGCTCATCGTGAACATCTCACACTGGGCGGCGCAGAAGCGCATCGGCAACACGCTGTACGGCATCGCGAAGGCCGCCACAGACAAGCTGACGAACGACACCGCCATCGAGCTGCGCCCCCACGGCGTCGCAGTGGTGTCATTGTACCCAGGTCTCGTCCGTACTGAGGCTGTCCTCGGCGCCGGCGTGTTCGATCTCACCAACTCGGAGAGCCCCGAGTTCATCGGTCGCGCCGTGCATGGGCTCTTCACCGACCCAGAGCTCCTGGCGCTGAGCGGACAGGCGCTCGTCGCGGCCGATCTGGCGAAGCGGTATGGGTTCACCGACATCGACGGCAAGGCCCCGCGACCATTGACGCTTGGCGACGTCTAGGAATCGGGAATAAGGCGGGAACAGGGAACTGGGAACCGGGAACAGCGACTCCGATTGGAGCGTCGGTTCCCGGTTCCCCGTTCCCCGGCGCGCGAAGCGCGCCGATTCCCGATTTCGTTAGGCGACGGCATGGGCGATCGCCAGCCCATCGATCGCGTCCGCACGCGCGTCTCGCAGCTCACCCTCCCGCAGCATCGTGATGAACGCGCGCGCGATGTCCGGATGGAATTCGGTGTTCATGCGCTGCGTGATGTAGTCCACGACGGCGTTCGTTTCCCACGCGACGCGGTACGGGCGGTGCGTGCGCAGCGCGTCGAACACGTCGCACACGTGAACGAGCATGCTCGCATGGTGACAATCGCGGCGGCTGCGTCGCGTGGGGTACCCACCACCATCGATCATGATGTGGTGCTCGAACGCCACGGCGGCGCTGAGATCGAGCCGGTTGTCCGATTCGAGGATCAGTCGCGCACCGTCCACCGGGTGCTGACACATGATCGCCCGCTCCTCCGGCGTCAGCGCGCCCGGCTTCTGCACGATCTCCACCGGCACCTTGACCTTCCCGAGGTCGTGCAGCAGCCCCGCAACGCCGTATGCGCGCACCTCACGCGTCGACAGCCCCAGATGTTCGGCGAGCCCCATTGCCAGCACGGCCACGTTCAGCGCGTGCGTGGTCGTGTATTGATCGAACTCCTTCAGCGTCAGCAGCGGGACCAGTGCGTTGGCCTGCTGGTGCATCGCGCTCGACAATGAGTCGATGACGATTTCCGCTTCCACGAGTGGAAGGCGGCCCCTGGCGGCGACCTCGTCGTGCATCCACATCACGACATCGGCTTCTTCCGTGAGATCGAGTTGGAGCGCCGGCTCGGGGGCGTGCTCTTCTTCCTCGGTTGTCGCGGAGCGCTCCTGACTCGCGCGCACGCCGATGGCACCGAAACGAATCGGCGTCAGGCGGCTCTGCGCCAGCTCGGCCTCCGACCGAAGCTTCCCACCGGCCACGAGCGCGATGTTCGTCAGGATCTCTTCGAGAAAGCCCCGATACTCCTCGGGATCGACGGACTCCGGGAACTCGATGCGCTGGATTCCCGATCCTGAAAGCTTTGCGGCCCAGTCCCAGTCGGAGAGCTCGCGAATCGCGCGGTCACCGTACACGACCGCCGGGCCAAGGAACGAGAACCGCGGCGTCGCGTCCACCTTCTGCAGCTCGCGAAGCTGCGCCAACGACGCGTCTGCCGCCTTCGCACGCGTCGGATGCCCGTCGGCGTACAGTGACATCTTCGCCAGCGCTTGCGCGAGCGACGTGAGGAATCGAATGGCTTCGCTCATGACGTTGCCTCTGCCGTCTCGCGCTGCAGCGCCGCTCGGCGGATGCCGGGATTTCGGCTCTTCCGCGCGAGGTCGAGGATGTGCTTGGAGTCGCTATCGTCCTCGTTGCGAATCGCGAGCGCGGTGATGATCGCCGACAGTTCGAGAGACGACTTTCGCAGTCGTACCGTGCGGAACAGCCAGTGCCTCGTGGTCGCCCTGCGTCCGAGCCAGACTCGCACATCAGCGTGGGGCGTGTCGGCCAGGACGCGGATGCCGCGCGCCCGAAGCTCGTCACTCAACTCCGGACTCTCGAGGCGAGGCATCAACGCTCGCGCCACGTCGATCGAACAGCCGCCGCTGATTGCGGCGAGCGCCAGATTGAAGATGCGCACGTCGCGATCCCGTATCCCGGCGAGAATTGCGCGGTCGCGCGTCTCGTCGCGCTTGAGGACGTAGCGGTATGTCTCGCGTCGAACACCGGGATCGCTGTGGCTCACATACTCGAGGGGATCGCTCGCCGCCGGCCAGCAATCGCAGCGAACGAACACGCCGATCATGTGGCGCATCGCGCGCGGCGACAGACCCGATAGCATGCGGCCCGTGACGTCGATCCCTTTCGCTCCGATGCGGGCGAGTAGATCGACGATCCAAACCGCGTCAGCCTCGCCGCGCCGCTCGAGCTCTGTCACAAGCGCCTCGACCGCGCGGTCGCCAAGTCTGTCCACGGCGTGCTGCAGAACAGCCACGGTGGGGCGGTCCGAGGCCAGCTCTTCACGGAACGTCGCCTCGTTGATGAGTCGGTCGACGAGGGAGTCGCGGAGCGGCGAGGAATCGCACGCCATCAGGCAATCGACCGCGGCGGCGACACCGCTCGTGCCAATCAGTCGCGCGAGCGCGGCGTCCACCGACGGACCGCTGGCGTTCGCCGCGACGCCGATCTGCAGAACGCGCTCCGCTTCGCAGTTATCACGTCCCATGTCGGGCTGCGGCTCGATGGCGTTGGTCGCAATGCCGCCGAGAACGACGGTGTAGGCCTCGGGATTGGGATCGATCAGGTTCCAGTCCGCGAGCATCTTGCGGATCACACCCCTCAAGGCCCGGTCGACCACGCGTGACGTGACGCGGCGCGAGTCCGCATCCTGGGCGAGCTTGGCGAGCAACCGAAGCATGGCGCCGGCGATCGGGGCCCCCGCCCGGCCCGCCGCGACCCGCGTTAGGCGTACGACCGCGCCGGCGGCGAGGGTGTCGCAGGCCCGCTCGAGGAACGATGACTCCGCCGTTCGGTCGCCTCGCATGTCCAGCAGCTTCGACAGCGTCGCGTCATCGAGGTTTCGGACGAGATCCGAAACGCGCTGACGGAGTGGCGAGTCGCGAATCTCGACATCATCGAGCTCGCCGATGATCTGACGCAGGATTCCGAGGATGGCGGCGTCGGACCCGTCCTCATTCACCTGACGCGTGACGGACTCCGCCAGCCGCGCGGGATCTTCCAGAGCACCGTCGAGCGATTCTCCCGCGAGCGCCGCTCGTGTGAGCCCCAACCAGAGCTCGGTGGAGCGCTTGGTCTTCGGATCGTCGCGCTCCGCTTCGCTGCCTTCGTCCATCAGCTCCAGGCGATCGAAGGCAACGCGCGTCAGAACAAGGTCGTTCCAACGCGCCAGCTGTGAGCGGCCGCCGGCGCCGAAGGGCGCGCTGCCTCGCGCCGGAGACACCGCGATCGCGCCGATGAACTCGTCGAGCGTGCTCCGTTGCACGGTCGCCAGCACCGTCACGATTCCGAGCTCGTGCTCGTAGAGTCGCTCGGCGAGATCGACAAGCGACGCGTTGCTCTCGTCGGTCGCCGCACCGTCTACGACGAGTTGATGACGCGACACACCGATCGAGAGTTGGCTCCGCTTCGACAGCACAGACTGGAAGCGTCGTGCGAGCGCATCCACGGAGCCATGCAGCATTGGGTGGGACGCCGGATAGATGCCGCGCTTGTGAACGGCGAGCGCCAGCTCCTGCAGCAGCTCGAGGAGCTCCTGCGGCGGTTGATCAGCTTTCGTGTTGGACGGCGAGGCGACACCTGAAGGGGTCGTCATCGATCGGCGCGGTGGAGTCCCGTCTGCGAGCAGGCGGCGCCCGCTACATAAACAGACGATCGGCATCTCGCGTTCGATACGGCGCGCCGAAGCGTATCTCCAAGGCAGACCAGCGGTTACGTTATCGTTCTCCAATCTTGGCGGCGAACACTGTCGTTAGGCTCGCCGGGCGAGTGATCCCGGTCACGTTCCGTGTCGAGGGAGGCTCCACGTCGACGACGAGCAACGGAGCTGCGCGATCATTCGTCTTGCCGCGGATGGGCGAGATCAACTGGCTTACCGAGCTGCGGAAGATCGAGCGGGAGTTCGATGGCCTTCCGCCAGAACCGACGCCGACGGAGCGCCGAGCACGTCGCGCGGCGGAGCAGCACGCCGAGAAGCTTCGCAAGGAGCGCGCGACGCTGCTCGGTGTCCTCGCTCGCTTTCTCCCGGTGGTCGGCCTCGCCGGCGCCATCGTGCTCTGGCCCTACCATCGCGACTGCGGCACCGGGCTGTTTGCGTACCTGAGCGCCGAGGGGGTGATCGTCATCGGCGGCTTATGGCTCGTCGCGTGTACGTGGCGAGCCCGGATGGCGAAGACGCACGGCGTGGCCCTGATCCTGATCCTGTGGGGACTCTTGCTGATCGGGCAGCAGATCCTTCCGCGGGTCGGCTACGCGAAAACGGATGCGGCCCATCCGGCCCAGTGGTGGTGCAAACGCGGCAAGACCTAACGCGGATATGCTTCGCAGGCACTGACGCGCCGTCGGCACGTCCGGTCTCTCATCTTTCGTTTGTTCAACGACCTCGGGAAGCCAATGCGTCCCGAGGTCTTCTCATTCTCCATTCCGGCTCCTTGCGGGCGGAGCCGTCAGGGCCGAGGAGCGATCCGACGTGATATCGGGACGAGCCGGGGTATTAGTGAACGGGCTCGGAAGCAATTAGTTGGTATTGACTATTCGATGTCGGCTAATTACGCTGCGACTACGATGCCAAAGACCCCCGATGCGAGACGCAGGGTGGCGAACCCCCTGGCCCTGGCCGTCATGGCCGACCTGACCACTGGACCGAAGCACCCGTACGACATGGCGCGGCGGTTCAAGCAGACCGGCAAGGATCGCCACATCAAGTACAACCACGGGTCGCTGTACATGGTGGTCGAGCAGTTGAAGAAAGCCGGGTTCATTGCCAAGCAGAAAGCGGTGCGCGATTCGCAGCGACCCGAGCGAACCGTTTACGCCCTCACGGCTGACGGTCGTCGTGAAGTCCACGACTGGATGCGAGAGCTCGTCGCGCGACCACAACGCGAGTACCCGATCTTCCTCGTGGCACTCTCGCTCCTGGCGATGCTCCCACCGAAGGAGACGGTCGACCTCCTCGGTCAGCGCGTGGAGGCTTTGGCGGAAGAAGTGGCGGAGATTCGTGACACCGTGCGGTCCGCCACCGAGCAAGACGTTCCCTGGGTATTCCTCATCGAGGAGGAGTACCGGCTGGCGACGCTGAAAACGGAGCAGCGGTTCATCAAGGACCTCATGGAATCGCTCGGCGCGCCGGATTACGTGCGTAAGTGGAACGAGTGGAATGCAGCAATGCAGCGAAAGACGAGGTCCGGTGCGTGAGGTTCGAGATGATGTCCATCAAGAACGCAGTGATCATCGGTGGCGGTGTCGCCGGTCCGGCGACTGCCCTTGCCCTTTTGAAGGCTGGCATCCCGTCCACCGTGTACGAGGAGTACGGAAGCACGGCCGACGGTGTGGGTGGTGTGCTCGCGGTGGCGCCTAACGGGCTCAATGCGCTTGGCGTCATCGGCGTGGACATTGGCGCGCTCGGCCAACCAATCCAGCGTCAGGTGATGGCGGATGGAAGCGGCAAGCGATGGTTCGAGTTCGGTGGGTTGCCCGGTCTGCCGGCGAGTCGAGTCATCTGGCGGTCCGAGCTCCACCGCGCGCTGCACGACCGCGCGCTCGAACGGGGTATCCGTATGGAGCACGGCAGGCGACTCGTGAGTGTCGACGAGACCGAAGCCGGTGTGACCGCTCACTTCGCCGACGGCTCGAGCGCGCGCGGCAGCGTGCTGATCGGGGCCGATGGCATCCGTTCGACCGTTCGCAAGTTGATCGATGCTGACGCGCCGGATCCCAAGTACGTCGGCCTCCTCGGGTTCGGTGGGTACGCCGTCGACAGTGGTGTGTCGGAACCGGCCGACACGATGTACTTCGCCATGGGCAAGCGCGCGTTCCTCGGCTACTGGAACGCGCCAGACGGCGGCGTCATGTGGTTCAGCAATTTGCCGAGCGAGACGCCGCTCGGCTTCAACGAGGCGCGGGCCATCTCCGCATCCGAATGGCTCACGCAACTCCGCGATGTGCATGCGGACGACGTGCCGGGCCGTGCGCTTGTCGAGCACACGGGCCCCGAGAATCTCTTCGTGCTGGGGGCGATGGAGGCGCTGCCTAACGTCCCGCGGTGGCACCGTGGCCGCATGGTACTCGTCGGCGATTCCGCTCACGCACCGTCGTCGAGCTCCGGACAGGGCGTCTCACTCGCACTCGAGAGCTCGATCGAGCTGGCTCGGTGCCTTCGCGATGTCCCTGACGTGTCCGCGGCGTTTCGGAGCTACGAGCGGCTCCGCCGCCCGAGGGTCGAGAAGATCGCCGCCAACGCCGCGAAGACCAACGGTAGAAAGGCATCCGGGCCGATCGCGAAGGCCCTGGTGAACCTGCTGATGCCGATCGCGCTGAAGACTGTTCTCACGCCAGAGCGAATGTTTGGCTGGACACACGCGTATCGCATCGATTGGGATCGAGCCGTGACAGCCTAGACCACTGGAACTCGATGTGTTGCGTGGGGCGTTCATCTTGGCTCTCTTAGTTCACCATCGCATCAACGTCCCCCTGCCACCTGCCTCATGCGACACATCGCGTTCAGCCTCTTTCTGTTTCTCGCGGCTCCGCTGGCAATGCTGAAGGCTCAAGCCAAGAGCGGAGCCGTCACCATCGGCGCCACCGATTCCGTCTGGTCGCCGACGCTCAAGGAAAACCGAAAGTTCCTGGTCTACACGCCGCCGTCGTACTCGGACACGACGTATCTGCCGAAGCGGTACCCAGTGCTCTACCTGCTCGACGGCGACGCGCACTTCCACTCCGTCACCGGCCTGCTCCAGATCCTCGGGACGGGGATCAATGCCACGTTCGTCCTGCCGGAGATGATCGTCGTCGCGATCCCGAACACGAACCGGACGCGCGACATGACGCCGACGCACACGGACCGCGACCCGGACGGCAAGCCACAGCCCGCGCTCGCCGCGAGCGGCGGGATGCCCAATTTCCTGACGTTCATCACGACCGAGCTCATCCCGCGCATCGAGCACGACTATCGCACCGCGCCGTACCGTGTATTCGTCGGGCATTCGTTAGGCGGGATCACGACTATCGATGCCCTATACACGATGCCCGAGGCGTTCAACGCCTACGTCGCGATCGACCCGAGTCTGTGGTGGGACAAGCGCGTGCTCCTCAAACAGGCGCGCGAGCGGTTCAGCAAGCCGGGGCTTGCCGGCCGCACGCTGTTCGTGGCTCAGGCGAACACCATCACGCCTGGCGACACGACCCTCAACATGCACTTCAACTCGATCATCCAGTTCAACAGCATCCTCGAGACGTTCAACCAGTCGGGGCTGCGATACAGTTACAAGTACTACGCGCACGACAGTCACGGCTCGGTGCCGATGATCGCGGAGTACGATGCGCTCCGCTTCATTTTCGATGTGTACGACGTGCCGCTCCTCGAGGCGCTCGAGCGTCCGGCCTATCTCACGGAGCACTTCACGCGCGTCTCCGCGGCAATGGGCTACAAGATCGACCCACCGGAGGCCATGGTGGACCTGATCGGGCACGTCGCGCTCGGGCGGGACACCACCGCTGCGCTCAGGCTGCTCGAGATGAACACGACGCTCTACCCGACGAGCGCGAACGCCGTCGCCTCGCTCGCCGACGTCTGGCTGGCGAAGAAAGACACGACGAAGGCCGTGGGGTACTACGAGAAGGCGCTCGCGATGCGTCCCGGCCTGAAGAAGCCGAAGGACATGCTCCAGAAGTTGAAAAAGGGGCCGTGACGGCGCCCCACGCATACCTTTCTCCGACCACAAACCGGAGCAACGTTTCACGTGTCTGCCATTCGTCGATCCGTCAGTCTCATCGCTCTTGCTACCGCGGCCTGCAGCCCGGGCGCCGAGCGGTCGAGCCGGGATACCGCCGTGTCCGCCGCGGCGCTGAAGCCAGCGCTCTCCGCGATCACGAGCGAGAATCTCCTGCAGCACATCAACCGCCTCGCCTCCGACGGCTTCGAGGGTCGCGCACCGGGAACGGCCGGCGAGGACAGCTCGGTCGCCTACATCACCGAGCAATTCAAGGCGATCGGTCTCGCGCCAGGCAATCCCGATGGCACATACATCCAGCCCGTTTCGATGATCGGGTACACGAGCCATCCCGAGGCGTCGATTGTGGTTGGCGGGAAGACCATGCGACTCAAGTTCCCGAACGACTACGTCGGCGTGTCCCGCCGCAATGCCAACGACGTGCGCGTGGACAACTCCGACATCGTGTTCGTGGGCTATGGCGTCGTCGCTCCCGAGTACGGCTGGGACGACTACAAGGGCATGGATGTGAAGGGCAAGACGATCGTCATGCTCGTGAACGACCCCGCCGTGCCAGACCCTAACGACTCGACGAAGCTCGACTCGACGATGTTCAAGGGCAAGGCCATGACCTATTACGGCCGCTGGACGTACAAGTACGAGATCGCGTCGGACAAGGGAGCGGCCGCGGCGATCATCGTGCACGAGACTGGGCCGGCAGGCTACCCGTACGAAGTCGTCGTCGGCAGTTGGGGTCGCGAGAACTTCGACGTCAAGGAAACAGGCGCGACGAGTCGCGTGGCTGTCGAGTCATGGATGTCGCTCCCCACGGCGAAGGAGCTCTTTCGGAGCGCGGGCCTCAACTTCGACTCCCTGCACAAGGCGGCATCGCGGAAAGACTTCCGGCCCGTCGCACTGAACGCGAAGGCGACGTTCCGCGTCCGGAACACCGTCCGGGAGATCCAGTCGAAGAACGTGATCGGGAAGCTCGAGGGGTCGGACCCCACGCTCAAGAACGAGTACATCATCTACACGGCCCACTGGGACCATCTCGGCAAGGACACGACGCTCAAGGGCGACCAGATCTTCAACGGCGCGCTCGACAACGCGTCAGGAACCGCGGCGCTCCTCACGCTGGCGAAGGCGTACAAGGCGCTGCCCAAGCCGCCTGCACGAACGATGCTCTTCCTCTCGGTTACTGGCGAGGAGCAGGGCTTGTTAGGCGCCAAGTGGTACGCGACGCATCCGCTCTATCCGCTCAACAAGACGCTGGCGGACATGAACATGGACGGCGTGAACCAATGGGGGAAAACGAAGGACCTGACGATCGTCGGCTACGGCAACTCGACGCTCGACGATGTGTTAGGCAGCGTGCTCGCGTCGCAGGGCGGGCGCACGATCAAGCCCGACCCGGAACCCGAGAAGGGATTCTTCTATCGCTCGGACCACTTCGAGTTCGCCAAGCAAGGCGTGCCGGCGCTGTACACAGACGCGGGCACGGAGTTCATCGGGAAGGACTCGACGTATGGGCAGAAGAAGCGCGACGAGTACACGGAGCACGACTACCACAAGCCGTCAGATCAAGTGAAGCCGGATTGGGATCTGTCCGGCGCTGTCGAAGACCTTCAGGCGTTCTTCGAGGTCGGCTACAAGGTCGCGCAGACGGACCGCTGGCCGGAGTGGAAACCGGGCACGGAGTTCAAGGCGAAGCGAGACGCCATGCTGAAGGGGGATAAGCCATAGCAGGCGGCGGGCGACGGCCAGCCGCTGTTTCCCCGTCGCCCGTCGCCCGTCGTCCGTCCCCGTTGTTCAGCCGAACAACGCCGCCGGCTCGAGATTGAATCCCGGAAACGCTCGCGCAACCACCGATGGCTCCGCCATCGTCGACAGAATCGGCGCCAGCACGTTGCGATAGTTCGTCCGCACCGGGAGGTCGCCGGGTCCCTCGAGTGCATCGGAGCCAAGACCCGGCCAGCGGCCGAGGACACGGCCACCGCGCACCCCGCCGCCGAGCGCGAACATCACGCTGCCGCGGCCATGGTCGGTGCCTAACGCCGAATTCTCCGCCACGCGGCGGCCGAACTCGGTCATCACGACGACCGTGGTCCGCGCCATGTCGGGGCCGAGGTCACGATGAAATGCCGCGAGGCCCCGGGCCAGGCGATCCATTGCCGGCTCGAGCAGCTGCTGTTGGGTGAAATGTGAGTCCCATCCCCCGAGGTCGATCGTCGCCGCCTCGAGTCCGACGCCAGCGCGCACGAGCTGGGCGGTCTGTCGTAGCGCTTCGCCGAAGTCGTCGCGCGGGTAGTCTGCGGCGGCAAGCGGACGCGGCGCGTTCGCCAGCCGCTCGAGCCGCTGCAGCGCATTGACTGTGTCGCGCGCCGACTCCCCAATCGCATTGTGCTCGATCGCGTACAGATCGGCGATGGCGCGGAGCATCCCATGGGCACCGTCGCCAAGTGAGAACGTGCTCAATGAACGAAGCACGGTAGCCGACGGGGCGCCACGCAGCGCCGCAGGGAGCTCGGTGCCGAACGCCACGGCGGACAGCGCGCCCGGTTGTCCGATTGCTCGCAGCCGCAGAAATCGTCCGAGCCACCCTCCAGCCGCGGTGCCAGCGTGCTCCATGAGGTCCTGCGCCTCGAAATGCGAGCGTGTCGCATCCTCGGAGCCCACCGAGTG
>Ga0105249_10002348_pt1 | contig 16441 bp, 16 predicted proteins | sample KBSS44metaG_FD_81522 | JGI IMG/M metagenome (GOLD analysis project Ga0105249, IMG submission 81522) | Switchgrass rhizosphere microbial communities from Kellogg Biological Station, Michigan, USA - KBS S4-4 metaG | ecosystem: Host-associated > Plants > Roots > Rhizosphere > Soil | place...
CGTTCGGCATCGCCGCCAAGATCAACCCCTTCCTCGATGAGTTGCGCAAGAAGCCCGTCGCGGTCCCCGAAAGCGACGACGAAGGCCAAGATATCTAGCTAGACTGAGCTAAAGCCCCTCATAACCATCATCGCCGACATAGGCGATGCGGAGCATATTGGTGGCGCCTGGTGTGCCCAGCGGCACGCCGGCCGAGATGATCACGCGCTCGCCAGGATTGGCGAAGCCTTCCTTGTAGGCGATGTGGCAGGCCTTGGAGACCATGTCGTCGAGGTCGCGTGGGTCGTCGGTCAAGACGCAATGCAGTCCCCAAACCAGCGCAAGCTTACGTCCCGTCGCCGGAATTGGGGTGAGCGCCAGAATCGCCCGCTGCGGCCGCTCGCGCGCGGCGCGCAAACTCGTGGCGCCCGATGCCGTGTAGCAGATGATGGCAGCGAGGTTCAGCGTCTCGGCGACGGTGCGGGCGGCAGCCGAGATGGCGTCGGCGCCGGTTGCTTCAGGGTCGATGCGTTGGGCGTGGATGATCGCCTCGTAGAGCGGGTCGCGCTCCACTTCCATGGCGACGCGGTCCATGGTGGCGACGGCTTCGACCGGATATTTGCCGACGGCGGATTCGGCTGAAAGCATCACCGCGTCGACGCCCTCGAACACGGCGGTGGCGACGTCGGAGACCTCGGCCCGGGTCGGCACCGGCGCAAAGATCATCGATTCCAGCATCTGGGTTGCGACCACCACGGGCTTGCCGGCGTTTCGCGCCGCGCGGGTGATCTGCTTCTGCAAGCCGGGCACCTTCTCCACCGGCATTTCGACGCCGAGATCGCCGCGGGCGACCATGATGCCGTCGGCGAGTTCGACGATCCCCTTCAATTGCTTGATGGCCGCCGGCTTCTCGATCTTGGCCATGATGGCCGAACGGCCCTTGGAGATTGTCTGCGCTTCGGCGACGTCGTCGGCGCGCTGCACGAAGGAGAGCGCGATCCAGGCGACGCCGAGTTGCAGCGCCTGCTCGATGTCGGCATGGTCCTTGTCGGTCATGGCGGCAAGCGGGATCACGGTGTCGGGCAGGCTGATGCCCTTCTTGCTTGCCAGCATGCCGCTGGTGAGCACTTCGGCGTCGATACGCACATCGCTCGCCTCGATGACTTTCAATTTGAACTTGCCGTCGTCGAGCAGCAGCGTGTGGCCAGCCTCGACCGCCTTGAAGATTTCGGGGTGCGGCAGGTGCACGCGCGCCAAGCCGCCCACCGACTCGCGCTTGACGAAGCTCAAGACGTCGCCGTCGTTTAAGCGAATGGCGCCGGACTCGAAGGAACCGATGCGGAGCTTCGGCCCTTGCAGATCGACGAGAATGCCGATCGGCCGGGAGAACTCTTTCTCGAGCTTGCGCACGAAGGCATGCGCCTGGCGGAAGCCCTCGGGCGAGGTATGACTCATGTTGATGCGGAACACGTCGGCGCCTGCCTCGAACAGGGCCCGCATTGTCGCTTCGTTACTGGAGGCAGGACCGAGTGTGGCGACGATCTTGACGCGACGATTGCGTCTCATTGCGGCTTCGCTTCGCCCTCGGGATCGGTGAGGCGAACGGTCCAGTCCCGTTCCTCGCCAGTGTCGACCTCGAAGAAGCCCGTCCGCTTGAAACCGCGCTTCACGCAGTCCTTAGTGTCGCGGATGGTGAAAGATTTGTCGTCGGTACACATATAAAGAGCGCCTGCCCATTCGCCGCCGCGGTCGTAATCGATAGCGTGGATATAATAGAAGCGACCAATCAATACGCCCTTAAGCAGCGTTTCGCAGGTATGAGAGGCGACGTTCCACCAGCCTTCGGTGGCCCAGCCTTCGGCATCCTTATAGCCGATGGCGACGCCGACTCGGCTCGCGGTGGTGTTGCAGAGCTTAAGATCGGCAAGCGCCGGTGCGGCGCCAAGGCCAATGCAGAACAGGGCTGCGAGGCCATACAGATAGCAAAAATGGCGCCGGGGCATCGCGCTCATCGCCACCTGGCGCCAATTCGAAATCCAGTCCCGCATGCGGTTCAGCTCAAGAATCAGAGTTAACAATTTACAAACTTAGCATCGAATGGCTTAGGTTTGTCTCACCAAGCCGTCCAATTCAAGTGGCAAGAAACCAGCCGAGAATTATGGGTAATTTGCGTCAGGAGCTTGTCCGGCCCAGTTCTTGCGAAGGGTTAGGGCCAGGAACATTACGATAGACCATGCTTGACGCGAGATCTCAGGACCGGGGCCAGGGGCGGGGCCCTTCGACGCAGCAATTGGCCGAGGAGGGGCCCTACCGGCATATCGAGGGCGATGCCGGGTGTGGGCTGCTTCTGCTCTGCGACCATGCCGCCAACGCTCTGCCCACGGCCTATGGCAGCCTCGGGCTGCCGCCGCACGAATTCCACCGGCACATTGCTTACGATATCGGCGCTGCCGGGGTAACGGAGCGGATTGCCGAAGCCTTGCACGCGCCGGCGCTGCTCGCGCGATATTCCCGCCTCCTGATCGACCCCAATCGCGGCGCCGACGATCCCACTTTGATCATGCAGATTTCGGACGGGGCCGTGGTGCCGGGCAACGCCACGATCGACGAGGCCGAGCGAGTTGCGCGCATCGCGCGCTATTACGAGCCGTACCATGCGGCAATTTCGCGAGCGATCGATGCGGCGCTTGCCGCCGGCAAGCCGCCGATCCTGTTCTCGGTTCACAGCTTCACCTCGGCCTGGAGGGGCGTGCAGCGCCCGTGGCATTTGGGAGTGTTGTGGGACAAGGACCCGAGATTGGCGCTGCCGCTGCTTCATGCCTTCCAGGCGATCCCAGGGATCGTCGCCGGCAACAACGTTCCTTATTCCGGCCAGCTCTACGGCGACACGCTCTTTCGTCACGGGACGTCGCGAGGGCTCGCCCATGTGCTGCTCGAGGTGCGGCAAGATTTGATCATGGCCCCGGAGGGCCAAGCCGAATGGGGCGACAGGCTGGCCGAGGTGCTCCGGAACATCATGCAAGACGAGGAGCTCGCAACCGAGCTCCATCGCGTGCAACATTTCGGTTCCCACACCGACGCATAAGCGCCTCTGGATAAGCTGGAAAACCTCCGGCCTGCGGTTGAAGCGGCGAAGTGTCAACGACTAAGCTTGCCGCCAATCAAACACAAACGATTCGGGGGACAAAATTGCTCCAGACATCAGCCAGAGACCAGCTCCGCACCATTGTCGCCCGCATCGAGCGATTGGAGGAAGAGAAGGCCGCGCTCGCCACGGATCTTCGCGAAGTCTATGCGGAGGCGAAGGGGAACGGTTTCGACGTCAAGGCACTCCGGGCGGTGATCCGCATCCGGAAACAGGACGCCGATAAGCGGAAAGAGGAAGTGGCCGTGCTCGACACCTATCTCCACGCGCTCGGGATGGCAGAAACCGCGGAGGCCGCTTAGGCTAGCGGGTGGAGCTTAATTTAGCGGTCGGTGTTGGAAGCGAGCTTGGTCGTGCGGGGTGTTTCAAGCTCGGCATAGAAGCTCTTCACGGCCTGTCCGGAGAAGCTCTGCGCGACAGCCAGTCCCTGATAGCCCGAGCTTGGACGGAAACTCAGCGCCAGCGGCCGATCCATATCTTCGAACAGATAAGAGAGGTCCCTCTGCTCTGGCGCAGTCAGCGCGCCGAGATCCCGGTTATAGGTGACGGAACGTTCGGTCATCAGGCTTGCGACTTCGAAGGGCACGTAAGTTAGCTCCTCGGGGTGGTCGTCGTCGGCTTCAGGGGCGCCGACAACTTCGGCATCCTGATAAAGCGGGAACTGTCCTGGCGGGCTCGCCGAGAGGCCGACTGACGGGCGTGGCGGCTCGCTCTCGCTGCTGCCTGCGATGCTTGCATAGAGGAAACGCTTCTCGGCCTTCGGCTTCGGCGACGGCATCGGAACTGCGGCCGCTGGCGCCGGCTCGGGCACATAAGAGGCGAGGATCGGCCTCGGTAACTTGGCCTCAGGAGCGGGCTGCGGCTGCGGTGCACGGTCGGCAACCGCGACCATGGTGTTGGTCTTCACCAGGCCCTTGGCCAGAGCGAGCTGGTAATCCTTGGGCGTGATCGGCTTCCCGTCAGAGGGAAGGTATTTTGTGCTGCCATCGGGGAAGAGAGAGGCAAGCTCGAGGCGCGGAATGCGCGGCCACATGCGGACGTGGCCGGTGTCGACATGGACGAAGGGGATGCCAGAGGTCGGATAGTAGCCGACGCCGCCCCATTCCTGCACCAGCGCGGAATTGCGCAGCGTCTTCACCGATACATCGGGGAAGGTGATATCCGCCGCCTTACCCAGAATGTGCTGGCTCTTCTTTGCCTGGCCGCCGCCATGCTTGCGCAGCGACTCGTTGGTGGAGGCGGAGCGATAGCCGCAAATCAGATGCACGGGCTCGTTCGATCCGAGCTGCTGATGCAGGATCCAGATATGGTCGATCAACTCCGGATCCATGACGCGCGATTCGTTCTTCCGCCAGTCGCGCATGAAGACATTCAGCCGCTGCAGGGACTCAGAATCGTACTGCCCGTCCTTCATGTAGGTGACGGTGATGGTTTCCTTGGTGTGGATATTGAAAATCGAGAGCGTTCGGGATTCGCCGGTGGCGTTCGCATGCATGCTGGCCGAGGGCCAAAACCAACCGCTCGCGATCGAGATCGCGAGGCTTGCGCCAAGCATGGCGCGGTTGACGACGGTCCCCCCGAATTTCATACCAGCGCGCGCTTCCCTCACGACCAGTGCCTGGTCAGCGTTCCGGGCCGCAAAACCCCCTCAGGCTCGCGGCTTGGCCGGAGGCGTGGTTAACCCCGGCGTGAAGTGACACTATTCGGAGAAATAGGTGAAAAAGAAGGCGAACTCGTTAACGCTGGCGCGGCTAAACACGCCAGAAATCGGCGATTTTCGGGCCTTCAGGGCGAAATTTCGGTGGACTAACCCTAATTCGGATCGAGGCTCCAACCGTCGCGCGCCGAGCCGCGGCGTCTCTGGGTCTCGGCTTGCGCCTGAGGAAATGGCTCGGCGGAGTCGAAGGCCACCGGATCGGGCGGGGGCATCGGCCCTCCAAGCTTCAACGCGGCCGACATGCGGGCATCGTGGCCATAGAGGTCGTTGAACTGGGAGATCGAGCCGTCCTCGTTCACGCGTAGCGTGAAGTACTGAACATAGACGGGAATCTTCTGGTGCAGGGCGATGTGCTGGTCGTAGCTGCCCTGAATTGCGGAAGCCACTTTCGCGCTCGACCAGCCTTGATCCTGCTTCAACAGCACGGCCGCGAGCTGATCGGGATTCTCGACGCGCATGCAGCCATGACTCTCGGCGCGCACCGGCTTGGCGAACAGAAAGCGCTGCGGCGTGTCATGCATGTAGACGTCGTGCTTGTTCGGGAAAACGAACTTGACGACACCGAGTACGTTATCCGGTCCAGGCGGCTGATAGATATTGAGGGCGCGGATGTCGATGCGGTTCCAATCGAGCGTCGACGGATCGACTTCCCTGCCGCCGTAATTGATTTTGAGACCGTGCCGTTCGAGCACCGAGGTGTTCCAGCCGCCGCCGCCGAACAGCCACGCGCCCTCTTCACGGAGGTAGGGCCTGATCTCTTCGGTCTTGATCGAGTTCGGTACGTTCCAATAAGGATTGAACACGATCTCCTGCATGTCCTGTCCGAAGATCGGCGTCTGCTTGTCGGTCTTGCCCACCACGACCTTGGTGGTGTGGATGACTTTGCCTTCCTTGGTCACGCGCAGGACGAATTCGGGGACATTCACCGCGACGTAGAACTGGCCGAGGTCATGCGGCAGCCAGCGCCAGCGCTCCATGTTGATCAGGACCTTCCTGATCATGGCAGGGTTGGATGCCACCTCGCGATGATGCTCATTGCTGTTGAGCAGCCGCCGCGTGCCGGCGCCGACGAGACCGTCGGGAGCGACACCGCGGGATTTCTGAAACTCCCGGATGGCGGCGTCGACGTTGTCGTCGAACAGATTCTCGTTGGTCGCTTTCGCAGTCACCTCAAGCCGCTTGCGAATGAGAGCGACCTGCTCGTTTTCGACGCCCTTTTTCAGAACCGGTCCGTCTGGAATCTTGACGATCTCGGTGGCTGGCTCTTCCTTGGCCGGGCCGCCGCGAAGCTCGATCAGCTTTTGACGAAGCGCCTCGAATTGGGGCTGGTCAGGCTGGAAGCTGCGCAAATAGGCGGCGGGATCGGGGCGAATGGCGATCACCCCCATGACTTCGGAGGGCTGAGGCAAAGCGAGGCTGGGATCAAGATTTTTCGTGAGGGCCTGCGGGTCGATGCGGCCGCCGCGGGCGTCACGCGTATATTCCAGCACGGCAAAATCGATCTTGATCTCCGCATCGGCCAGCTGACTGACGGCTTGGTCGCCGCTCGGGTCAAATGCATCGAGCTTCGGCAAAGTGTAATCGGCGCTGCGAAGGCCGTAATCGTCAGCCTTGGCCATCTCTGCCACAACCGCCTTGCCGCGCTCGGTCAGGCCGTTTTCATCGACCCAGAGTAGCTTGCCGTCGGGGGCCGAATAGAATTCGACTAACGCGCCCTGTTCGGTCTTGCGCACTTCTGAGGCGCTGGTGAATTTCGCTGAGAGTTGGCTCTGAACGGCGACCCGGATGGCATCGGCGCGCCCGATCAAAGTTTCAGGCGCATCCGGCTCCGCCGCAAGTGCGGGCAAGCTTACGGCCGCGACCACACACGAGGCAAACGCAAGACGGAAAAATGGCCGCATTTCAGAGCTCCTCTGACCGTACTCTCAACAACGATTCGGCAGAGTTCGAACCCTAGCCCCGGACCTTGCTGTTGGCCATACTAGGACTCAATCGAAGTTGGCCCGGCTTCACGTTTTTTCCGGAAGTGTTGCTTCCCTGCCGAACGCAATACCACCCTGGGACGAAATCGCGTCTGGAACGCGATTTCGTTTTCGCAACTTCGCCCTTAGGCCTTGAAACTCCCCGACCCTTGGGGATGAGGCCCTAATTGACCCTCGCCTCGAGTCCGATTTCCCGCATCTTGCGGTAGAGCGTCGAACGCCCGATGCCGAGCCTCTTGGCGATCTCGGTCATTCTCCCCCGATACCGGCCGAAGGCAAGCCGGATCATGTCGGCTTCAACAGCTTCGAGGGAGCGGATGTCGCCAGAATCGCTTAAGGCCGGAATGCCGACGGCGTCGCGCCCATTGCCCGATGGGACATGAATGGTCGCCGGGGTATTTGGCGAATCGCCAAGCATTACAGGGCCTTCGATCCGCGGTGTGCGGTCTTTCGGCGCCGGCGCCGGCGGCACGGTGACGGCATAACCTTCAACGTGGGCTGCGATCTGCGGGAACTCGTTCACCGTCAGCGTCGGCGTGTCGGCAAGAACGACCGCCCGGAACACGGCGTTCTCGAGCTGGCGAATATTGCCAGGCCAGGAATAGCGCATCAGCATGGCAAGGGCGTCCGGCTCTATGCCGTTGATCCGCTTGCCTTCTTCGGCGGCGAACCGCGCCACGAAATGGCTCACGAGATCGGGAACGTCGTCCAGGCGCTCGCGGTAGGGAGGCACCCAAATGGGGAATACGTTCAGCCGATAATAGAGATCCTCGCGGAAGCGGCCGTCGTGAACCAGATTGATCAGATTCTGATTGGTGGCGGAGATCAGCCGAATGTCGACTTTCACCCTCTGCTTGCCGCCAACTGGATCGATCTCGCCGTCTTGCAAGGCACGCAGCAGCTTCACTTGAGCTTCGAGAGGCAATTCGCCGATCTCGTCGAGGAAGAGGGTGCCGCCATCGGCCTCCACGAATTTGCCGATGCGCTTCTCCGAGGCGCCGGTGAAGGCGCCTTTCTCATGGCCGAACAAGATGCTCTCGACCAGATTCTCGGGAATCGCGCCGCAATTGACGGTGACGAAGGGCTTGTTCTTCCGCGCACTCTCGCCTTGGATGGCCCGGGCGATCAGTTCCTTGCCGACGCCGGATTCACCCTCGATCAGCACCGGAATGTTGGAATTTGCCGCGCGGCGTCCGAGCTCGATTACGCGGGTCATGGTCTCGCTGCCGGCAATGAGATCGTCGAAGTCGAGTTCGCCCTTGGCGGAGGCCTTCATGCGAGACAGTTCATCTGCCAGCGCCTCGATCTTCAGCGCATTCTTGATGGAGACTTCGAGCCGTTCCGGGCTCACCGGCTTCACCACGAAGTCGACGGCACCGGCCCGCATGGCGGAAATGGCTGCGTCGATGCTGCCATTAGCGGTTTGCACGATGGCGGGCGGCTTTTTCGGTAGCGAGCGCATGGCGGAGAGCACGGCCATGCCGTCAGTCCCGGGCATGACCAGGTCGAGCAGGACCAGGCAGATTTCGCCGGCGGGATCGCCCTTTAGCGCGAGCAGTGCCTTGTCGCCGCTATCGGCCGCGGTGACGCTATAGCCGAGGCGTTTGATGGTTTCTTCCAGGATGCGGCGCTGGGCCGGGTCGTCATCGACGACCAGTACACGTTTGGGCATGACGCAACACTCACTCGGGTTTACTGAACACAAAACCGGAGCAGCGGCTGGGTCAGACGCGACCGAGGTGAGCTGCTTCTGTGCCAAAATTGTGCAGTGTAAGGGTAAACATCCCCTTTATTCGGGTTCGATTTTGGTGATGTCCGTCGAACCTCTGGCCAAAATTTCATCTGGAGGCCGGGAAATCGCGCTTGCGGGCCCATCGGAGCATTCCCTAACTAAGGCACGCTGAGGCCCCTCCCGAAAGGTTATGATGAACTATGCGCTCAACTGACTGGACCGTCGGCACCCGACAGGCCTTAGCCGCGTCCGCTGCTAAATCGAAGGACGCCGCCTCGAAGGCTAAGCTTGGGTCGCTGCCTGAGTGGAAACTCACCGACCTCTATCCGAGTGTCGATGCGCCGAGGCTCAGCGCCGACCTGAAGACGGCCGACCAGGCCGCGGACGTCATGCATGAGCGCTATTGCGGCAAGCTCGCCAAAGTCGCCGATGGCGGCAAGGAGGGTGCGGCGCTCGTCGGCGCGGTCCGCGAGTTCGAGGCCTTGAGCGACATCATGGGGCGCATCGTGTCCTATGCGAGTCTGCTCTATGCCGCCGATACCGCAGACCCAACGCGGCAGAAATTTTATGGCGACATCCAAGAGAAGATCACCGCGATCTCATCCAAGCTGCTGTTCTTTCCACTCGAGCTGAACCGCATCGACGATGAGGTCCTCGATAAGGCGATGGCCTCTTCCGAGCTTGGGCATTACCGGCCCTGGATCGAGGATCTACGCAAGGAGAAGCCGTATCAGCTTGAGGACAAGCTTGAGCAGCTGTTTCACGAAAAGGCGGTGAGCGGGCGGGGCGCCTGGAATCGTCTCTTCAACGAGACCATGACGGCGCTCAGGTTCGACGTCGGCAAGGAGAAGCTCAGTCTCGAGCCCACGCTCAATCTTCTGCTCGACCGGGACGAGAAGAAGCGGAAGGCGGGCGCGGAAGCCTTGGCCAAGGCTTTCAAAGAGAATCTGCGGCTGTTCACGCTGATCACCAACACGCTCGCCAAGGACAAGGAAATCTCCGACCGGTGGCGCGGCTTTGCCGATGTCGCCGATTCGCGGCATCTCGACAATCGCGTCGAGAAAGAGGTGGTCGACGCGCTGGTCGCCGCCGTGCGTCAGGCCTATCCGCGGCTGTCGCACCGCTATTACGCCATGAAGGCGAAATGGCTCGGCAAGAAGAAGCTCAATCATTGGGACCGGAACGCGCCGTTGCCGGAAGAGGCGATGCGGACGATTCCCTGGGACGACGCGCGCGGCACCGTGCTCAAGGCTTACGGTGATTTCTCGCCGCGCATGGCGGGAATCGCGGATGAGTTCTTCGCCAATGGCTGGATCGATGCGCCGGTCCGCGAGGGGAAATCGCCGGGCGCGTTCTCGCATCCGACCGTCCCCAGCGCGCATCCCTATATTCTGCTTAACTACCAGGGCAAGCCGCGCGATGTGATGACGCTGGCGCACGAGCTTGGCCACGGCGTGCATCAGGTACTCGCGAATTGCCAGGGCCCGTTGATGGCGCCGACGCCGTTGACGCTGGCGGAGACCGCGAGCGTGTTCGGCGAGATGCTGACGTTCCGCAAATTGCTCGACGACGCGTCTTCGCCGAAAGAACGGAAAGCGATGCTCGCCGCCAAGGTCGAGGACATGATCAACACCGTGGTGCGGCAGATCGCGTTCTATTCCTTCGAGAGGAAAGTGCACGAAGAACGGCGGCAGGGCGAACTTACCTCGGAGCGGCTCGGCGAGATCTGGATGGAGGTGCAGCGCGAGAGCCTAGGACCGGCGATCGATATCAAGCCGGGCTATGAAACGTTCTGGTGCTACATCCCGCATTTCATCCACTCGCCGTTCTATGTCTACGCCTATGCCTTCGGCGATTGCCTGGTGAACTCGCTCTACGCCGTCTACGAGAAGGCCGAGCCTGGTTTCGCTGAGCGCTATCTCGACATGCTCGCGGCCGGCGGCACCAAACATCATAAAGAGCTCTTGGCGCCGTTCGGCCTCGACGCAACCCAGCCGGGCTTCTGGTCGATGGGACTCAAAGTGATCGAAGGGCTGATCGACGAGCTGGAGGAAATGGATGCCTGACTTCAGTCAGTGGAGCGACGAGCAGATCGGGAATCTGATCGTTTTGATGGTCCCGATGGTGATGTGGGGTGCTGCGCTCCTCTGCGCAGGTCTCGCGATCTGGGGAGGCCCGCGGCCAGCGACCTGGGGCATCGTCTTCGACAAGCTGCTCCGCTATCTCTTCATCTTTCCGCTCGGCGTGCAGGCGTTGTGGGCCTTCTTCTCTCACGTGTTGATTCCGGACGAGACGGCGGCGTCGATCGGCTGGGCGCCGAGTCCGTTCCAATATGAAGTGGGAGTCGCCAATCTCGGCATCGCGCTCGGCTCGTTCTACGCCGCGTTCAGCAATTTCCAGGCGCGGGCGGCGATCGCGATCGCGGCCGGCTGCTTTCTCGCCGGCGCCGGCGTTGGACATATCGTCGAGATCATCGAGGATTTAAATTTCGCGCCGGGCAATGCCGGGCCGATCATGATCACGGACTTCCTCACGCCGATCGTGGTTCTCGTGCTGCTATTGTTGAGTCCGAGCCAGTCTCCTTCCACACCACTGATGTCGGAGCAGCTGGCGAAAGCGCGCGAGGATTTGCGCAAATCCCTCAACGCGCCTGAGGGCGCAAGCTAGACCGCTGTTTGCGCTCTGACGTCAGTGGCTGGCAAAGATTTCCGTCGTGCCGTCGTTCTTGATCAAGAGCACTCGTAGGCCGGCGAGTTGCGCTATAAGCTCGACGCAGCCCACAATCTGACGTTGATCCAGGGCGACGTGAACGGCGACGGCAAGGCCGATATCGAGATCCAGCTCACCGGCCTCCACGGATTGAATGCCGGAGATTTCGATTTGTGAAATTCCGTCGTCAATCTGGTCTTGACCTGTGTGAAATAGGCCAATCCACCCGATTGCGGGCTTGCCGACCTTTGTGCTAATTCGGGCCGACGAAGAAAATCGATAAGCACAGGGGTAAGGGATGCACATCGATCCGAAGGCGGGCCATCCGGCCATGGACTATGCCGAGCACACGAAGACGTACAATTTGTTCCTCAAGGGCTCGCTATATCTGCTGGTCAGCGTCGTGGCCATCATGGTGTTCTTGGCCATTTTCGTAGTCTAGAGCCGCATTTTTCAGCCAGTTAGCGGCAGGATGCTGCCGCTTCCCCCGAAATTCTGATAGGCAGTCGACACGGGCGGCCTTTTGCCCGCGGCAGCGAGCGACGGAACCAAGATGTTTGTCATTGGCGTGCCTGCTGAAGGTAGTGACGAGCCCCGCATCGGCCTTTCGCCTGAGACGGCGAAGAAGCTGATCAAAGCCGGCGCTACGATCAAAGTCAGGTCGGGGGCGGGTGCGCGGTCGCATTTCGCCGACGCCGATTACCAGGGCGCCGGAGCCAGTATCGTCAAGAGCGATGCAGAAGCCGTGGCGGACGCCGATATTGTCCTCACGGTCAGGCGCCCTTCGGCCGATCTCGCCAAGTCGATGAAGAAGAGCGCCTTGCTCGTCGGCATGCTCGATCCCTATTCCGATCCGGACGGACTTGCGAACCTCGCCAAGAACGGCGCGTCGGTGTTCGCCATGGAGCTGATGCCGCGCATCACGCGCGCGCAAAGCATGGACGTGCTGTCGTCGCAATCCAATCTCGCCGGCTATAAGGCCGTGGTCGATGCGGCCGCTTCGTTCTCACGTGCGCTACCGATGATGATGACGGCGGCCGGTACGGTTCCCGCTGCGCGCATCTTCGTCATGGGTGTGGGCGTCGCCGGCTTACAAGCCATCGCCACGGCGCGGAGGCTCGGCGCCATCGTCACCGCGACCGACGTGCGTCCCGCCGTCAAGGAACAGGTGGCCTCGCTCGGCGCCAAGTTCATCGCGGTCGAAGACGAGGAATTCAAGCAGGCCGAGACCGCCGGTGGCTACGCCAAGGAAATGTCGGACGCCTACAAGCAGAAGCAGGCGGCGCTGATCGCCGAGCACGTCAAGAACCAGGACATCGTCATCACCACGGCGCTGATCCCGGGACGTTCGGCGCCTAAGCTGATCTCCAAGGCGATGATCGAAAGCATGCGCCCGGGCTCAATCCTCGTCGATCTCGCGGTCGAGCGCGGCGGCAATGTCGAGCTCGCCAAGCCGGGTGAGATCGTCGAGCACAGCGGCGTGACCATCATGGGCAAGCTCAACCTGCCCGGTCTCGTGCCGGACAATGCCTCGAGCCTTTATGCGCGCAATCTGTTCGCCTTTGTCGATCTCCTGATCGGGAAAGAGTCGAAAGCGGTCGAAGTGCCTTGGGATGACGACATCGTCAAGGGCACGCTGATCGCGCGCGACGGCGCCATCGTGCACCCCATCATTGGTTCTGCGGTGAAGCCGGCACCTGCGGTCGCGAAAGCTAAGGCGAACGGCAATGGCGGTGCCAAGCCTAAAGGGAGCAAGTCATGACGTTGCGACGCTTGACGATTAGTCTCGCCGCTATCGTTGCCCTCGCGCTGATGCTAACGCTCCCCGCCACCGAGGCTCTGGCGAAAGAGGGTGCGGAGGGCGGACACAGCTTTGTCTCGTTCTTCTCGATCTTCGTGATGGCGATCTTTGTCGGCTATTACGTGGTGTGGAGCGTCACGCCGGCGCTGCATACGCCGCTGATGAGCGTGACCAACGCCATCTCGTCGGTGATCGTGGTCGGCGCGCTGCTTGCGGTCAGCGTCGAGGCCGCAGAGGCCGCCGCGTCCGGCGGCTGGACGGCAAAACTGCTCGGCTTCGCCGCGCTGATCATGGCGAGCGTGAATATTTTCGGCGGCTTTCTCGTCACGCAGCGCATGCTCGCCATGTATCAAAAGAAAAAGAAGTGAGAAGGGCAGGGCATGAATAACGATCTGGTCGCGCTGCTTTATCTCGTTTCCGGCGTCCTGTTCATCCTGGCGCTGCGCGGGCTGTCGTCGCCCGAGACCTCACGACAGGGCAATTATTTCGGCATGACCGGCATGGCCATCGCGGTCGTGACCACGCTTGCCGTGGCGCGGCCTTCCGATCCATTCACCTGGGTCATGATTTTAGGCGGCATCGCCATCGGCGGCGGCATCGGTGCCTTTACCGCGCGGCGCATCCCCATGACTGCGATGCCGGAGCTTGTGGCGGCCTTCCATTCGCTGGTCGGCTTGGCGGCGGTGCTGGTCGCGGCGGCGGCGTTTTACGCGCCGGAAGCCTTCGGCATCGGCGTTCCCGGCGATATCCACACGCAGAGCCTGATTGAGATGTCGCTTGGCGCGGCGATCGGCGCCATCACCTTTACCGGCTCCATCATCGCGTTCTTGAAGCTGTCGGGCCGTATGTCGGGCAAGCCGATCACGCTTCCGGGGCGACACGCTCTCAATATGGGTTTGGCGCTGGCGCTCATTGCCTGCGTGGCGATGTTCTGCAACCAGCAGAGCGAGGCTTATTTCTGGGCGATAGCATTGCTCTCGCTTTTGCTCGGCGTGCTTATCATCATTCCGATCGGTGGCGCCGACATGCCGGTCGTCATCTCGATGCTCAACTCCTATTCGGGATGGGCGGCGGCCGGCATCGGTTTCACCCTCGGCAACGCCGCTTTGATCATCACCGGCGCGCTGGTGGGCTCGTCGGGTGCGATCCTCTCCTACATCATGTGCAAGGGCATGAACCGCTCCTTCATCTCCGTCATCCTCGGCGGCTTTGGCGGCGAAGTCGCTGGTCCTGCCGATGGCGCGGAGCAAAAGCCGGTGAAGCTCGGCTCGGCCGAGGACGCATCCTACCTAATGAAGAATGCGAGCAAGGTGATCATCGTGCCGGGCTACGGCATGGCAGTGGCGCAAGCGCAGCACGCGCTCCGCGAGATGGCCGATGAGTTGAAGGCGGCGGGTGTCGAGGTGAAATACGCGATTCACCCGGTCGCGGGCCGCATGCCGGGCCATATGAATGTGCTGCTCGCTGAAGCGAACGTGCCTTACGACGAGGTGTTCGAGCTCGAGGACATCAACAGCGAATTTTCGCAAACAGATGTGGTTTATGTGATCGGCGCCAACGACGTAACCAATCCTTCCGCCGAGGACGATCCGTCCTCGCCGATCTACGGCATGCCGGTGTTGCAGGTGTGGAAGGCCGGCACTGTGCTGTTCAACAAGCGGTCGCTGGCATCAGGCTATGCCGGCATCGACAATCCGCTTTTCTATCGCGACAACACCATGATGGTGCTCGGCGACGCGAAGAAGATGACCGAGAGCATCGCCAAGGCGCTGTAGGCCGGTCCGAGGCTCTTTCGCCGCAAAACGAGATGATGCGACCGGCCTTGCGTTTCATTTTAACGATGAGTTCAAAATCGGTCGCCCGCTTAAGCAAGAAATGCGATTATCTCGCGCCGCCGCACCATGAGCGCACGGCCGCCATCCAATCGTCACAAAGAAACGGAAAACAACGCCGCCAGTCGGGCACATCCCCACAAGTCACGATGAACACGCCGTTCAAGCGAGGTTCATGCGTGGCTTGCTAATTGCGGGATCGAGTTGGAAGCACTGAAATAAAGGGCACGGTCGCTCATGTTGAACTTGATTCTCGCACTGATTGGAATTGCCGCGCTGATCTGTGTGGTGTCGCGGCTGTTGCATCGTTATTTCATCTATCTGCCGGACCGCACGCGTTACATCCCCGAAGCGATGGGCCTTCCGGAGGTCCAGGAAATTACCCTCGAAGCGCAAGACGGCGTTCGTCTCATCGCGTGGTATTCGCCCGCCAGAGGAATCAGGCCGACGCTGCTTTATTTCACCGGCGTGGGCGGGTGCGTGGGGACGCGCGCCGAAAAAATCAGACGGCTTCGTTCCATGGGCTTCGGCGTGTTCATGCTCAACTACCGCCGCTATGGCGGCTCGGGTGGGCGTCCCAGCGAAGCGAACAATGTTTCCGACGCAGCGCTCGCTTACGATTGGCTGTGGAAGCGCGGGTTGAACCCAAGCGAGATCGTGGCTTACGGCGAGTCGATCGGTAGCGGTGTCGCGACCCAGCTTGCGCGCTTGCGTCCCGTCAAGGCGCTGGTAATGGAAGCGACCTTCACATCGATCGTCGATGTCGGGCGCCAGGTCTGGTGGTGCTTGCCGTTGCAGCTGATCATGGTCGATCAATATCGCAATCTTGAGCACATCAAGGCTGTGAAGGTTCCGTTGCTGATCATGCACGGAGCAAGAGACCGTATGATTCCCGTGACGCAGGCCCGGCATCTTTACGCCGAAGCCAACGAGCCGAAGAAGCTTGCGATCCTGCCCAGAGGCGACCACAGCGATCTCTACGATTTCGGGGCAGTCGAGCGGGTGCGCGATTTTCTCGAGGCGCTCGATGCGAACGTCGCCATGCCGGTGTCGGTCAGGCATGCGCCGGCGCTCGAGGTCGTGGCGGCGTGAGACACGCAACAGCGCTCAAGCAGCTTCAATCGTCTTCAGCAAATTCTTAGAAAGAGCGAGCAGGGGCCGTGCGCGGGGTGCGGGGCTTGGCTGAAACCAGGCCTTCGCGCTGCGCCTTCTTGCGGGCGAGTTTGCGGGCTCTGCGGATGGCCTCGGCCTTCTCGCGGGCGCGCTTCTCGGAGGGCTTTTCGTAGTAGTTGCGGAGTTTCATCTCGCGGAAGATGCCCTCACGTTGCATCTTCTTTTTCAGCGCCCGAAGGGCCTGATCGACATTGTTATCGCGGACGACGACTTGCAACGCTGCTATCTCCGATTGGCCGTTGATGTTTTGGAGTGGAGGCGGGGGCCAAATTTGACCCTGACCGAAAGCGGTTAGAGTCCCGTATCCGGCGGTTCCTGTAACAGAAGGCCGGTTGATTGTCCAGCCAGTATGACGCTTTCCTTAGCGCTTC
>Ga0105249_10002349_pt1 | contig 16440 bp, 14 predicted proteins | sample KBSS44metaG_FD_81522 | JGI IMG/M metagenome (GOLD analysis project Ga0105249, IMG submission 81522) | Switchgrass rhizosphere microbial communities from Kellogg Biological Station, Michigan, USA - KBS S4-4 metaG | ecosystem: Host-associated > Plants > Roots > Rhizosphere > Soil | place...
GTCGCGCACGTACGGGCCGAACCAGCGGAAGACTTCGGTAATGTGGCCGCGATGGATCTCGCGAAGCTGATCCTTCGTCTCAGAAGGGAATGAAATATCTCGTGAATTCAACAAGTAACGCGCGATATCTCGATGTGCCGTGACCCAGTCTGAATACTGGGTGACGACGGTTCGGACGCTCTGCTCGGCGCTCTTGCAGCGCTTCAACTTGCGCAACAGATCCGCGTTCAGCCGTTGAATGCCGTCAATGAAGAGTCCGGCCGCGATGCCTTCTTTGTTGCCGAAGTGGTGATAGAGGCTGCCGATGCTGCTGCCGGACGCCCGGCGGATGTCGTCGATCGTCGTCGCCTCGACCCCCTGCCCGATGAAGCAATCGAGCGCCGCTTTGAGGATCGATGCGCGGCGCGCCGGGGTGGTCGATCTGGACTTCGGTTGCTTGGCCATCGACCGGAATCCTAATCTAGAATGATGTTCTAGTAAAAGATTCGGTGATTCGCTAAAGTTGCCCGATCCTCATTCCCGGAATGGAGCCCATCGATGGATATCGACCTCTCCGCGGCCGACCTCGCGTTCCGCGACGAAGTGCGCGACTTCCTCCGCACCAGTGCATACAAACCCGGCGCCGACTACACAGAATGGCGCGACGGCTGGTTTGCAAAAGCCAAAGCGAAAGGCGGCTGGGACGTGCCGAAGTGGCCGAAGCAGTTCGGCGGCCCCGGTTGGACGCCGACGCAGCACTACATCTGGGAACAGGAAACGTCGACCGCGATGTTACCGTTCGACATGCCGTTTGGTGTCGGCATGCTCGCGCCGATCCTCATGGGCTACGGCTCTAAGGAACAACAAGAACGCTTCTTGCCCGATATCCGCGCGCGCAAAGTGAACTGGTGTCAGGGCTACTCCGAACCGGGCGCCGGTTCCGACCTCGCCGCACTGAACACGAAGGCAGAGCTCTCTGCCGACGGTAAGTACTACACCGTCAACGGCACGAAGATCTGGACCACCGCCGCACACATGGCCGACTGGATCTTCTGTCTCACCCGCACCGAAGACACCGGCAAACGTCAGGAAGGCATCACGTTCCTGCTGTTCCCGATGAAGCAATCCGGCATCGAAGTGAAACCGATCATCACGCTCGGCGGCAGCCACACCGTGAACATGGTGCACATCAACGACGTGAAAGTGCCGGTGGAGAACCGCATCGGTGAAGAAGGCAAGGGCTGGACGTATGCGAAAGGTCTGCTGCAGCACGAGCGCACCGGCCTCGCCGGCGTGTCCCGCTCGATCGTTGCGCTGGAGAAGCTGAAAGAACAGGCGCGCGGCGTGAAGCGCGGCAATGGTTCGCTGATGGACGAACCGGCGTTTCGCGCGAAGGTCGCCGCACTCGAAGTGGATCTGATGGCGCTCGAGTTCACCGAACTGCGCAGCCTCGCGGCGGCGTCTGCCGGCGGCGCGCTCGGACCGGAGTCGTCGATCATGAAATTGAAAGGCACCGAGATTCAGCAGCGCATCGCGAAGCTCACCGTGGAGGCAGGCGGCATCTACTCGGCCGGCTGGGGTCATCCGGTGGGTCCGAAGTTCGCACGCAACGGCATGGCGAGCTATCTCAGCAGCCGCGCGTACACGATCTATGGCGGCGCGAGCGAAGTGCAGAAGGATGTCATCGCGAAGAACGTGCTCGGCATCAAGAGCGGCAAGAAGTAAGCGCGCGAAACAGTACAGAGAGACATGACATGAATTTCGATTTGAGTTCCGAGCAGCAACTGCTGAAAGACAGCGTCGAGCGCTTCGTGGCCGACAACTACTCGCTCGAGGCGCGCGTGAAAGTCACCGACGCGGAGCCCGGCTTCTCCAAAACCCACTGGAAATCGTTCGCCGATCTCGGCTGGCTGGCGCTGCCGTTCGCGGAGGCCGACGGCGGATTCGGCGGCGGCCCGATCGAGACGATGTTGTTGATGGAAGCGTTCGGCAAAGGTCTGGTCGTGGAACCGTACCTTGCCAGCGTCGTGCTCGGCGGCGGCGCGCTGCGCCGCGGCGCGTCCAAAGCGGTGAAGGACGCAATCCTGCCCGGCATCATCGACGGCACCAAACAGCTGGCATTCGGTTACGCGGAAGAGCAGGCGCGCTTCGATCTCGAAGACGTGGTCACCACCGCGCGCCCCGACACCAGCAGCTTCGTGCTCAACGGCACCAAATCGGTAGTGCAGAACGCCGCAACGGCAGACTACATCGTCATCTCTGCGCGCACGTCCGGCGGTCAGGTCGATCGCGCGGGCATTTCGCTGTTCCTGATCGATGCGAAAGCAGACGGCGTGGAACGCGACAACTACCCCACCGTGGACGGCCTGCGCGCATCCGAAGTGAAGCTGACGAACGTGCGCGTGGATCGCGATCGTGTCATCGGCGAAGTGGGCGAGGGCTACGCAATTCTCGAAGCGGTCGCCAACGACGCCATTCTGGCGCTGTCCGCCGAAGCGATCGGTGCGATGGAGGTGCTGTACAAAGACACCGTCGAGTACACGGAACAACGCCGTCAGTTCGGTCACGCGCTGTCGGAATTCCAGGTGCTGCAGCACCGCATGGTGGAAATGTTCATGGAATACGAGCAGTGCAAGTCGCTGCTGTTCCGCGCAACGCTGGAGTCGGCGCAGGGCTTACCGACGGCACAACGCACCATCCACGCGTTGAAGCACCTCGTCGGCAAGGCCGGCACCTTCATCGGCGAGAACGCGGTGCAACTGCATGGCGGCATGGGTATGACCGAAGAACTGCGCATCGGTCACTACTTCAAACGCCTGCTGGTGATCGACGCGCAGTTCGGCAACTCGGACCATCACCTGCAGAAGTTCGCGGCCTGATCGGACCTCAGCGTTCCCGAACGGCGCGAATCGCAATCGAGGTCGGCATCAGCGCGTCGAGCGGCGTCGACGCGCCGTGCCAGTGGTCTTCGTACAACGCGGTGAGATGAAAGCCGGTGGCCAGCAGGTCGCCGATCTGCGCCTCCAGGCTGTGTCCGAACACCAACGCATCGCCGTTCGCAATCTGGTCGCGCCGTGCGTCCGGCAACGGCGACGACTCATCGCCGGCCTCGCTGTACGGCAACCGATGCTGCGCCACCAGCGTTCCAGTGCGTTCCGCCTCGTCGTGATCGAATAGAAAGAACGCCGGATTCATGAAGCCCGCGAGCAGTGCACCACCGGGCTGCAGTACCCGGTGGCATTCGCGCCATACCGGTCGCAGATCCGGCACGAACACGTTCGATACCGCGTGAAAGATCAGATCGAACGCGGCATCGCGAAACGCCGACAGGTCGGCCATGTCGCCGCGTACGTAACGCAACGCGAGACCGTCGCGCATTGCGACCTCCATGTCCCGCTCGAGTTGCTCCTCGGACAGGTCGAAGCTGACGACATTGGCACCGGCCGCCGCGAGGATGGGTGCCTGTTGACCGCCGGACGACGCCAGACACAACACCTGCGCTCCGCGCAGTGCGCCGAACCACTCCGCAGGAACGGGCGTATCCGGCGTGAGAACGACCTGCCAATCACCGCGGCGCGCGCGTTCGATCACATCCTCGCTCACCGGCACCGACCAGCGTTCGCGGGCGATGGAATCGCGATTCCACGCGCGCCGGTTGTGTTCCAGGTAGTCCATCGAATGCCCTCAGGTCACATGAAAGTCGACGCCGATCAGTGTCATGCCGAGCCGCCGCGCGACCGCTTGCGATGCGACGTTGTCCCACGACGTGCTGTACAGCGGGATCGCGCCGAGTTCGGCGACCGCCCTCGCCCATGCCGCAACGACCTGCGACGCCATACCTCTGCGCCGCGCCGCGGGCAACGTTTCGACCCCCGCCGCATGTGCCGCCGCCGTGATGCGCACGCTTGCGCACAGCGCCACCGCCGATCCGTTTTCGACCGCCGCCATGAACGGCTGGCGTTCATCCACCTCGTCGCGCCAGTCCGGAAACGTGCGCAGCAGATCGGCATTCGCGCGTGTTACGCGCACCACCAGCGGCGCCGTCGGCAATGCATCGACGTCGACGCAATACGCCGGTCCGGACCAGATTCGCACCACCGGATCGTCGCGTTCCAGCAGCGACACGATCGCGTCGCCACAGTGCGGCCGTTGGGAGAGCGGCAACGCGGACGGTTCGCGAGCCACCCGCTCTGCAATCGAAGCCAGCGTCGATTCCAGCACGTCCGCACGCCAGCGGAGCTCGTGACCTGCTGACGTGCGGCCGAGGAAAATCCGCGGCGCCCGCGGCCCGCGCGCTTCGTTCACATGTGACATCCGCCCCTTTGCATCATAGGTGTACAGCGCATCGAGGTGGATGCGCATCAGTTCCAGGGCGGATAGATCAGCCAATGAGCTGCAGGAACTCCGAACGGGTCGGTGCATTGTCGCGGAAGCTGCCGAGCATCACGGAGGTCTTCATCACCGAGTTCTGTTTTTCGACGCCGCGCATGGCCATACACAAGTGACGCGCTTCGATGATCACCCCGACGCCCCGCGCGCCGGCGCTGTTCATGATCGCTTCCGCGATCTGTTGCGTGAGCTGTTCCTGAATCTGCAGGCGGCGCGCGAACATATCGACGATGCGCGCCACCTTCGACAATCCGAGTACACGCCCGTTCGGCAGGTAGCCCACGTGACACTTCCCGATGAACGGCAACAGATGGTGCTCGCACAGCGAGTACATCTCGATGTCTTTCACCATCACGATTTCATCGATCTTCGACTCGAACAACGCCCCGTTCACGATGTCTTCGAGGCTCTGTGCGTAGCCGCGCGTGAGAAACTTCATCGCTTTCGCGGCGCGTTCCGGCGTATCGCGCAGACCTTCACGGTCCGGGTCTTCACCAAAGCCCTTGATCAGCGCCCGATAGTGCGCGGCCAGTTCGTTGGTATCGGGCATATCACCGTTGAGGTTTTTCTTCATGGCGACCACGTATTCGAGTAAGCGGCCTACTCTGCATATCGAGGCTCGACGGGGCAAGCGCGAAGCCGCGCAGCACGGAGGGTTCCCCATCGCACGCCCTGCTGAGACAGTCCGCGTCGGATTTCCTTACGGGCGCGATCACGCATCGGCATCCAGCTGATGGGCGCGTTTACACCGGAAATAGAACGGATCGCGCGATGTTATCCTAACCAATTGTTTTTTAATGACTTTGCGTCGCGTCCGTTTCGGACACGATTAAGAAATTGCCGCGTGACGGTGAACGGCGGCGCGAGCTACTCGCTGAGCGTGAGCGGACGGTCGACAACGTTGCGACGTGGAGCAGCGCAGGAAGTGTCGTTTCATGCGGCGCAACCACCGCGACGGGCTAGGGCTGTCGCGAGCCTGGTTCGTCTTGTTGCACCGCGTCTCGAGAATCGGCTCGAATTTCCCTGAGTTGAGCCAACAGCCAATCTCGACTGCGGACCGGAACGACATCGTCACAACTAACGAGGTATGGCTCTCCGGTCATGCTGCTCTTCGATGCGATGCGCTCCACAAACTGTTCCGCACTTCGGAGGGAACCGGTCGATTCCAACTTGCGTTCGAGATGTCTCCGCGCATCTGTCGCGCTGTACCACACCCCGTTACGATTGAATCTGCAGTTCGAACTCTCCAATCGCGTCAACAGTGATTGGATCTCGCCAACAACGAGCTCCTTCGATTCCTCGGCATACCCCAGAACGGAAATCAGCAACCCCACCAGGGCCACGCGGCGACGCACAGTCTGCCCAGTCACACCAAGTCCAACAGTCGTTTGATCATGAGATTCATGTTATCCGCTCGCTTCCCGCGGTCGCCAGCCTGACTCGCGCGATACCGCATCTCGCAAATGACTCGCGCATGCGTCATTGAGTGAAACCTTGGTCGAGGCCCGCGCGTGACTTGCTACCGAATCACCACTTACTACCTAACCACCCAACTCGGCCGCAGGTTCTATGGCCGTTGAACCGGGCACTTAGATCGAGTGAGAGCGGCCAGCACCATTGATGGCGCTGGTCGTCGACGCCGAGGAAGAGCTACGTATCCAACTCCGTCGCATTACCAAGGTCATAGTGGTCCGAAGAGCCTGGCCGGTCGCACAGACTATCCTTCCTTCGCCAATACCGAAGCGATAGGACTGTCCAGCGTTAGCGCCATTTCCAGTCTGGCCAATGCCCTGTGGGTGAATAGAGCCTCGAGCCTTCGAGGCAGGCCCGATATTGGTTTGTCTTCCCCTCGTGCGGCTTCGCCGAGCCATCCCAATCGCGAAATGCAGCACAGCCCGCCTGCCGGATCGAGTGCATCCTTTCATGTACACACAGCGATCACAGTACAAAGCATGGCTATCTCGGACTGGTACCCACTGAACAACGTTGCGGTCGGGAAGCAACTGCGCGCGGACGGTAAGTGGCGCTTGGAGTACAACCAACTCATGACCCGCATTCGCGTCTCAACCAATCACAAAACGTATTCGGACTGGGTCAGTTCAGGGCTCGACCTCGACGCCTACGAGAAGATCGCGGAGCACATCGTTGCAGACCTGAACCGTCGCCCGCACTGAGCTACCCAAGAAACGAAACAATGAGGGATACAAGTAGTGCCACCATGACCTGCGAATGCGTGAGTGGCTCGCCTGATAACGTCTTGCCATTTTGCGTCCCTTTCCCCATTCGCGGTCGAATTGCAACGATCGCCATAGTTCAGACACCTCAACAAAATACATTTCCATTTCGCCGCGATGTCACTTCCGTCGACAGCAGAGCGGTTCCTTTCAACCGGTAGGAACGCCGGTTCACGCCAGTAAGCAGTTCCTTACAAGCGGGCCGTTCCTCTCAAAACCTACAGCGGTCGTCCGCTTTCTCTCCATTGATGGCGCGTAACGTGTCCCCAGTGCGCCTGAATTCAGGTGGAACGTTGGAAACGATCCATAAATTGCTCACAGAGTCGCTGCACGTCTGCCGCATGCATGGGACAAGCTTGCCCGCGGGCCATGTCGTATTCGTTGGCCGAGGACATATGAACTATCCGATCGTGATGCTCATGCTTTTGTTCTGCGATCTCGCATACGCGCGTCCGCCCCATCCGGCCGACGAACCGGGCGATCACGAATTGGCAGAGCAACCGTTCCTGCGTGAATACGGCATGGGCGTACTCCGCATGCCGATGGATGGCGGCAAGATCTACGGCTGGAAACTCAATGACACCGTTACGTTCGGGCGATTCAAAGGCGAGAACGATGAGTTCGGCTTCAGCTTCGAAGTCGATTCGCGTCAACGCGTCGAGGTGACAACCGACGGCGTGCGCTGGCGCAAAGCCATCGGCGGTCCCAACTGACGTTCAGTTGTCCAGCGCTAAAACGCTCCTGTCTCTTCTGGTTTAAGGCGGAACCGTTCCGTTAGAGTGACGGTCCGTTCAACTCCGTTCCCATGACTACCAATCTCAGTCTGATCTTCGCGTCGATTCTGCTGGTGCTGCTCAACGGTTTCTTCGTAGCAGCGGAATTTTCCATCGTGAAGCTGCGGCGAACACGCGCGGATACGCTCGAGAGTATTTCGGGCTGGCGCGGCGCGGTGCTGGCCCGAATCCACCGCAAACTCGACGCGTATCTCTCGGCGTGCCAGCTCGGAATCACGCTTGCGTCGCTCGGTCTCGGCTGGATCGGTGAACCCGCGTTCGCCGATCTGCTCGAACCGATTTTCACGAGTCTCGGCATCGAGAACCCTAAGACCGTTTCGACGATCTCGTTCCTCATCGCCTTCATGACGTTGTCCTATCTGCACATCGTCGTCGGCGAGCTCGCGCCGAAGTCGCTGGCACTCCGGAAGACGGAAAGCGTCTCTCTGTGGACTGCCATACCGCTATACGTCTTCTACTGGTGCATGCTGCCGGTGATTTGGGGATTGAACCACAGCGCCTTCTGGGTGCTGCGACAATTCAATCTCGATCTCACAAGCGATACCGAAGACGACTACACGATCGATGAGATCAAGCTGATTCTCCGCACGTCGCTCGTCGACGCGAAGTTCGCGGGGGCTGACTGGCGCGCTCTGGCGCAAGCACTGGGATTCGGCGAGGCAGAAGTAGCCGACATCATGCGACCGATGAGCGAAGCAATCGTCTTGTCGCGCGCTGACTCGATCGAAGAAAGCATGGCGCGCGTCGAAACCCACAAGTTCTCGCGCTATCCATACGTGGACTCGGACGGAAACATCATCGGCATAGTCCACTTGAAAGACTTGCTGCTTCCGCAACGCGACCTGCAACGCGACGCACTCGAGAAGGTGGCCAAGCCTCCCCTCCTCGTTCCCCCGGACCTGCCTGCATCGGTGCTGTTGCAGCGTTTCCGGCTCGAGGGGCACCATATGGCAATCGTTGGATTCTCCGCTCAGCGACCCACCGGCTTCCTCACATTCGATGACATGTTGAGCGCATTGATGGGCGGCATCCGCGACGAATTCCGAAGTTCGAAAACCGACTGGACGCGTCTCGAAGACGGTTCGCTCGTCGCGCGTGGATCGTTGCCGATCTTCACGCTCGAGCAAACGCTCGCGATTGACGTCGAAGCAAACGGCGCACGAACCGTCAGCGGACTGATTCTTCAAAAGCTCGAGATGCTGCCGCGACTAGGACAGCGGATCGAGTTCGATCAGTTCGATGTGGTGGTAGAGCAGATGGACGGCGCGCGCATCCTGCAGATACGCGTCTTCCCGCGCGATCACACGGAACAGGACGACTTCAAGGACTAACAACACGTTGCGGTTGCAAACCGTACGTGGCGTGAACGATGCTCCGCGTCTTTCGTTCCGGAGAGGTTCAAATGGCCGACATCATTCTGCATCACTACGACGTATCCCCGTTTTCGGAAAAGGTGCGACTACTGTTCGGGCTGAAGCAGCTGGCGTGGCAATCGGTTATACAGCCGGTGATCATGCCGAAGCCCGACCTGATTCCGCTGACGGGCGGCTACCGTCGCATACCGGTGATGCAGATTGGCGCCGACGTATTTTGCGACAGCCAAGTCATTCTTGCCGAGATCGAACGCCGCGCACCGGAGCCGAAAGCGCTCTTGGGGCCAAGCTTCGCTGTCAATCTCTGGGCCGACCGATTGTTCTTTCAGACGACGATTCCGGTGCTGTTCGGCCAGATGCAGGAAGGCCAGCTCGATCAGGCGTTCATCGACGACCGCACCAAGCTCTCCGGCCAGCCGTTCAATTTGCACGCGATGAAGGCTGCATCCGGGTTGATGAGAGGTCCGTGGCGAGCGCAGGCAGCCTGGCTCGAACAGGCGCTGGCAACCAGCGGTGGCGACTTTCTCTTCGGCAAATCTCCGAGCATCGGCGACTTCGCCGCGTACATGAATTTCTGGTTTCTGGGCGGTTCGCAGCCCGGCACCGTCGATGAGCTGACGCGCGGACTGAACAGAGTGAACGCATGGCGCAAGCGCGTTGCGGCGATCGGCCACGGCCGGCGCACGAACATCACGCCCGCAGATGCCCTTGCGGTGGCCAAAGCGAACGAACCATCGATCACCGTACCGCACGACGCTAACGATCCCTCGGGCATTTCGCCCGGTGAATCCGCCGTCGTGATGGCGGACGACTATGGGCGCGATCCCCTCAAAGGCAAGCTCGTTGCGGCGAATCAGGATAGGGTGATCATCGAACGCACGGACCCCGCGCTCGGGCGCTTGCATCTGCACGTGCCGAGGATGGGGTTCCTGCTGACGCGCGCGTAATGGCGCGCGCGGTCATTGATACAACGGCGATGAGTCCTTCATGAATCGCAGCATCATTCGTTGCGTCGCGATCAGTCGACGGTCCGAATCATGCGCGGTCGAGTCGAACCACAGCGATTCCGTCTTCGAGCTTTCACTTACCGCAACAACGTGCGCGTTGACGGTGTGCGTCTGATCCTGGAAGAACAACACCTCCACCACCAGCGATGGCGGCGCAATCGGTCCACCCCACGGCGATGAGCCGTCGTACCACGGCAATGGCGCACTGATGAGATTCGCGGCACGACGTTTCCGGAAAAGCGCCTTATCGGCGGCGTCCCGGGATGCGCATCCGCCACGGCCGTTACCACCTCGCCGTCCACCGTCGCGTTCAGGAAATACAATGACAATGCGCCACGCTCGAACCAGCGTTGGCCGTAGAGCTCGACGAGTAACGCACGTACTGATCCATGTGAATGCTGCCGGCGACGGTGCCGCCGCGAAAGCCGAGCTTCGCCGCCGTGGCATCGTCGTGGATGCTGCCCTCACCCGCATCCGCCGACCAGTTGCGCCGTCCAAGTGTTTGAAAGCGTCGCGTCTGGTTTACCCATTGCCGTTTCCCCAAGTCAGACCGTTATCGCGTTACCATCACGCTTACTTCAGCGACACGACAGTCAGAATGCACGACCACCCGCCGGACATCGAATATCCGACACTGGAGCGCATTCGCGCAACTGCGGCGGCCATTGCGCCGTTCATCAACGCAACCCCGATGCAGCGCTGGCGCGAGCGCGAACTCGAAGCGCAGTTGGGCAGCCACACCCAAGTGTTTCTGAAGCTCGAGCTGTTCCAGCGCTCGGGCTCGTTCAAGATTCGCGGCGTCGTCGCCAACATGCTGGCGCTGTCGCGCGAAGCACTCGCGCGCGGGGTAACCGCCGTCAGCGCCGGAAACCACGCCATCGCGGTCGCATATGCCGCGCACGCACTCGGCACGTCGGCGAAGGTCGTCATGCTGCGCACCGCGAATCCGGCCCGCATCGCAGCAGCACAAGCGTATGGTGCCGAAGTTTTGATTGCGCCCGACGGCCCCGCCGGCTTCGAGATGGTCGAGCGAATCGCTTCGGACGAGCGGCGCGCCTTCGTGCATCCGTTCGAGGGGCCTTTGACCGCGCTGGGCAGCGCGACACTCGGCTTGGAACTGGCGGAGTCGGTTCCCGACCTCGACGCGGTGGTGGTCGGCGTCGGCGGCGGCGGTCTCGCCGGCGGGGCTTCCGCGGCCATCAAACTCGTGCAGCCGGCTTGCAGGATCTACGGCGTGGAGCCCGTGGGTGCAGACAGCATGCATCGGAGCTTCGCCGCGGGCGCGCCGCAGCGACTCGACTCGATTGACACCATTGCGGACAGCCTCGCGCCGCCGATGTCACTCCCATACAGCTTCGCGCTGTGTCGCGCGAACCTCGATCAACTGGTCAAAGTCAGCGACCGGCAGATTCGCGACGCAATGGGCGTGTTGTTCCGCGAAATGAAGCTCGCGGTCGAGCCCGGTGGCGCCGCCGCGACCGCAGCCTTGCTCGGTCCGCTGGCCGAGGAATTACGCGGCAAGCGGATCGGCGTCATCGTCTGCGGCTCGAACATCGATCCCGAAACGTTCAATGCGCTGGTGCCCGCGAGCGACAGTACTTCGAGCTAGCTCGCGCGCCACAGGCGGCGCACGGGTCGGCTTCCAGGACGCCCCGCGTTCTCCCAATGGCCCCACATCGAGGATTCGATGTCGAGGACGAACACCGGATCGGTGCGTTCAAATGCGCCAAACCGGATGGCGCGGTGCACGCGATCTCGCTCCGATGCGTTCAACACACACGTAGCGCGTCCGGCGAGGCGAAATTCTTCGTCGCTCGCACCCAGGAACGCGTGCAGAACGTAGCGTCCGTCGTGATCGAGGTCGCGGCGCTTCGGTGTGGGCGCACCGACGCTCAGGTAGACCGCGGGGCCACAGAAAATCGGACACACCGGCGCCAGGTGCAATGAATCGCCGATCGTAGCTAGAAAGCCGATCGATACGTTGCCGTCCGGGGTCAGCAGGCGTCTTCCGGCCGAAGCAAAGTCCGGCGCGACGCGGGCAAAATCGGACCAGTTCACTGGCGATACTCCGGTGTTACAGACGTCCCCAAGCACGCAGCGTGATCAGAGCATCCACAGTCCAGTTGCCGCGCCATTCGATCCGCGCGCCGTCACTAGGCGGGTCGAAACGGATGGGCCAGCCGCCGTCGTCACACTGATGCGCGAGCAGATCCTCCAGATGGCGTTCGATCAGGCCGTCGTCGAATACCGCGCGCGCCGCACAATCCGGCGTCGGCACAAAGTGCAGTGGCGTCAGTCCATAGCGATCGACCGGCGTGTCCGTCACGAATAGATCCGCGTGATCGAGCATCGCGCGCAATCGGACGAGCGCGCGATCCCGCGCTGCGCCTTCGAGCAGAACCTCGGCAGCTTCGAACGCGTACCGAAGGTGATGCGCTTCGTCGATATCAGCCGATTGCACGTGCTCCGCGCAGGCCACACGCGCTGCGTCGAACCACGGGTGCATCGCTCCGTGCCACGCCAACGACGCAACGATGCCGCAGGCGCGATCGAGGGACGGTTGCGCGCCGAAGCCTGACTGCCAGTGTCCAGCGGCCGGATAGTCGAGCGCATCGGAAGTAAAAGCAGGGAGCGCTGAGTCGGCGCGCGAGACACGCGCGAGGTAGTCGCAACACGCATTGGCGATATCGGGGCGGCGTAGACCAGCCAGCTTCAGCGTCCCTAGCGCTGCTTCAGTGTGCAGCGGCTGGCTCGATGGCGTGCGCAGGTCGGGTTCCAACGCGTGTCCAAAACCGCCATCGGCATTGCGATACGCGCTGAGCGCAGCCACGAGTTCTTCACCATCGCGCGATTCGAACGCAGTTTCGAACATCGCGCGATCCACGCGCCGGGCACTCTCATAGACGAACGCGCGCGCTCGATCCAATGGCGAACCCGATACGGGTCGCTTCCGCTCGGGCGCGTGGTACAACTCCACCTGATTTCCGTCCGGGTCGTGAAAATACACAGACCTGTGATCGCCGTGATCCAGCAGCCGGTGCTCGACGTCGTTCTGCGCGAGACGCTCACGCATCCGGCCCAGCCCTCCCTCACCTCCAGCCACCACGAAAGCGATGTGGTGCAACCCCGGCAACGCAGGGTCCGCTTTCGGCGCGTCTCTGCCGACTGCCTGCACCAGCAGCTGGTCGTCGTTCCCGACCTGAAACATCACTTCGTCATCGTCCGGATAGCGATGTGCTACTGAAAAGCCGAGCACCGACCCGTAAAAGGATTCCGCCACTGCGAGATCGCGGACTCTGATTGCGGCATGACCGAAACGTTCGATTCGCATCAACTGGCTCCCGTTCGAGTTCGCGTTCATACTCGCGCTTAAAGACGCCATCCATTGTCATGTATTGATCATGCGAGCCGATCGTCTGATTTCGTTGCTTCTGTTTCTGCAAAACGACGGCCCGACCACGGTCGCGATCCTTGCCAGGCGCCTGGAAGTTTCGAAGCGGACGGTACTGCGCGACGTGGACGCACTCTCTGGGCTCGGCATACCCGTCTATTCCGACCGCGGCCGCACCGGCGGCATTCGGCTGATGCCGGGTTACGCCACTCACCTGAACGCGCTTTCACCGCTGGAAGCCGAAGCGATGGCGCTGGTCAGCGCGCCGTCGATGGTTGCCGGCCTCGGTCTGGAGAAACCGCTGGCGTCCGCGCTGCAGAAGATCACCGCCGCGGTGCCTGCGGTGCATCAGTTGCGCGCTCAGCACGCACGCAACCGCCTGTTGTTCGATACGACGCAGTGGTTCAGCACGCCGGACACACCTCCCGTTCTCGATCGGCTGCGATCCGCGGTGTGGAACGATCAGGTCTGCCGGCTCGACTACGAGCGCGCGGACGGCGTCGCCAAAAGTTACCGCGCCAAACCCTATGCGTTGGTTGCGAAGGTCGACGTCTGGTATCTGGTCGCCGATACCGCGAGCGGGATGCGCGTGTTCCGCGTCGAGCGCATTCAACACGCAGACACTACGAACGAAACCTTCATGCGCAATCCCGACTTCGACCTGCATCGGTTCTGGGAAGCCTGGTGCCGACGGTTCGAAGCCGATCCCGGCAATCGATACTTGGTCGAACTCTGGATCACGCCTGCGGGCAAGCGATTCCTGCTGGAACGCTTCGGTGGGTGGCACGCCGTCGCGCTGGCGGGCGTCGACGAACGCGCTGCGTGCAGTCGCGTCACGCTGGATCTGGAACGCGAACACATCGCGGTGAATACGCTGCTGGAACTCGGCCGCAAGGCGACGCTCATCAAACCGAAACGCCTACGAACCAGGCTGGCGCGGCTCGCGCGCGATGTGTTGGAAGCATGCAACGCCGCCGAGTGACGTCGTTGGCGGCTAGTCGGAGTCGAAGTGCGATTCGATACCGCGCCAGCAGTCGATGTAGTCCGCCTGAAGCGCCGGCGTTTCGAGCGCGTAGCGCGTCGGCGCGATGACGTACCGCGACTCGAACATGATCGCGAGCACGTTGTCGTGCCGCTCCGGAATCAGCTGCGCGGAACTCGCGCGTTCGAACACCGCTGCCTCCGGCCCATGCGGCGCCATCGAATTGTGGAGGCTTGCGCCGCCGGGCACGAACCCGACCGGCTTTGCGTCATACACGCCGCGGATCAGACCCATGAATTCGCTCATTACGTTGCGGTGATACCAGGGCGGTCGAAACGTGTGCTCGGCCACGGCCCAACGCGGTGGAAAAATCACGAAGTCGACATTCGCAACGCCAGGCGTCGGCGAGGCTGAGGTCAACACGGTGAATATCGAAGGATCGGGGTGATCGAAGCTGACCGAATTGATGACGTTGAAGCGCGCGAGGTCGTACCGATACGGCGCCGAGTTGCCGATCCACGCGACGACGTCGAGCAGCGAACGCTCCAGCTGCGACGTGAAGAACTCGCCGCAGAATTTGGTGACCAGTTCGAACGCCCCGGCCCGATCTTCATACGCGGCCACCGGGTACTCGAAGTCGCGGTCATTGGCGAACCCGTTCGCACCGACAGGTCCCCTCTCCGGCAGTTCGAACGGCGTTCCGTAGTTCTCGCAGACGTAACCTCTGGCAGAACCGTCGTTGAGCGAAACGCCGAACGCGAGCCCACGCGGCACGACGGCGATCTCGCCGGGTGATACGGCAAGCAACCCGCATTCGGTGCGCAGTGTGAGGCTTCCGCTTTGCGGCACGATCAGCAATTCGCCGTCGGCACAGGTGAAGAACCGGTCCGTCATCGAACGGTTCGCCGCGTACAAGTGAACGGCCATTCCCATCTGCGCCTTCACATCACCGTTGGCAGCGAATGTCACCAGCCCCTCGATGAAATCGGTCGGTTCGATCGGCATCGACAGCGGATCCCAACGGAGCTGATTCGGCGGCGTCACCACCTCGGTGATCGGCGCGCTGCGCACCAGCCGCCCGACCTTCGGAGCGTGCTTGAACGCGCCGCGCGTAACGGATGGACGGATGCGGTAGAACCAGGTGCGGCGGTTCGCAGCGCGCGGCGCGGTGAACGCAGTGCTGCTGAATTGCTCCGCATACAGTCCTCGCGCGACCTTCTGCGGACTGAACTGCCCCTCCGGCAACGTGCCCGCAATCGCCTCGCTTTGATGCTCGTTGCCGAATCCGTTGAGATACCGTTCCGCCATGAGTTACTCCGAATGCAGACCTTCAGTCCGCCTTGAGCACACCGCGCGCGATCTGGTCGCGTTCGATCGACTCGAACAGCGCGCGGAAGTTGCCCTCGCCGAACCCTTCGTTGCCCTTGCGCTGGATGATCTCGAAGAAGATCGGGCCGATCACATTGCGCGTAAAGATCTGCAGCAGCACGCCGAGTCCGCGCGCGGGCGCGCCATCGATCAGGATGCGGCGCCGACGCAACTCGTCGACCGACTCCGCGTGACCCGGAACACGAGCGTCCACGTCGTCGTAATACGCATCGGGGGTGTCCTGCAACGCGACGCCGGCGGCCAGCAGTAGATCGACGGTGCGATAGATGTCACTCGACCCGAGCGCGATGTGCTGGATCCCTTCGCCTTTGTAGTCCCGCAGAAACTCCTCGACCTGGCTTGCGTCGTCCTGACTTTCGTTGAGCGGGATGCGGATCTTGCCGCACGGGCTCGCCATCGCTTTCGACACGAGGCCGGTGACCTTGCCTTCAATGTCGAAGTAACGAACCTCGCGGAATCCGAACAGGCGTTCGTAGAAGCCGGCCCACGTCGCCATGTTGCCGCGGTGCACGTTGTGCGTGAGATGGTCGATGTATGTCAGGCCCTTGTCGCTGCCGCGCAACCGCTCCTTCCAATCGGGCTCGAACACGAAATCGATGTCGTAGATGGTGTTGTCGCCGTAGCGGTCGACCAGGTACAGCCGGCTGCCGCCTATCCCTTCGATCGCCGGAATGTTCAATTCCATCGGGCCCGGATTGCTCGGACACACGGTGGCGCCTTGCTGTATCGCATGCGTGAGCGCTTTGCGCGCGTCCGCCACGCGAAACGCCATCGCGCACGCGCACGGTCCGTGCTGCTTCGCAAACCGCTGCGCAAAGCTGTCCGGCTCGGCATTGATCACGAAGTTGATGTCGCCCTGCTTGTGCAACGTGACGTTCTTCGAGCGGTGGCGTGCCACGCCA
>Ga0105249_10002350_pt1 | contig 16436 bp, 7 predicted proteins | sample KBSS44metaG_FD_81522 | JGI IMG/M metagenome (GOLD analysis project Ga0105249, IMG submission 81522) | Switchgrass rhizosphere microbial communities from Kellogg Biological Station, Michigan, USA - KBS S4-4 metaG | ecosystem: Host-associated > Plants > Roots > Rhizosphere > Soil | place...
CCTAACGAGGCGATCGCTGCCTACCGCCTCGCGCTGTCGCACGACCCGAAGGACGTGTGGTCCATGAACAACGTCGGGCTGATCCTGATCCAGCAGGGCAGCTTCGAGGAGGCGCTTGGCCCGCTGGCGCTCGCCGTGCAGCTCGACTCGGGTGTCGCCACGTTCCAGAACAACCTGGGTATCGCACTCGAGCACACCGGCCGCTTCACGCTCGCGACGCAGGCGTTCAAGTCGGCGCTGGCTGTCGATGAGAGTTACACGAAAGCGAAGCTGAGCCTCGCCCGCGTGGAGGGGAGGAAGGAAGATCCGACGGTCACGCCGGTGGAACTGACGACGCTGGCGGAGTCGTTCGACCGGGAGATCCGTGGAGTGCAGATGGGTGGACCGATCCCCAAGAATTAATGCGGGTTTGCTTGAACCGCGGAGGCCGCAGAGGGGCGCGGAGAGCTGCAGCAGTTCTCCGCGACCCTCTGCGTCCTCCGCGGTTCATTTGCCGCACTCCAAACCCAGCGTACGAAACAGCCCTTCGCGTCCCGTGAGTGTCAGCCGAACGGCGCGCGAGCCATCGACGCGTGTGATCCAGGAGCGCTCGAGCATCACGGACGCAATCGCTGCCCCTGCCCCTCCCGCCAGGTGATCGCGACGTTCTGTCCAATCGAGGCACGGCCGTGCAACCACACGTCTCGCACGACGCAGCCCATCGATATCGACACCTAACGACCCGAGCCAACCGGCACCGGCGGTGGTGACTACGTAGGAGTCGCGACCGACAATGAAGCGGCGCTCGAGAAGCCGGTCAGTCAACATGACGCCAAGCACGCCAGCGAGATGGTCGTAGCACGTGCGCGCGAACCGGATGCTGCCGTTAGGCGCCTGCTCGTCGGCCCCGGCATCGCGACGCGACGGCGTGATGCGGCCGAGGGCTTCGAGCGCCGCAGCGACGTCGCTGTCGCAGGCGCGATACCCGCGCGGCGAGCAAGTTCCCCGGCGGGAAGCGCCTCGCCACCCAGCAGCGCGCCGAGCATCGCGGCTCGGGTCGGGTCGCCGATCATGCCGGCAACGCGACCGAGCTCGCCGTCAGGAGTGGGTCGTGTACGCATGCCTCGTATGGTAACCGGCAGACAGTTCGGTATAGCCCCAACTATCGACCATGTACCTTCGCGATCGCCGCGTGTCACATGCCCATCGTCATCGACGTGACGTGTCGCGCCGAATCGATTGCGCCCGTTGACACGCGAGGAACCTCCAGGGCATCGTCCGGTTGTCTGGACCGCGACGATTCATGGCCAAAGCCCCAGCGACCTCCCGCCGAACCCACGAGCCGCAACTCTGGCCGGTCGTTGATCGACACCTGGATGCGCTGAACGCAATCGCCGACGGCCTTGCGCTCGTGCACTCGATACTCGGGAAGGACGCGGACCCGCGTATAGCGCTTCACATCCTCGCAGGCGAGTATCCCGAAACCCGCGACCTCGTCAGCCCCGTTCGCCTCCTGGCCGAAACCCTGGTGGAAAGCGCGTCGAATGCTCCAGTCGACGCATCGAGGAACGCCGAGCGATCCGCGGCTATCGAATCCATCAACGCGGCGCTCAAACAGGCTCACTTTCGCGCCACTCGGCGAAATCGCAAGGATGCCCTCGGCGACGCAGGACAGCTCATTCAGGAAATGGGACTGGAGCGCCACAACCTTCAGTGCATTCTCGCGACGGACCCCGACGACAAGCACGTCATCGTCACGGATCGAATTCCATCGCCACTCGCCCACGCGTGGCTGATCGAATATCTGTTCCAGCGCATGGAGGCCTTCGTCGAAGCCGACGAGAATCTTTCTCTTGAGCGGAACGCGTCTGCGTGGTTTTTCGAGTGCTGGAGCCAGGGTGTAGAAGATGGGGATCCAGCGTACACTGACTTTCCGCGCCGGATACGCGAGCAGGAATGGAGCCTCGTGTCTCGCGACACCCTTTCGCTCGAAGAGCCGGTCATCTCGTCGTTTACCATCGACCAAGAGCCGGTTGACGTCCCGCCACAGGAACAGCGCCTCGCCACAGCCTACTCGCAATCGACAGTCGGCATCTTCGAGATAGTAGCCGTGGACGGCCCGACCGTTACGGTTCGTGACGCGGACAGCGGCCGGACCCACCGGTACTACGAGCACAGCGAGGAGGCGGATCCCTATCCCGGCTTGCTGATTGTCGGTCGAATGATCCCCGTCGAGGACGATCTTTGGCTTCGCTCGCCTGGAGCAATGATCCTCAGGTCCCGGAGCGACGACTTTCGCAATACGCTATCAGCCAGCCTAACGGCCCTATGCGAGACATTGCCCACGCCGATCGCGCTTGAAGGGTTGATCTCGACCACCGTCTACAGCGCGAAGGTGCCGGTTCCGCTGCTCCCTGCACCAACTGTCACTGACGCGCGCGGAGCTCTCCTGGAGGCCAGGGAGACGCTCGAGAATCTCGGGTTTTTCGACGAGATTGGACTGCCCCAAACGCCTCAAGCTATGCTCGATCAGCTCGAGTCCCCTCTGCAGGAAGTCGGACTCGGCGTCGACCAACCGGTGGCGGAGTGGCTCCTGGCGTTGTTCGACCAAGCCGCGCTCGATGCTGAACGTCCCGCCAATCACCCACGGAAACGCAAGCGTCAAAAGCAGTCCAAGCAACAACCCAAGAGACGACGCAAGTAATAACGCCTATCGCTCGGCAACACGATCGGTCACCCAGATCCCCCCGACGATGAGCGCGATGACCGACAGACCGATCGGGTACGCGAGCCACCCAAGTCGACTCCCGGTCACCGCCACGAGCGCCGTCGCGATCAGCGGTAGAAACCCACCGAACCACCCGTTGCCGAGGTTGTACGGCAGCGAGATGGATGTGTACCTGATTCGGGCCGGAAACGCCTCGACCAGAAACGCCGCGAGCGGCGTGTACGCGAGCACGAGCGCGATCATCTGCAGAAACACGAGGAAAGTCAGCATCCCGGGCCTGACGGGATCAGCGTTCGCGACGATTGCACGATAGATCGGGTACAGCGTGATCACAGCATACAGATGGCCGGCCAGCATCGTGCGCTTGCGTCCAATGCGGTCGGATAGCGCGCCGACGATGGGAAAGAGCGGCATAACGAGCAGGAGTGCACCGGCGACGACTCGATAGGCAACGTCGGGCGGCACTGCAAGCACACGCTGGAGGAACAGCAGCACGTAGACTTGCGTGGTCTGCGCGAGGCCGGCCTGGCCGGCGACGACACCGAACAGGATGATGGCGAACGTGCGCCACCGCTCTGGCGTCGCGTAACTCTCCCGCACCGGCGACGGCGATGTTCGCCCCTGCGCCTTGAGCTCGGCGAAGACCGGCGATTCCTCGAGCCTGAGCCGGATGTAATACGAGATCGCGACGAACACGATCGAGACGATGAACGCGAGCCGCCACCCGTAGTCGGCGAACCGCTCCGCGCCTAACGATAGGCGGAGCGCGCCCGCGACGGCGGAGGACGCGAACAGGCCGACGGTCGGCGCAACCTGGATATAGCTCGTGTAGTAGCCCCGCTTACCCTCGGGAGCGTGCTCGGCGACGTACGTCGCGGCGCCGGCGTATTCCCCACCGAGGGCAATACCCTGGACCACGCGGAGGAGGATGAGCAGCAACGGCGCGGCGACGCCGAGGGTCGCGTAGCCGGGCAAGAGTCCGATCGCCGCCGTGGACGTGCCCATCATGAGCAGGGTAATGAGAAACGTCGTCTTCCGACCGACCGTGTCGCCGAGGCGGCCGAATATCAGGGAGCCTAACGGGCGGACCGCCAACCCGACGGCGTAGGTGGCGAGCGTGCTGAGGAAGCCGAGGGTTGGCTTGTCGGGCGGGTAGAAGTGCGCAGCGATGATGGGCGCCAAGCTCGCGAAGATGAAGAAATCGTAGAACTCGATGATCGTCCCGACGGATGACGCGACGATCACTCGCGCGAGGCCCTGGCGTGGCATGGCCGGGATGCTACGAGGCCGGGTGGGTTGCCGCTACAGGGACGCAGTTGGCGGGAACAGGGAACCGGGAACGGGGAACTGGGAACTGGGAACCGGGAACGGGGAACTGGGAACCGAGGCCCTCTTTCGGTACGACGGCGATCCCTCGCGTCGCTCGGGATGACACCTGCTCTTTCGCCTGCCGCCTGCCGCCTGTTCACCGTCGCCCGTCCCCCGTCGTCCATCCCCGGCAGTCGCCTGTCGCCTGTCGCCTGGTTTTTCGACACTTGCCGACATCGTGAACGACGCCGACCTTTCCCGGTTCCCCTTTCGCCAACGACGTTTTCGATGCCGATTCCGCCGGAAATCTCGGCGACCTTCCCAAGCGATACACGCGACCGCGGTCAGCAGTACTACCGCCGCGGCGTCGTGCGCATCACGTCCGTCGATGAGCGCGGCATCGGCGCAACCGTCCGTGGGTCAGAGACTTACCAGGTCCAGCTGTCCCAGAACCCCAAGGGCGAGTTCGTACACGAGTGCAGCTGCCCCGCCTGGGGGAGCTACGGCGTCTGCAAGCATGTGTGGGCGACGCTGCTCGCTGCCGACTCGCAGCGACTCCTGCGATTCGACGGGCTACCGCGAACCCGTGCGCGCGGACCCGGCGCCGTCAAACCGCCGGAGCTCTCGTGGAAACGCAAGCTCCGCCGCATCCGCGACCGCATTCCCCCCTTCGATCCCACCACGGCGGACTCGAGATTCCCGTCGGACCGGCGAATCGTGTACGTCGTCGACCTGCCCGCGACGCGCCTCTACCAGCGCGGGCTGGTCGTCGACCTCGCCACGCAACGGCGCGCACCTAACGGGGAGTGGGGAACGCCCAAACAGTTCTCGCTCCGCGAGGACCAGTGGACCGACGCGCCCGATCCCGTGGACCGGCAGATCGCGCAGATGCTCACCGGCGCAGGCTCCGACGCGCGTCATATCGGGAGCGGGTACGGGGTCAACCGACGCTACTACCTCGAGCCGCCGGCGTTCGGCACGACGCTTCGCCTCATGTGCGAGAGCGGGCGATGCCGCGTGAGCCTGACGGGCGAGGCGGATCCGCATCCGCTCACCTGGGACGCCGGTCCGCCCTGGGAGCTTCGCGTCGACGTCGTGCCCGTGAATGGCACCGCCCCGACGAACGGTGCGCCAAAGCCTGACGAGATCCATGCGCTTCGCATGCAGGGATGGCTGCGCCGCGGCGACGAGCGCCTCGCACTCACCGACGCATCGATCCTCGCGCCGGGGCTCGTCATCGCGCACGGCGTCGCGGCACCAGTGCGCGACGAGGGCAACCACTCGCTGATCGTCGCGCTCGCCGACGAGGGGTCGATCGAAGTGCCAGCAGTGGAAGTGGACGAGCTCCTGCGCGAGCTGCATGCGCTGCCTGCTGTCCCACCGCTCGACCTGCCTGAATCGTTAGGTGTCCGCGAGGAGCGCCCCGCGCCGGGACTGGTCGTGCGGCTGGTGCCGGACCCTGTGGTCTCGTGGCAACCGGCCAAGGTCACCGCGACCGTCAAATTCGACTACGCCGGCGTCATCGTCGACGGCGACGTGAAGCAGCTCGCGCTGTTCGATGAGGAGCGTCGGCGAATTGTCCGGCGAAACCCTGACGCGGAGCGTGCCGCGCGCGAGCAGCTCTACGCGCTCGGGTTCCGCGAGGAATACGACTATAGCCGGTCGCGGAACATGCCACGCATCGGCGCGGCACGTATGCCGCGCGTGATGGCGCATCTCGTTGGACTCGGCTGGACCGTGGAGACCGACGAAGGTCGCGTCCGCGCGGCTGGCGATCTGGAGGTCGAGGTCGCGAGCGGAATCGACTGGTTCGAGCTTCGCGGCGGCGCGGTCTTCGGCGACACACGTGCGTCGCTGCCCGAGCTCCTGTCCGCGCTGCGACAGGGACGGTCGAGCATCACGCTGGCGGACGGTACGATCGGGATCCTGCCTGACGTGTGGAGCGAGCGATTCCGCGCGCTCTCAGGCATGGGCGAAGGGGTCGACGGCGCCGTCCGGTTCACGCGCTCGCAGGTCGGTCTCCTCGACGCGCTGCTCGCCGCGATGCCTGCCGCGAGAGTCGACGAGACGTTCGAGCACGCGCGCCGGGAGCTCAATTCGTTCGAGACCCTACAGCCGGTCGACCCGCCACCAAGCTTCAACGGTGAGCTCCGCCATTACCAGCGCGATGGGCTCGCGTGGCTGCATTTCCTTCAGCGCTTCGGCTTCGGCGGCTGCCTCGCCGACGACATGGGACTCGGCAAGACGGTCCAGGCGCTCGCGCTGCTCGAGGAGAGGCGACTCGCGAAGTCCGGCCCGTCGCTCGTGGTCGTGCCGCGCTCACTGCTCTTCAACTGGCGGCAGGAGGCAACGCGGTTCACGCCCGCGATGCGTGTGCTGGTGCATGAAGGGCGCGATCGCACCCGCGACCCGGCGAAGTTCGCCGACTACGACCTCGTGCTCGTCACGTACGGGACGCTTCGCCGCGACGCTCCGCTGCTCGCGGAGATGACGTTCGACTACGCGATCCTCGACGAGGCACAGGCGATCAAGAACCCGACCACGGAAACCGCGAAGGCGTCGCGGCTGCTCCGGGCGACGCATCGGCTCGCGATGAGCGGTACGCCGGTGGAGAACCGCATCGCCGACCTGTGGAGTCTCTTCGAGTTTCTGAACCCCGGCATGCTCGGCGCCGCGCGTGCGTTCAAGACGTTAGGCACCAGCGAGGAGAACGAGTCCGGCCGATCCCTCATCGCCCGCGCCGTGCGACCCTTCATCCTGCGCCGCACGAAGGAAGAGGTCGCACCGGAGCTCCCGGAGAAACTCGAGCAGACGATCTACGTGGAGCTCGAGCCGCGGGAACGCAAGCGGTACGACGACCTGCGCGATCACTACCGCGCAGCGCTGCTCGGTCGCATCGACAAGGAAGGGATTGCGAAGTCGAAGATCCAGATCCTGGAAGCGCTGCTACGACTCCGGCAGGCGGCGTGTCACTCCGCACTCCTGGACGAGAAGCGCGCGAACGAGTCGAGCAGCAAGTTCGACTTGCTCATCCCCCAGCTCGCGGAGATCGTGGCCGAGGGGCACAAGGCGCTCGTGTTCTCGCAGTTCACGTCGCTCCTGGCGTTGCTCAAGCCGCAGCTCGATCGGGAGAAGGTCGTCTACGAGTATCTCGACGGGCAGACGCGTGACCGCGAGGAGCGTGTCGCGCGTTTTCAGACCGACCCGGCGTGCGGGGTGTTCCTCATCAGCCTCAAGGCGGGTGGGCTGGGGCTGAATCTCACGGCGGCGGACTACGTGTTCCTCCTCGATCCGTGGTGGAACCCGGCGGTGGAGGCGCAGGCGATCGACCGGACGCACCGGATTGGCCAGACGCGGCGGGTGTTCGCGTCGCGTCTCATCGCGCGCGACACGGTGGAGGAGAAGGTGCTCGAGCTGCAGCAGTCGAAGCGCGACCTTGCCGAGGCCATCATCGGCGGGGACAGCAGCCTCATGGCGCGAATCAGGCGAGAGGATCTCGAAGTGCTGCTGGGCTAAAGGAACCAGGCAACGGGAAGCGGAGAATCGCGTCGATCGTACGCGGTTCGTCAGTTGCTGATGATTACGTAGTACGTGCCCGACCCCACATTGCGTACACGCAGCGTCATCGTGCCGCTGAGCTTCTGGGTCCACTTGATGCTGCAGTCGCCGCCGAAGCCATTGTCGCGCGCCACGAGCTGCTTCCCCTCATACAGGTAACAATCGAGGTCCGCCGATGTATTGCTGGCGGAGACGTCGATCTTGTTAGGCGTATAGCCACCCTGAAAGCTGACCTTGTACTCGGCTGCCTCGTTGGCGGCGATGAAGCCGTCGGCCCAGATCGGGCCACCCGCGGCGCCGCGCGACTGGGCGAGCGCCTGCGCCGCGGTGCGAAGCTCCTTCCCGAGTGTCGAATCTCCGAGCCCGACGTCGGCGTTCGCGGCCAGCTCGGCGGCACCGCGCGCCGTCGTCACGTCCTGCTGCTCCACAGCAACGCGCGAGGCGAGACGCAGCAGGCCCGCCCCCGTGAAAACGCCCGACTTTGTTTGTTCCTCCGGCCGGCTCGTGTCCGCCACCACCGGTCCGACTCGCTGCAGGCCCGGTGACGCCCGCTCGGCTGTGATGAGCAGTTGCGCCGCCGCGAGGATCGTGCGCGCATCGTTGGTGGCGATGCCGGAGCGCACGAGTGACGCCGCGGTCTCTCGTATGCTCACGGTCGGGGGCTGAGCGCCCTGCGCCGCCGCGGCACGGCTGACGACCGAGGCGAGCACGGCCAGCACTACCCACTCAACGGATCGGGCCCACCCACGTTCTGTGGAGATCATCATCGTTTCCACCGGAATTACGGCTGATGCCTAACGCGCGCCGACGAGCTGGAATCCTGCCCAGAACCGCGGGTGATCGAAGCCGGCCATCTTTCGTACGTCGTCCTGCGCGCGGCGCAGAGCCTCGGCTTTCGTCGGACCGTCGCGGTCGTGCAGCCAGTGCGTGTAGAACCGCTTCATCAGCGCCTCCGTCGCGGCGTCCCCAACGCTCCAGAGCGACACGAGGACACTTCGCGCACCGCGTCCGAGGAATGCCCGCTGCAATCCCACAGTGCCCTCGGCTTGCTTGAGGTCGCCGAGTCCCGTCTGACACGCGCTCAGCACCACGAGCTCCGCACGCAGCGCCGGGCCTCCGGCGTCGAGCATCTCGCCCACCGTGAGCAATCCATCGTTCCCTTCACCCGACGCGAGCGCGACGAAGGATTGTCGTGCGCGCTCGCCTGACGCGTACGCGTAGCCGTGCGTCGCGAGGTGAACGATCGGCGCCTCGGCGAGACGCTGCCTCACGACGGACTCCGTTGCCTGCGCACCAGTCAACGCCGTCACGCCGAGCTGTCCCGCGACCCACGCTGCTTCGGCGCCGGCGCTGGGAAGCGGCGCGAGGGGAACCGGGCGCCCGTCGGCTGACGTCACGCTTGGCATGCTCGGGTTGCCGACGATGAGCGCCCCCTTCAACGTGCCCCGCAGCGCCGCCGGTTCACGCGATCCAATCGCCGGCGGGCGCCGCTCGGACTCGGCCAAGGCGGCCAGCGATGGCGCATAACGAATCGCGAGACCGTTGCCGAACGGCGAGGCGAGCGTGTTCGTCCTTCCGAGGGGAAGCGTCGCAAACGGGAGAAGCGCGAGCGGGCCCGGTGCGACGATCACGAGCTCGCCGGACTTTGGCAAACGCCCGACGAGTCCCTCGGGAATGAGCAGCTCGGCGAGCGCCAGGGCGGCCGGCTCGGCGTAGCGCAGTCCGCGCCGATACGTGCGCTCCGTCGGTCCTGGACTCGGGGCCGGCGTCTCGAGCGGCGGCGACCCACGCATCGCGACGCGTGTGCCGATCGCGGCGTCGTCCACCGCGAGCCCCGCGCGAAGGGCGGACACCAGCGCGGCGATGGAGTCCTGCGACACGGCGCTCCGGGCAACCGTGACACCACCTCGCTCATCGATCAGCCACGCGATGAGCGTGTCCTGGGTAGAGAGGAACGTCAGCGACGCTTTCGCGGTCTGCGACACGCTGCGCGCGAGTGCTTCGCCTTCCGCCGCGAGATCGGCGCCCGGTGCAACGGACGCGGTCTGCTGCGTGTTCGCTCGCTCGGCGCCTCGCCGAGAGTCACGCAGGAGATCGAGCAACGCCTGCGCGCGTCCACGCTCGACCGCCGCGAGCGACGCACGCGCCGCGACATCGGAACCGACCTCGGCGCCTCGCGCCAGCCACGCCAGCGCCCAGCGCTCGAACAGATGCACGTCCTGCTCGGCGAACGTTAGGCGGTTCGCGTCACCGCCGGCCGAGCTCCCGACAGCGGCACGAACGCTCGCTGCGGAGTCGTAGTAGGCGATGGCCGACGCCAGCTGCGCCGGACCCGATCGCTGTAGAATGAACCCGATGCGCGAGAGGGCGTCGCCTTCGCGCGCGCGGTCACCGACCGTTCTCAGCGCCGCGACCCCGGCGTGATACGAAGCAAGGGCGCTGTCCGGCAGATTCAGAGCGTCGAGCGCGTTGCCGAGGTCAACGAGGGCCCAGCTTTCGCCGGTCTTGTCGCCGACGTCGCGAGCCGTAGCCAGTCCCTCTCGGATGTAGGCGAGGGCAGAGTCCGCCTTTCCCGTGGCCGTATACGCGCGGCCGATGTTCGTGAGCGTGATCGCGATCGTCGGCCGACGACCGACTTCCCGCAGCGGCACGAGCGCCTGACGATAATAGGCGAGCGCCGAGTCCGGTCGGTGCAAGAGGTCGAACGCGAAGCCGATGTTGTTGAGAGTGGTCCCTTCGCCGGCCCGGTCCTTCACTTCCCGGCGCGCAACGAGTGACTGGCGAAGATACGCGATGGCGCTCTCGTAGCGGCCAAGCGTTTGCTCCACCCGCGCAAGGTTGTTGAGTGTGACGCCCTCGCCGAGCCGGTCCTTGAGCTCGCGCCTCACAGCGAGTGCCCGCGTTAGGTACGCAATGGCCGAGTCGGGGCGGCCGAGTGCGTTGTAGGCAATCCCGACGTTGTTGAGGAGGACGCCCTCGTTCCTTCGATTCCCGGTCGAGCGGGCGACGGTCAGTCCGTCACGATAATACACGAGCGCGGAATCGAGCTCGCCTCTCCCGTGGAACGCCTGACCCAACAGGATCAGCACAGCGCCCTCGTTCTCCGTGTCGCCCGCCGCGCGCAGTAGCGGCAGGGCGCGTCGGAAGTGGACGACCGCGGAGTCGCTTCGACCGACGGCGTCGTACATGCTTCCGGCGTTGCCGAGCGCCTCGCCCTGTTTACCGTGCACTCCGGCGCGGCCGTACAGGTCGGCGGAGAGACTGAACAGCCGCGCGGCTTCGGCGAGATCATCGCGCTTGCCGCGCTCGGCGGCCACATTGGCGAGCGAGTCGAATCGCGCGGCGCTGTCGAGCACCGCGCGAGGTGGCGCGCGATCCTGTGCAATGAGCCGCGCGGCGACGAACACCGCCCACGCGACGGACCATCTCATCGTCGTCCCTCCACGCTACTTCTTGATGGCGATACTGCCACCGCCTAACGTAGTCGTCGGCGCGGCGTTCTCATCCGCGCCGACCTGGTTATCGTAGACAATGGCGCTGGTCGACTTGTTCCAGATCTTGATGCGGAACTTGTCGATGCCACCGCCTCCGTTGATCTGCCCATCGACCGCAGAGATCAGGAAGCCGAAGCCGGGAACGTCGTTCACCGTCCCGGAACCCTTCATCAACGCAGTCGGCCCCGCTACCCTGAGCCAATCGTAGCTCGTCCCATCGAAGTTCAGGTCGGCCGCCTGAAAGCGGAAGTTCGCACTCCCGGTGACCAGCCCGGCGGTCTTCTTGTCGATCTTGGAGACGAACGCGAAGTGCGCCTTGTCGGTCAGCGATGGGTCCGCGACGTACGCGCCCGGCGGCGAAATGAACCAGCCTGCCCCGGTCGCGAAGCCCACACTCGGATCGTATACCGCGACCGGTATCTCCCCCGTAGCGACGTTGTTCGAGTTGTCGGTCACGGTCGCGAGGACCATATAGAGACCGGCCGCCGTGAACGAATGAGAACTCGATGGGAACGACCCTGATCCATTCGCCTGGGTCGTCGTCGGGGTTTCTCCAGGCGTCCCATCAGTCCAGTTGATCGCCGCCGTGTGCGTCGCCGCCGGATCGGCATAGTCGTACGTGACCAGCAGCGAGAATGGCGTATTGATCGCCAGGGGTCCATCCGGCGTCTGCGTGCTTCCAGTGATGACCGGCAGCCCAACGAGCTTGAAGTTGTCCATCGCGAGAACGCTCGCGTACGCGTTGTCCGGAATGAGTCGCGTGACCGGATCCGTGTCGCTGAACGTCGCACCGCCGTCCTGAAGCAGGAGCCGCAGTACGAAACGCTGGCCGTTGTAGAAGTCGGGAATGTCGACCGTCTTATTTCGCCAACCGGTGCAAAGCGAATACACCGCGTTGCCGATTCCGCCTTGCCCGCACCCGCCGGCCTGCTGGAGGCTCGGATTCGCCAGCAGATCGCTGCGCGAAATTCGGAAGATTTCATCCGAACGCTCGTAGGGGAGCTGTGGTGCCGACGGATTCTGATCCCACAGGAGCTGGAACTCGGCGAAGGGATTCGCACCCGCGCTTGGGGCCTGGGTGTTGGTCAGAAACGCGTAGTCGAAATTGAGCTGGTAGCGTCCCTTCCCGGTCAGTGTGGTGCTGGATTCAAGCGACTGATTGCTCTCGATGGCGCTCGCGCGCACGGCGATGGTCTGGCCGCTTTCCACGAACGAGGTCGTCGTCATGTACCCGAACGCGGGCGACGGGTCGCCGTTGGGATCGGGGTTCGGATCGGCGTTCGGGGCCAGACCGAGCGTGCCTAACGATGACGCGAGCGTTCCGGCATTGCAGCGCCCGTACAGCGTGCAGTTTGCCACCTGGTTGGATGCAAAATCACCGAACGCCGGCAGGAAGCGCCAATCGAACGGATGCCATTGCGTGTTCGGAATGTCGCCGACGTTCCCGGCGTTATCGAATCCGCCACCGACTCCGATTTTGATGGCGGCGGGCCTAACGCGCGTGATCAGTCTGGCTCCGGCCGGCTCCGTCGGATCGGCGCACGCGGCGAGTATCAGTAAGGCGGCGATCACGGGCGCTGCGGAGAGACGTCCCTCACGCGCTGTGATGGACGAGGCGATCCGGTGTGCCGGACGGCGCAAGACCGGATGAGTCATGGGTTCCTCCGTGCTGCTCGGGCGGACCCGGTGTCACTCGCGCGTGCGCTTCACCCGCGCGACGTGCACCTCCTTCGTTCTCGCGCCGCGGCCTCGCGGACGTCTTTCATTAATTACGACCAATCTTGGTGCAGAACCGTATACGGGTCAACACTGACCCGAACGCCTCGGCATACGCCGGAGCCGGCTCGTCCTTCTGCCACCCTCGCAGCACGAGCGCCACCAGCTCTCGCGCTTCCGACATGTCCGATATCGAGTCCGCCGCCGCGCGCACCCACTCACGCCGGGTCGTCTGAGGGCCGCTAACGACCTCGCGTGGATTCAAGCAGAAGCCAAGCATGCCACCATCGAATCCCTCCGCCCGCACCCCCGCCGGGAGATGCGGGTCGCGCAGGGCCCCTGTGTACGTCCGCATGTCGTCGGGCGTGGCCGCGAGGCCGATGAGCCGTGAGTTCCATGCCGGATCCAGCACGAGAACGCGCACCGTATCCGCCGCTCGACGAAGCTCGAGCCCCGGCCGAGGGTCGCCGCGGAGGTCCTCGACTTCGGCAAGCGGAAGAAGCGCCATCTCCTGCAGCAGTCCTGCTCCGAACGCTCCCGAGAATCGACGCGGCACTGCGAGGAATCGCTCCGCGAGCGCCGCGTTCTCCCCGAGTCGGCGTTCCGCTTCCGCGTAGTCTCGCCGCGCGATCGCGGCGACGGCCCCAAGCGCGTTCGCCTGCGCGCCCGCACGCAGCTCCGCATATGGCGGCTCCGGCAGCTCGCCTAACGATCGATACTCGGCGAGTGGACGATCCAGGCTCGCCGTGAAGAGCGACGCTTCAGAAGCACTCAATCGCCGCACCGCCTCCGTTCTTGGATGGGCCGCCGCGGCCACGAACAGCGATTCGGAGTCCGCGGCGAGGTTCTTGGCCGCAGCCCTGATCGCATCCACAACCGCAGGCCGCGCCCCGCCATTCGCCGAGGCGGCGAGAAGGCGAGCCGGCGGTGTCGGATAAGCTGGCAGCGATTCCGACGCGCTTGCTTTGCGCCCCAGCCGTACGATTTCTCGTCGAGCCTCTGCCGCCGGGAGCGGAATGGTGGTCGGAAGAAAACCGACCCAGGCGCGCCGCGCAGCACCGAGCGGATCCGTTTCTCGCAACCGTCGCATCGTTGCCACGAGCTGCGCGGTTTCTCGGCCCATGAGCTCGAGGTTTCGCGCCGCGACAAGATTGGCCACGACTACCAAGCCGATGCCGGCCAGCCCGCCAACCGCCAGCATCGCCACGACCGCAAGCACCAGTCTCGTCAACAGTGGCAACTTCCCCGGTTGTGGCGGCTCGCTCGCCGTCACCACACTCCCGCCGCCGGCGAGGTCGATCGCTGCGTACCACATCGCGACGGCCGTCGATGCGTCTCCTTCGGCGGTGATCGATGAAGGGGCATGCCGCCGACGGCGAGACAGCGGCGCGAGCAAGCGCCTTTCATTCGCCACCGCCGACCAGACAAGCGCGCCCGCACCGATGGCCGGCAGCGCCATGAGCACGAGTACCGGCCAGTCCATGAGCGCGCCGCCGCCGTCCAGCTGCATCGCGCCCGTCGCCGCGGCCAGCGCCCAGGCACCCAGTGCGACAGCGCTCCAGCTGCCGGCAGCGAGGCGCCATCCCACCATCTCGCGCCGGGCGCCTAACGCCGACCGTCGACGCTCGGCCGTCACGGCGGCGAGCTCGCGAGCTCCGGCCAGGAGCAGCCCGTTTCGGCCATCCGGGTCCATCACGATATCCGCGATCGTCGCCCATCGCCACCCAAGGCGCCGCGCACCGGCGGCCCTGACGGCCGCTCGTCCTGCGATGAGGAGAAACGCGGCCGCTGCAATCAAGAACGTCGCGAGGCCGCTGACGAGCGCAATCCGCCAGATCCACAAGGTGACTGGTGACGCGGCTGTGTTGGTCTCGTTGACGACCCCGAGCGCCGATCCCGACACATCGCGCCCTTCCGCGTAGTACGCCCACCATTGCGGCCCCGGGCGCGCCATCGCCGGCGGCAGCGTTAGGCAGACGGCGACGATAATCGCCACCGCTGCGAGCAGCAGAGCGATCCTGCCCAGCACGTGTCCTCGGCTCAGGAGAGGCCCAAGCCCGGGCGGAGGCCACGCGATCTCGCTCTCGATGGACGGCGCCATCCCGGTCGCGAGCTCGTGGGCCCGCGGTCGTTTGCTCGGGTCCTTCGCGAGGCAACGATCGACGAGCTGCAGGACCTCAGGCGACATTTCCGCCCGCCGAGTCACGAGCGAGGCCGGCGTGTCGCGCATGTGCGCCGCCGCCCATCCCATCGCGGAGTTGGCCTTGAACGGGAGCTCACTCGCGAACAGCTCGTAGGCGACGACTCCCAGGCTGTAGACGTCGCTCGGTTCCTGCACGCGATCGCCCGCGGCCTGCTCGGGACTCATGTAGACCGGTGTGCCGACGACGACGCCGGTTGTCGTCGTCGTGTGAGCCGCGTCCGGCGTTGCCTCGGGGGGCCTGACCAGCGCGCTGACGCCGAAGTCGACGACGATCGCTCGACCCGTCGTCGCCTCGATGAGCACGTTGCTCGGCTTCACGTCGCGGTGCACGACGCCGTGCGAATGCGCCGCGGCCAGCGCGCTCGCGATCTCACCGACGATGCGTCGCCCCGTCGCCTCGCTCGCGCGGCGATGCGTTTGCATCCACGACGCGAGCGTCGGGCCGTCCACGTACTGCATAACGATGAACGGCAGCTTGAGCCCGGGTGTCTCCCCTACCCCGTAGACGCCGATGACGTTGGCATGCGAGATCGCGGCAACGGCGCGCGACTCGCGGGTGAATCGTGCGCGTGCCAGTTCATCTTCGGCGAGCGATGGTGCGAGCACCTTCACCGCGACGAGTCGCCTGAGAGACTCCTCGCGCGCGCGGAAGACACACCCCATGCCACCTTCGCCCAGCAGGTCCAGGAGCTCGTAGCGCGGGGCAAGCGCGGCCCGAAGCTCCGCCGCGATGCGCTCCACTTCCTCCGAGCCTCGAGCGGCGGGCGCGACGTGCGCGGCCTGCTGACGAAGCGGCGCGCCGCAATGCGAGCAGAACGCGGCGTCGGCGACGACGAGCTCCGCGCAGCGAGGGCAGCGGATCGCGGCTGCCGTGTCGCTCAAGGGATGCTCCGGGCCGCGGATGCTGATCGGCGGGCCATCACGGTCATAGCATAGGACCTTCCCCGACGGGCGGGAAGATCGAGATCCGGCGTTCGCGGGCTCCTTTCGGCGGGCATGTGCAAGTCCGTCATCGGTCGACGTCTCCCAGGTCACCGGTCGATGCGCGGGGAGCCAACCCGCACCACAGGCCGCTATCCCTCCACGCGGGAGTGCGCATGCCGACGAGGTTAGTTCGAGCACTGGTCCCCGTTTCGTTGGTCGTCGCGACCAGCGTTCCGTCATTACCGTCCGCCGGTACGGCCGCGCTGGTCGCCCGTGCCGAGGCGGTCTCGGTGATAACCGGCCGCGTCGTGGACTCGGCCACGAGCCGACCGCTCCCTGGGACAATGGTCTCCGTCCGCGAGACGACGCTCGGCGTCCAGACCGACGCGCAGGGCAACTACAGCCTCAACGTCCCCGTCGACTCGGCCAAGGGACGTGACATCGTGCTGCTGGTTAGGCGCATCGGCTACAAGCAAGCAACCCGAAAGCTTCACGTCACCGCAGGCAGGCGGACGGCACACTTTGC
>Ga0105249_10002351_pt1 | contig 16434 bp, 10 predicted proteins | sample KBSS44metaG_FD_81522 | JGI IMG/M metagenome (GOLD analysis project Ga0105249, IMG submission 81522) | Switchgrass rhizosphere microbial communities from Kellogg Biological Station, Michigan, USA - KBS S4-4 metaG | ecosystem: Host-associated > Plants > Roots > Rhizosphere > Soil | place...
AGCACATGATCGAAGTCCGCCCATTCGATGTGCCGGTCGGGCATCGCGTCGGCCGCCGCCTCAAGGCCGGTCATTTCACACGCCCAGGCGATCGCCGCGAGTTCGGCATCGTTGTGCGCTGTCCGAATCGTCGAAACCCTGCGCGAGAGGCGTTGCGCTCGCGATGGCGCCAACTGACGAAGCTCGACGAGCGAATTCTCCCCGGCGAGGATGCTGGCGAGGTAATTGCGGGGGGTCGCGTACATGAACAGCGCGCGCTCGCCGGTCGGAACCAGCTCGGGAGCGATCTCGCTGACGAAGCTGGTCGCCTTGACGCAGGCGAGCTCGTCCGCGGCGAAAGTCCGGGACATCAGCTTGGTAACCGGCGCCGAATAGCGCTCGCGGACCTCCGGCGGGCTCAGCGCCAGGTCCCGAAGCAGCCGCGGCTCGCGGATCGCGAGCACGCCCGCCAATTCGCCCAGAAGGCGCGAAACCAGGGTCGAACCGACATGGCCTATGTGGAAGATCCAGCGCGCGTCCGTGCGCCGCTCGGCCGCCATCGCGCTTTCCACGTCGGGCCAGGGCACAATCTGCGCGTCGACCGGTTGCTGAAGCATCCGGTCGTCGAGGAAGCTCGCCGCGCGATAGCGCTCGAGATCCATCGCGATGAGACGAACCATCCCGGCGGCTGGGTCGAGCGCCTGGGCGAGCCAGGTGGCGTCGCGGGCGATTTCCGTAGCTGTCGGAGCGCTGGACATGCCGCCCCTTAGCCGCGCATTGGGCGCATCACCAAGGGAGGACGAAGTGGCTGGGCAAATGACCGGAGGCTGCGCTTGCGGGCGCGTTCGCTACACCGCGACGGTTCACGGCGACGACGCCTACCTCTGTCATTGCCGGATGTGCCAGCGAGCCACCGGATCGGTCTCGATCGCGTTAAAGAACGTGAAGGCCGCAGAGGTCAGCTGGAGCCAGGAGCCCGACTGGTACGACAGCTCGCCGATCGCGGTTCGGCCTTATTGCCGCGATTGCGGCACGTCGCTCGGTTTCAAGTTCAAGGATGGCAGCGAAAATATGGACCTGACGGTCGCGTCGTTCGACGACCCGTCACGGTTCAAGCCGAGGCACCATTTCGGAGCCGAGAGCATGCACCGCGCCTGGCTCAACACCGAGGGCCTAACCGAAATGCGGACCGGGGATTATCAAAAGCTCGTCGACAAATGGATCGAAGCGGCGGGGAAGTTTCCGGGGTAATGGCTAACGTCCGCTTTCGACCCATTGCGGCGCATAGCGCTTTTCATTGCTGCAGAGCCAGCGAACGGTGCGCCGAGGTTCCAGCGGCAGCACCGTCAGCTGCTGCAAAGGCTGCATGGTGCATTGCCCGTGCCATGTCTCCGGCGGCGTACACGCCCGCCACGCTCGTTTCTCGATATTCGTCCACGAGCACGTAGGGGCCGTTGGGCGCTTCCTCGATCGCGCAGCCGAGCTGCTCGGCCAGCGGACTGGCGAACGACCAGCGGGACGGCGCGAAAACGGCCTCAAGCGGCAATTCGCGTCCATCGGCGAGTCGAACCCCGGCGAGCGCCGGTGGTTTGCCAAGCAACTCTTGAACTCGTGTCCGCTCGACCACGACCCCGCGCAGCTCGAGCAGAGAGGCCTGTTCCGGGTCCGGATCAAACTCGCCTTGCGTAAAATAAGTTGTCGGCCCCCAATCCGGCAGTAGCGCGGCGAAGTTTGCCGAGCCGGCGCTTGTCGCAAGCACTCCGAGCGGTCGGTCGCGCACCTCCCAGCCATGGCAATAGGGACAGTGCAATACAGTGATGCCCCAGCGCTCCTCGGCACCGTCGATCTCGGGCAATCGGTCGACCACGCCGCTGGCGAGGATCAGCCGCCGCCCCGCCACACTCCGCCCGTCCTCCAAGCGCAGTGCGAAGCTGCCATCCCCACGACGCGCCTCGACCGCGGTGCCCTCAAGACGCTCGACAGTCGGATAAACGGACAATTGTTCAAGCGCGGCGCCGCGGATTGTCGCAGGGTCAGCACCGTCATGGCCGATAATCCCGTGCGAGCTGTGTGCGAAACGGTTGCGTGGCCGCCCGTCATCGAGCAGCAATACGCGGCGGCGAGCGCCAGCCAGCGGCAAAGCCGCCGATAGGCCAGCATAGCCGGTGCCGACAATAATGACGTCGTACAGTCGGCCCCTCCCGCGAAAAATTGCGGTTGCTCTAGCATGCTCGTGAGCGCCGACGAAGCTGATTGCGTGTATGTCCCAGCTTTGTTGCCGAGACGGCGCTCATGATCGCGCTCGGCATCGATCCGTATTGAAATGGCCGCTTTCCACCCAAAGCAGACGTTGCAATGTAGGGATTGGCCTGACATGCGCGCATCGCAATGCAGCACCAAGCCTGCCTAGCCCATTTCAGACCGCTCGAATCTCGCTTGGGGATGCCCGCCAATCAACTACGTCAGTGCGAACTTTAGTGAAGATTCGCACGTGACGGAGGCGGTGACGCACTTCTGGACCGCCTCCGACGGGGTTGAACTCGCCTATCACGAGCTGGGGCAGGGCCGGGCTGTGATTCTGCTCCACGGGCTTTTCTCCGACGCAAAGATGAACTGGATCAAATTCGGCCACGCGGCCCGGATCGGGGCCGAGGGTTTCCAGGTGATCATGCCCGATCTGCGCGCCCAGGGGCTCAGTGCCAAGCCGCACGGCGAAGAACATTATCCGCGGGGAATCCTCGCGCGTGACCTGCGCGAACTGGTTGCGCATCTCGGGCTCACCGAGTTCGACCTCGGCGGTTTTTCGCTTGGAGCGCGGACGACGGTCGAGGCGATAGGCGAGGGGATGAGACCCCGCCGGGCGGTGCTCGGCGGCGCCGGGCTCGAGGGCCTGCGCAATTGGAAGCGCCGCAAGACCTTCTTCGTCGAGGCCATCGCAATGTTCGATACGGTCCAGCGCGGCGATCCCCATTGGCTGTCGATCCAGTTCATGAAAAGCCAGAAGGTCGATCGGGTTGCCGCAGGGCTGCTCCTCGAAAGCTTCGAGGACGCATTCATCGACTGGCTACAGGCCTTCACCATGCCGACTTTGGTCGTTTGCGGAGACCAGGACCACGACAATGGGTCGGCCGAAGAGCTCGCCAATGTCCTTCCCAATGCCGTTTTTGACGAGGTACCGGGCACTCATATGAGCAGCGTCACCAAGCCGGAGTTCGGCGAGGCGATCGCGGAGTTCCTTTCCCGATAGAGAAAGGGGCGCCTGCATGGGCGCCCCTTAAAGCTTAGGTCGTGGGCTGGCTTCGCGCCCGGCCGCGAGGGACCTTCGAGCTTTCGGTCGTCAGCTCGCCGGTGTCGTCGAAGTCGGATCCGGAGCGGTCCTTCCACTCCGAGAATTGGTCAGAGAGACTGCTTAGTTGATCGCTGATCTGAGTGCGTTTCGACCACAGGAAGAGTCCGGCCGCCGCCGCGCCTGCCGCCGCCGCGGTAGCCGCCAGCGGACGCTCGCGAACCATCTCCATCACGCCCCAGTCGCTATATTGGTTGCGACCCCGGGAATTGTTGTTCCGGCCGCTGCGATTGTTACTCCTCGGCATAAAATTCTCCTTTTGAAATTGTTTCGCCCTCAACCCGATTAAACGATTGAAAGCGTTCGCTGTTCGTCCCGTTCCGGACAAACAGGGTAAGGAGAGGCGCAGCAGCGGTGGAGTGTCAGGCGGTCGCGAGTTGATCCAGCAGATATTCGGCCGAGGACGCGCGATATTCGCCCGGCGCCTCGACGTTCAGTTGTTCGACGACCCCATCGTCGACGATCATCGAATAGCGCTGCGAACGCTTGCCCATCCCGAACTTGCTTCCGTCCATGACGAGGCCGGTCGCATCGGCGAAGGCGCCATTGCCGTCGGCGAGCATCGTAATGTCTTGGGATCCGTCGCGCTGGCCCCAGGCGGACATCACGAACGGGTCGTTGACCGAAATGCACGCAATTTCGTCGATACCCTTCGCCTTGAGCTCCTGCGCCTTATCGACAAAGGACGGCAGGTGCCGCGCCGAGCAGGTCGGAGTGAACGCGCCGGGGACGGCGAACAAGGCCACTTTCTTGCCCTTGAAATAATCGCCGCTGGTGGTGGGCTGCGGCCCGTCCGAGCTGGCGATCGCCAGCGGAACGTCGGGAATGCGGTCACCGACTTGAATGGTCATGGGGAGTCTCCTCTTAGTGGCGCTGAAACGGCAGATAGGCCCGCCGTATGTCGGCCTCAAGACTTGCCCGCCGCGCTTCGCCGTCTCATTGTCGCATGATGCCCAGCCAGCCGACCTTCCTGTCCGGAAAGCTTCTCCTGGCGATGCCCGGCATGGCGGACCCGCGCTTCGAGCGCGCGGTCATTGCGATGTGCGTCCACGATGAGAACGGGGCGATCGGCGTCGGCGTCGGCCATAAGCGCGCCGGGATCAACTTTCGCGGACTGCTGAAGCAGCTCGATATCGACCCGGACCAGGCCCCCGATTGTGCAGTACATCACGGAGGACCGGTCGAGCCCGGGCGGGGGTTTGTGCTCCATTCGACCGATTGGGGCGGCCAGGACACGCTCCACGTCGCCGGGCCGAAGGGCGAGATTTTCGCGATGACCGGCACGATCGACATCCTGAAAGCCATTGCCGAAGGAAAGGGACCGGCGCGTTGGATCGCGGCTCTCGGCTATGCTGGCTGGGGCGAGGGTCAGCTCGACGAGGAAATGACTCGTCACGGCTGGTTCGCCGCCCAAGGAGACGCGGACATCCTGTTCGATACTCCTACGGACGAGCGTTGGGCGGCCGCGTTCAAGGCGGAAGGAATCGATCCGCGCCTGCTTGCGAGCGAAACCGGCGCGGCCTGAAATCGACATATAAAGCTTTCTTTATATGATATGCTACGCTAGTGGCGCGGCGAACAACGGTGCCGCAGGAGCACCGTGCCCCTCATGACTGGAGACTCTCGACGTGGCGACGCAGGCTGAAACTCGTTTCAACGATTTTGTCGTGAAGGACATCGGCCTCGCCAATTTCGGCCGCAAGGAGATCGAGATCGCCGAGACCGAGATGCCGGGACTGATGGCTCTGCGCGATGAGTTCGGCGTGTCGAAGCCTTTGAAGGGTGCACGAATCACCGGCTCGCTGCACATGACGATCCAGACCGCGGTGCTGATCGAAACACTTATCGAGCTGGGTGCCGAAGTGCGCTGGGCGAGCTGCAACATCTTTTCGACCCAGGATCACGCAGCGGCTGCGATTGCCGCCCGCGGTGTTCCCGTCTTCGCGATCAAGGGCGAGACGCTCGAGGATTATTGGGATTATGCCGCCCGTATCTTCGATTGGGGCCAGGACACTACCTGCAACATGATCCTCGACGACGGCGGCGACGCCACCATGTTCGCTTTGTGGGGGGCGCGGGTTGAGGCTGGCGAGGCCCTGTTCGAGCCGACCAACGAGGAAGAGGAAATCTTCGTCGCGACCCTGAAACGCTTCCTGGCCGAGCGGCCGGGCTACCTCACCAAGACCATCCAGAACATCAAGGGCGTGTCGGAGGAAACGACGACCGGCGTCCACCGGCTTTATGAACTTGCCAAGCAGGGCAAGCTTCCGTTCCCCGCGATCAACGTCAACGACAGCGTCACCAAGTCCAAGTTCGACAATCTCTACGGCTGCCGCGAAAGCCTGGTCGACGCCATCCGCCGCGCAACCGATGTCATGCTCGCGGGCAAGGTCGCTTGCGTGGCCGGCTTCGGCGATGTCGGCAAGGGCTCGGCGCAGTCGCTTCGCAACGGCGGCGCGCGGGTGCTGGTGACCGAGATCGACCCGATCTGCGCGCTCCAGGCCGCGATGGAAGGCTATGAAGTCGTGACGATGGAGGAGGCGACGACGCGCGCCGACATCTTCGTCACCGCGACCGGAAACATGGACGTCATCACGCTCGATCACATGCGGGCCATGAAGAACATGGCGATTGTCGCGAATATCGGCCATTTCGACAGCGAAATTCAGATTGGTGCGCTCGCCAACATGAAGTGGACCGAGGTCAAGCCGCAGGTCGACGAGGTTGAGTTCCCGGACGGCAAGAAGATCCTCGTTCTCAGCAAGGGGCGGCTGGTGAACCTCGGCAATGCGACCGGACATCCGAGCTTCGTGATGAGCTCCAGCTTCACCAACCAGGTGCTCGCCCAGATCGAGCTCTACACGCGCTCTGACCAGTATAAGAACGACGTCTACGTACTGCCCAAGCATCTCGACGAGAAAGTCGCGCGGCTGCACCTCGACAAGCTCGGGGTGCATCTCACCAAGCTCAACGACAAGCAGGCGAGCTACATCGGCGTGTCGGCGGAAGGGCCGTTCAAGCCCGATCACTACCGTTATTGACGATCATTCGAGGATGAGCGGCGCCGCGCGGATCCACCGCGAGGCGAGATGCTTCGTGCCTCGCGTAACCGGCATGCCCGCGTGGATCGCTCGCGGGTCCGGGGCGCCGTCATGCGAAGCATTGCGGAAGAGGAGCCCGTCGCCGGTCTTGCCGCGCACATTGAGGCCGAGCGCGGGGAAGCTGGTCTCGCCGCCGTCATAATCTTCGTTCAGATAAACGAGGAACGTGAGCACCCGTTGCTGGTTTGGAGCGACGCCGGGAAGAGCGTCGTTATGCTCGTGATATTGCTGGCCCGGGGCGTAGCTGAGCACCTGCAGCGGCTCGCCCGCGCGAACATCTGTGCCGCTCGCAGCCGCAAGCCGGCGGTTGAGGGCGTGGATCGCGGGATTCTCTTCGGTGAACGGGAAAGCCGCACCTTTCGACGTGCGGATCGGATTTGGGACCTGATGACCGGTCCGCGGGTCGACGACAACGCTCGGTTGCAACAGCGGTTTGGCCGCCTCGATCAGATAGGCGCATTCGGCCTGGCCGAAGAGCCCGGAGAAAAATGCAACTTCAGGGGAATCGCTGAGCTTTTCGGCGCGCCATTCGGCTGACGGCTCTCCCCGCGGACCCAGGTTCATCGCTTCGAGCAGCTGCAATTGCGCGGCCGCCTGCCGATCGTCGCTCGCGGCTTCGCGAAGCAAGTTGATGGCGCGCGGCCAATCCGCCGGTCCGCCGACCCCGCCGGCGATGAATGCACGCGAGACTGTGGCAGAATAGGGATCTCCGAGCTCGGCCGCCCGCTCGAACAACCCGCGCGACGCCGCAAGGTCGCGCCGCACCAGCTGGCCCGCCAGGCACCACAAAGCCAGTTCCCGCGCGGCAAGCGGATCGCCGCGCTGCAAGGCCTCTTGCAGTAAAGCGGCTGCTTTTCGCACGTCTCCGTGTTGCAGCAAGGATTCCGCCTGATTGACCGCTTGGCTCACCAGGCTGTTCTGACAGCGCGCCTCGCAGCTTTCCAGAGTGCAAAAGAAAGGGCCGGGAGTTTCCCCCCGGCCCGAAGTTGTCAGCGCATAGCCGACGCCTAGAAGCGCGCCTTCACCCCCAAATAATAATTGCGGCCGCGAATATCGTAGATCGCGCTTCCGGAGCCGGTCGCAGTCGTACCGAGAGGCGGGTGGGTATCGAAGATATTGTCGATGCCGCCGTAGATCTGGACGTTCTTGACCATGCCCATCGGCCCTGTGTCCCACTGCAGTCGGATGTCGTGGTAGAAAGTCGCACGATATTGCCGGATGTCGGCCCAGTCGGCATCGTTCGGCGGGCATGTATTCGGGTCTTGGCCATCCAGGCAGGCACCGGGAAGCGGATTAAAGTCCTCAAAAAGGTTCACGTACATCGGGCCGATATAGTGGAGGCGGTGGCCGACCGTGAGCTTGCCGATCCTGACGTCGGTATCGAGGCGAGCCTCGTCCCTCGGATTGCCGAGTTCCTCAAGAAGGCGATTCTCGAAGCTCGGAAACGCCGGGTTCTGATAGTCGCTCATCTTGAGCGTGTGGACGTAGATCAGGTTGGTATCGAGGATCCAGTTACGGAAGAAGCGCGTACGGTAGCTGGCATTGATGTCGATGCCATTGCGCGCGCGCTTGGCGAAGTTCTGGCCGGCCGAGGTGAGGGCGTTGCTTGCCTCGCCCGAAACCCAGCCTGGCAGATCACCGGCTGAGTTCGTCCCAGGACCCATCCAGCGTGTGAATAGGCTGCAGAGCACGTTGGTCGTTCCCGGCGCTCTGTCATAACAGCCGTTGACGATCGCCTGTGCGCTAAGCGAGACGATAACGTCATCGACCTTAATCTTGTAATAGTCGACGCTGAGCGATGCACCCGGAAGGAATTTCGGGGTGAACACCGCGCCAAGGGTCAGCGAGTGCGAGACCTCGGGCTGCAGGTCCGGGTTGCTGCCGCTATAGATTGGCAGCGAGCGCGTGATCGGCGACAGCGGGAACAAGGGGCCAAGGTCCGCCGCGCAATTGATAGCACGGTTCCCAGTGGCCTGTCCCGACTGGCACGGATCCACAAAGCCCGGCGCAAAGTTGAAGACATTCGGGAAGCCGGTTTCCGACAGGTTCGGGACGCGGACAGACTTGCCGTAATTGCCGCGGAACCGGAGGCCGTTCAACGGCGCCCACTCGCCGCCATAGTTCCACGTCCAGACCGTGCCTACGGCGCCCTTATAATCCGACACGCGGCCGGCAGCGTTGAGCGTCAGGTCGTAGAAGAACTTGCGATCCTTGAAGATCGGAACGTTCACCTCGCCGAAAGCTTCCTTCACGACGAAGCTTGGCGGATCAAACTCGCCGATGATGACGCCATTGGTGAGGCCTGATTCGGCGAAATCGTCATCCTTGTAGCGGGCCCGCTCGCGGCGATATTCAGCGCCGATGGCAAAGCTGACCGGGCCGCCCGGCAGTTCGAAGATCTGGCTCGAATCGCCGTTGATGAAGCCGAGGAAGTCGAGTTGGCTGAGCCAAGACTTCTTGTGGGCATTGTAGGAAAAGTAATTGACCGCGGTCGCATTTGCCGTCGGATTAAATCCGAACGGATTGTACGGCACGCACGCCGCAATATCGGCCGCGAGCTTGGCCTGCTCCAACGCGATCTGAGCGGGTGTGAGCGCACGGGTGAGAGCGACTGCCGCGGTCGGGTCGAACTTCGAACGGCACTGGATGCCCGCGCTTGGGTTCAGCGGGTCGATACCGGCGTCCATGGCCAGCATGAAGCGCTGCTTGTCGAGGAAGCCGTCAACTGAGATGTCCTCGTCGAACCGGCCGTAGTTAGCCGAGATTTCGTAGCTCCAGTCGGTGTTGAAGGTCCCCCGCACGCCGCCGACAATCCGCTTCGTGTCGCGTTGGAACTTCTCGTCCCGGATACCCACATCGAGCAAGTTGCGGGCGACGACGAAGCGGTAAGTGCCCGCGGCGATCGCGGCTCGGTCAGCTGCGTTGAGCGGACCGCCGATGCCCTGGGCAGGCAACGTCGAGCCGCTGATGCCGCTGGACGTGGTCCGAGAGCCCAAGCAGTTGGCGGTGAGGCTGGTGTTGCAACCGGAATTCAGGATCAGGTTCGTGATCGTCGTGCGGTCGGTGGCGGACAGGAACGGATTGTCCACCCGGACGCGCTCGCGCAGGTCGAACGGGTTGAAGGTGCCCTGGATGAAGGACGGGCCCGCGTTGTTGCCGAGCGCATCGGTGCGGGTCCATTTGGCCTCGATGAAGGGATCGAACGCGTCGCTGATGGCGAAATGCGCGAGCAGGTTGAGGTTGATTCGCTTGAGCCGGGGCAGAATTGATACCTGCTCACGTTCGCGGCCGGTGGTCCCGTTGCCGCCCGCAATGCCGCCGATGATGCCGGTGCTGAACCGGGTGCCGGTCTGCTGTGTGAGCGCCTGATCTTCCGTGAAGAAAAAAGTGCAGTTGTAGGGGAGGCCGGTATTCGATGGCGGACCGTTGTTGGCCAGCAGGCCGGTCCCGCAGGCCGGTCCTTCGACCACTCCGACGGTCGCCGGATCGTCGGTCGCTCGCTCCGTGATCGGGATGAGGCCCGTGTAGGCAATGCTGGTCTGACGAATATCGCGAATGAATGTGCGGTCGAAGAAGCCGTCTGTGCCATGTGGCAACCCGGCTGTATCGACGTCGACGACGCCGAGCGCGTCGTTGTGGCGGAGCCAGGGGATGTCGGACGCGAAGATTCGGTCCTGCTTCGCCCATTCGGCACTCACCGTGATGTTCCCGCGGCCGTCCGCGAAGTTGTGGCCCGCGAGAGCCGACGCGAAATAGTTATCGCCGTAACCATGCTCCGTGGTGGCGCCCTGCGCACGCACCTGAAGTCCGTTGAAGTCACGCTTCAGGATGAAGTTGACGACACCGGCGATGGCATCCGAACCATAGACCGACGAGTTCGCGCCAGTGACGATGTCGACGCGGTCGATCAGGTCCGCCGGAATCGAGCTGATGTCGACCGACACGGCGTTGTTGAGGATGTCCGCCGCGACGTGACGCCGGCCGTTGACCAGGGTCAGCGTGCGAACCGTGCCGAGGCCGCGAAGGTCGAGCAGGTTCAAGCCCGCGATGCCAATGCCGAGGCCCGGGTTCTGCTGAGCGAACGTGCTGCGCAGCTGCGGCAGGTCGTTGAGCGCGTCGCCGATGTTGGTCTGGCCGCGCTGGAAGAATTGCTCGCCCTGGATCGTGGTGACGGGGATTGTCGACGTGAGGTTCGGCTTCTTGATGCGCGAGCCGGTGATGACGATCTTGTCGTCGGCCTTCGACGTCGATGGTTCGTTGGCCTGGGTGACCGGGATCACCTGGCTCGGCTGGGTCGAATTGGTGGTCTGTTCTTCGGCCGGCGGAGTCTGCGCCGTTGCGCTCGAATCGGCTGCGGTCTCAGCGAATGCCGGCGAAGCCGATGCTAAAAAGATAAGCGCGCCAGTTTGGAGCGCGGTCGCGCCCAGCAGAGTCTTCCTAGTCACAGAGCAGTCCCCCATTTCGTGCAACAAGGCGATCAGTTCCCGATTTCCGAAATCACCGCAACCTTCTGAGGGGCGGGGGCAATTTTTTGGCTGTTCATGTAACTTTAATGTCACGGAAAGGTTCGCGAGAGTCGGGCAGGCGGCCTTATTTGTCCTCAAATGAGGGCGCCAAGCTCGCGATTCCCCCATTTCTGAGCCAAAAATTGTTGCATCAATGCGACACTCAGGACGGTTTCGACAAACGGCTAAGCACTTGCTTTGTTAGGTAACCGGTGTCGGGTAAGTTGCGCCCTTCCATACGGAGAGGGGCCCGTACATGCTTATCCTGGCATCGCGATTTTCATTATCCGCATCGGTCTTCGCGCTCAGCGCGGCTTTTGGAACTCCGGCATTTGCCCAGACCGAAAGCCAGCAGCAGCAGGCGCAGCAGCAAAATACGGCGGTCGATTGTGCGACGATCACCGATACTGCTCAGCACGATGAATGCGTCAGGACCCAGGGGGCGAATGCTCCGGCAACGGGGGCGCCGTCGAGCGAGCCCATCGTCGTCACCGGTTCGCGCATTCACCGGCAAAATTTCGATACCTTGCAGCCGGCGGTCGTAATCGACAGCGCCCAGATCGAAGCGCGCGGGTTTGAAACACTCGGGCAGGCGATCAACGAGCTTCCGGCATTCGGTGTGCCTGGCGCAACGCCGGTCGGCCCCGGTCAGGCCGGTTCGTTCGGTTCGGGGCAATCGTTCGTCAACTTCCTGGGCCTTGGCGACCAACGCACCTTGACCCTGGTCAACGGACGGCGCTTCGTCAGCTCCAACACGGCTTCGATCTTCGGTCCGACTAACCTTGGCGTGCAGGTCGACCTCAACTCGATCAACACCAAACTCGTCGATCGCGTTGAAACGATCGCTATCGGCGGCGCCCCGATCTACGGCTCGGACGCGATCGCGGGCACCGTGAACGTGATCCTTAAACGCGATTTCGAAGGCGTCGACGTCGACGCGCAATACGGCATTTCGTCGCGAGGCGACGCCGATAACTATCGCATCCGCGCCCTGGCCGGTCATAATTTCGGGGACGGTCGCGGCAACGTCACGATCAGCGGGGAATATAACAAGGGCAAGGGCCTGCTGTGGAACGACCGGGCCATCACGCGCGCCGGCTATTTCTACGGCGACTGCGCGGCAGGTTCGCCGTTCCAACAGTGCCTCTGGGCGAACCGGCGCATTCCGTCGATCAGTGAGAGCGGCATACCGACAGTCGGCGGGGACGCCTTTGGTCTCAACTTCCCACTTAGCCCGGAGCAGTCCGAATTCCTGATTTTTGGTGATCCCACGCTCAACTTTGGTGTCACCGATGCTTCCGGTAATCAGCTGCAATTCTCACCGAACGGCCAGCTCATTCCGATCGATTTTGGGCAGGCTATCGGCGACATCGCCGGAGCCGGCGACTTCAACATCGATTTCTCCGGAGGCAACGGCTACAACCTGTTCAATACGCAGGAGCTTCTGACCGATAGCAAGCGCTACAACACCAACATCCTTGGCCAATATCAGCTCACGGACAACATCCGCATCTTCGGTGAAGGCTGGTACGCTTACTCGAAGGGGACTCAACTAAGGAACCAGCCGGTCTATAACTCCGGCCTGTTCGATGCGGCTGGGACGCCGGACGGACCCATCATCTTGAGCATCAACAATCCGTTCCTGTCAGCAGCCCAGCGGGCAGCCATTCAGAACTCGATCGACAATAACCCCTTCAGCGACCAGAATTTCTTCGGCTTTACCCAGGACTATTTCTACCTGAGCCGCGCCAACACCGACCTATATTCGGCGAAGGCGAGCACCGCGACCTATTTGTGGCGCGGTGTGGCCGGCCTCGACGGGACTTTCGATGTGGGCGGCCGCAAGTTCAACTGGGAAGTGGTCGCGAACTACGGTCGCGCGAAGACGAAGGGCTATTCGCTGGAAGTCGTCCAGCAGAATTTTGAGAACGCTGTGGGCGCGATCACAGCGGACAATCCCGGCGGCGTTCCGTGCCTCGCCGGGCTGCAGAACTCGATCATGCCGACCGTGAGCTCGAGCTGCGTCCCGCTCAACCTGTTCGGCACCGGCCTGAATTCAACGGATGCCCTGAACTACGTTCTGGCTAAATCTGACCCGACCGGGATCAACACTCAGCGGGTGATTACGGCGTCGATCAATGGACCCTTGTTCAAGCTTCCGGGCGGCGATCTCGGCTTTGCTCTCGGCACCGAGTTCCGTCGTGAGTCCACGGACTTCAACCCCGGCGATTTCTTCTTCGGCGGGCCCGACCCGGATCCTCTGACCGATGAAAACGGCGATGGCGATCCGACCAACGATCGTACGCAGTTCGGCCGGTCGGTGGTCATGTTCCCGGTCAAAGGGCATTATTCGACGAAGGAGGTTTTCGGAGAGCTCCGAGCGCCGATCGTCGGCCCGTCCAACAGCATTCCGGCAATCTACAGCCTCGAACTCCACGGGGCCGCGAGATACGTCGACCACAGCACAGCCGGAAGCGACTGGACCTACACCGCCGAAGGACGCTGGGGAATTATCAAGGACATTGCCGTCCGCGGGAACTTCACCCACGCGATCCGTGCCCCGGCAATCACCGAGGTCTTCAATCCTTCGAGCACGTTCTTCAATTTCGCAACGGATCCCTGCGATGCGGATGAATTGGGCAACGGACCGGATCCTGCGACGCGTCAGGCGAACTGCCTAGCCGCCGGCCTTCCGCCGACGTTCCAGTCGCTCTCGAACCAGAGGTCGTTCCATCAATCGATTGTCGGCAATGCCGATCTCAAGAATGAGAGATCGAACGCATGGTCAGCCGGCGTAATCCTCAATCCGAGATTCATTCCCGGACTGACGATTTCCGCGGACTACCTCGATATCAAGCTGAAGGACGCAATTTCAGCCTTCTCGGCCAGCCAGGTCGCGGCAGCGTGTTACGACGACCCGAATTTTCCGAACAATGCCTTTTGTCCGCTCATAACGCGCGATGGGAGCGGACAATTCAGCTTTATCGAAACTCGGTTTTTCAATGCTGCGGAGCTTCGTTATAAGGGCGTTCTCGGGGCGCTCGATTACCGTCGCAAAACGCCGTTCCTCGGCGCAAACAGCCAGATCGGGGTCAATCTCCAGTACCAATATCTGGACACCTTGACGACCAAGGCGACGTCTGACAGCGCTCCGACGACGACGCACGGCACGATCGGCTATCCCCGTCATTCGGCGGTGCTCAACGTCAACTATCAAAACGGCCCGGTCGGCCTCTTCACATCGTTCAACTATACGGGCGCCGTGAAGCAGTTCGCCGACGAGCCCGCGAACTTCCACGAACATAATCGACTGGATGATGTGCTGTTCGTCAACGGCGGCGTCAGCTTCAATATCGACAAGCGGGCCGGCCCGGCCAAGGGGATGACCTTCCGGTTCGTCGTCGACAATATCTTCGACACCAAACCGCCATTCCCGGTGCCCGCGGCTGGCGGATCGATCAGTTATTTCCCGGGAATCCTCGGCCGCTATTTCCGCTTTGGAGCCGGGGTGCACTTCTAAGACCTGCTACAGGCGAAGAAGAAGGGCGGGGGCTCAACAGCTTCCCGCCCTTTCTTTTGGCTGATGCTTCGCCCTATGAACGCGTGATGGGGATGGGCGCAGCGCAGCCATGAGCGCCTTTACGGGGACAAGCATTGCGATCGCGGGCCTGGCCCTCTTGTGGGTCGCCATCGCCGCGGCGGTCGCGATCATGGCCGCTCGGCGGTTTCGGCTTGCCGAGGCGGTGCTCGGCGTGGCGCGGACCAGCGCGGCCCTTCTCGAAGCTGCGCCCGCGCGTCCCTTGCTGGTCCGGCCGGACAATCGGATCGAGGTCGATTCCCAGTTGCTCCGGGAGCTCGGGCTTGCCGGTAACCCAGCCCGGCTCGACGGGCTCGCCGCAAAAGACGGCGGTATCGATCCGGACGATTTGAAAGCGCTTGCCGCCGATATCGAGGCGGCGCGCGTCTCTGCCCAGCGTCTTGCCCAGACCGTCAGAACGCATGGGTCCGCGCGCGTGTTCGAGGTCCGCGGCGGGCCCGCTCCGGCGCCTGAGCCCCCTGGGACTTTGCTTCTCTGGTTCTACGACACGAGCGCCGGCGAAGAGGACCGCGCTCGCCTCGCGCTCAAGCTGCACCAGACGGAGAGCGCGCTCGATTCCCTCACGCACCTGATTGAGGCTGCGCCTTTTCCAATGTGGTACCGGGGGCCGGACCTCAAGCTGGGCCTGGTGAACACCGCGTTCGTCGACGCCGTCGAGGGGCGCGACGCCGCCGATGTGATCTCGCGCGGGCTCGAACTGGTCGACGATGCGAGCGCCGGCAACCCGACCGAATCGGCGCGCAATGCGCTCGAGAGCGGCCGGATCCAATCGCGCATGTTGCCCGTCATCATCCATTCCGAGCGCCGGATGTTGCGCATCGTCGACGTTCCGCTGTCCACGTCGGCCGTCGCCGGCTTCGCCATCGATATCCAGGAGCTCGAGGATTCCCGTGCCGAGCTCGCCCGCCACATCGAATCGCAGCGCGAGCTCGCCGATCGCATGACGGCGGGAACCGCCCAGTTCGATGCGGAGCGCAGCCTGAGCTTCTTCAACCGGCCCTTTGCGATGATGGCGGAACTCGATCCCGAATGGCTTTCCGAACAGCCCGAATTCGACCGAGTCCTCGAACGGATGCGCGATAATCAGAGGCTACCCGAAACGCGCGACTTTCCGGTCTGGAAGGAAGAGCGGCGCGCCTGGTTCAGCAGCCCGGACGAGGTCATCGAAGAAGAATGGATGCTGCCCAACGGCGATCATTTGCGCGTCGTCGCCCAGCCGCTTCCCGACGGCGGGCTCAGGCTATTCCTGGAAGACCGGACCGAACAGCTTCGACTCGCTTCGGCTCGCGATACCTTGCTTCGGGTCCGGGCCGCGACGTTCGACAACCTATTCGAAGCGATCAGCGTCTTCGCGAGCGATGGACGCCTGTATCTGTGGAACCGGCGCTTCATCGAGGATTGGGAGCTCGACGAGGAATGGCTGACCGAGCACCCGCGGGTCGACGAACTGGTGCCGGCGATGGCGCGCAAGCTCGTCAACCCCACGGCCGCGGCCCAAATCCGCGAAATGGTCCGCCAGACGACCAACGAGCGACAGTCGTCCAATGGGCGGGTTTCGATGACCGACGGACGGCATTTCGCCTTCGCCGCCGTCCCGCTTCCGGACGGGAATGCCCTGTTCACCATGGTCGACGTAACGGACTCAACCCGGATCGAGGCGGCGCTTCGCGAACGAGCCGCGGCGCTGGAGGCCGCCGACCGGATCAAGACCGACTTCGTCGCGAACATGAGTTACGAGCTGAGGACTCCGCTGACCTCGATCGGCGGTTTCACCGAAATGCTCGCCGCCGGTTATGCGGGCAAGCTGTCGCCCACGGCCACCGACTATGTGAACGCGATCCTCGAGGCTGTCGGCCGCCTGTCCAAGCTGATCAACGACGTGCTCGATCTCACCACCGGGGACAC
>Ga0105249_10002354_pt1 | contig 16430 bp, 16 predicted proteins | sample KBSS44metaG_FD_81522 | JGI IMG/M metagenome (GOLD analysis project Ga0105249, IMG submission 81522) | Switchgrass rhizosphere microbial communities from Kellogg Biological Station, Michigan, USA - KBS S4-4 metaG | ecosystem: Host-associated > Plants > Roots > Rhizosphere > Soil | place...
ACTAAAGGGACCAACTTCTCGAGCGCAGCTTGCTCACCATCATTCCAGGCTAGCAACAGATCGGTGATCTCATTGGTGATGTCGATCGACATGACGCGGCCATCATTTACATTGATTATAACCACCGCGATTCAGAGGATGACGAAAATTTTGTATTTCAAGAAAAAAACTTTACCGCTTTTTAGATCGGTTCCCGCATTAGCCAGCGGAGAAAACCGTGAAGCGTCGATTACTTTCTTTGGTGGTTGGTCTTTGTTGCTTAAATGCCTGGACCGAAGGCTACACACGCGATCGCCCTTATCACTTTCATCCGGGACTTCGGATCAGTCAGACGAAACCGCTAACAACTCAAGAGCGCACTGGTTTGATTCGCGAGTTGTCATCGCTCTCCGGATTGCATTTAACGGTTAATGCAGATGGCGCAATTCATTACGACAAATTGGCTGCCGTGGGTGGCTCAGCGATCGCTCGTGAATTGTTAGTAAAGGCGATCGACAATTCCGATTCGTTTTCTGTAGAGAGCGCTAACCACTCGGCGGCGGTTGCGTTTGCACAAATCGAGTCGACGATGACCTACAGTGATGGTATAAACCCGCGCCTCAACGAGTGGGTTATCAGAATCGACTTTAACGACTTCGCGCAGTTAAGAGGTGACGCCGTTGCCATTAAAGCCTTCCATCCCGGGATGAACGTGATGCATGAGTTAACGCACGCCATCCTCAAATTGCCTGATCCAGAAGGACCAAATGATCCGTTAGGACAGTGCGAGCGACACCTGAATCTGATGAGGTCTGACTTAGGTTTGCCATTACGACAGCACTATTTCCCAAAAACCAGATTGGCCCGGAGTCCTGCCTCCCTCTCGCAAATCCTTCAGGGAGAACTCAGGTTCATGCTTGGAGATCCTCACTCAAAGAACGTGGAAGAGTCATTATTAACTTTCAATGTCGCTATGATTGTTGACACTCAAAAAGCGAAGTCGAAGACTTCGCTTCCTCCGGATTATCTCGCTATGGTATCCAAACACTAGCGCAGCCGCCTGATAATCAATCGAGCCGTGAACTTTTGCGTCTCATATCACTCCCTGTGGTACCTTATCGCGCATCTCGCACATTAAAGCCGCAATGAGAGTGAGAGCTTGGCAAACTATGACTACGCGAACGTGTTTCTTTTTACTGTTGATTGTTTTGGCCCTGTCCGCTGCCTCAACGAAGGCCTACGCACCAACTTATCTTTACAAAACGAAGCTGGTTCAAGCGGCGCCGGGAAGGCTGCTCGACCTGATCGAATTACAGAAAGCCTTGCTGACTGAGTACCGCAATGCGGGTGACGAGCAGCCACTGATGATGCGGCACAGTCAGGGGGATCGTTGGGACCTTCTGTTATTGATTCCGATGAAGAGCTATGCCGATTATTACAGTCCCGAGCGGGTGTCGAAAAGAAACCAAACCCTAAAAGAGAGTCAGGACAAACTCGACGCCCTGATCGCCTGGCAGGAAGACGTCTTTGTGTACGGACCACCACTGGCTGAGATACAGAAAGCATTCGCCTCTTCTGCTTTCTTTCACGTGGAGATGTTTGATGCGCTCGCCGGTAAGCAGTCCGAGTTATTCAAAGAACGCGAAATGGAAAATGCCTATCTGAAGTCGCTCAAGCGTCCGGAGAACCTGATCTTCGTGCGTGACCAGGGCGCCGCCTGGGATCTATTTACCATTGGCGCATATCGTGATCTGAAACATTTTGCCGAAAGCGCCGGCATTCCTGAAGCAGACCAGGAAGCAGCGGCAAAAGCAGCCGGGTTCGAAGCAGCTAACCGTATCGGTCCATACCTCCGCACGCTGATTAGTCTTCATCACGACACGCTGGCGGTAAGCGTGAAGTAGTTCGAAAAAATGTTGGCAGCTACTACTTTACAGTACAACCAATCTCGCCCTATCAATCTCTAACGCCGCGGTTCTTTTCTGAATTGCTGCCGGCCGACACGGCAAACTTTCCCCAACAACCTGGCGTGAGCTCTCTTTTGAGTGGTGACGTGTGCGATTTGACCTACGAGGCGCCGCACGCTTCGAAGTAGGTGTTCGTGTGCGTTGCTGCGGTGGGAGCGGAGTTCAGAGTTCAAGAGCTCCGCTCCCGCCGTACTTGTGTGTCAACCGCCGTTTACTTGAGGAGCAACTATCATGCGAATCTTACACGTCGAGGATGACGAGGACACACGCAAGCTTGTCGAGTTTATATTGCACGGTAAAGGGTGGCAGGTTGTGTCCGTGGAAAACGCAACTTCAGCGTTCAAGCTCGCTGCGGCGGGCGGGTTCGATCTTTATCTGATCGACAACTGGATTGAGGGTGACACCGGAAACGCCTTATGCCGCGGTTTGCGTTCTCTCGATCCACACACTCCGATACTTTTCTATTCCGGTGCGGTGTTTCCGTCTGACGTCGCGTCGGCGCTCGCGTCCGGCGCACAGGGATATCTCGAAAAGCCCTGTACTCCTGAGGCGCTCGTCGAAGAGATATTACGGTTGACATATTGTAAGGCAGAGGCGATAAAGAGGAACTCTGGTTAACTTAGGAGACCGAAATGATCATCTCCGTCAAACGAATCGCTGCTGCAGTTATTCTGGGAATCTGTGCTTTCTCCATGTCGGGTGTCATGGCCCAGCAGCCGACAGCCCCCCTTGTGAGGGTGATCGAATTCAAAGGTGATTTCACAAGCGTTTTGGCTGCTCTACCCAACGTTTACGGCGTGACGGTTGGATTAGACAAGATTGCTCAGGAATCGCGCATTGAGATTTGGATCTTTCGTAACTATCCGAACGGATTTTTCTCAATCAGCACTCTAGACAAATAGTCTCATGGTATCAGTTGATGAAGAACAACGACTTCTCGAACTTCGGGCATTTAGCCACTGAGGTTTTTACCAAGTTGGCTTGATGTCACCTCGAGCCGCCTCCGTTGACACCCGTCCGCGCATGGGTGTATATACGAGCCACCAACGTTAGTCCCCGGCGCCTTGCGTTATCCGGTTCGATATTTCCTAGTTTGCCTGCTGATAAGCTGTTCCCGGCCATTCACCAGGAATTCACTATCCAATCGCTACAGCAGGTCTTGCGGTTTGAGAGTACCTTCGTGGGTAACTAAGCAGTAATTGATGCGGAAGTTCCCAGCCTGCGTCGCGAGCTCGTGGCGTTATTAAGATCCGACGCCCTTACAAGGGGGAAGTTTCAGTGAAGATCCCAGTTCCGATTCGGGCCCGTAGAGTCGGATTAAAACCGGCGGCATATCTCTCCACTTACCATAAACTACTGGGCAGATTAGCTGCTGTTTTCCTGGGGACAGCGACTCTTGCTGGAATTGTGTCGATCAGGAATACCCCCGAAGTTTCCGTTGTTAACGCCGTCCCAACTCAAACCGAAGTTATTCAAGCCCCGAAGTCCGAAGCCGCTGTTGCGTCTGAACCCGTAGCCGATCCGATAACGAGTCAGACGATTTCAACAGCGCCTCTGATAGGTGATTTTGGTTTCTCCCTGGGATCATCGAATCAGCCCGCTCAGACGCCGCCAACGATTAAAGCAAAAGAGTCCCTTACCGATCTTAAACCACAAGCCATTCCATCACCATTGCATACCGTGGCCGAAGCTCCTCAACCAACTCCGGAGCCTACAGCGGCCAGAAAAGAATTCGTCGAGATCTCTGTCCAATTGACCATCGAGGATGGACGTGTCGCCGCAGCCCAGATTGGAGATCCAACGCCAGGGGCAGAAGCATTCGAAGCAACGGCACTCCACATTGCCAAACAACGCCGCTATCCGCCAGGAACTTCACGCATCGAAACAGTCGTGGTCCGGATAGCGAACCAGTCCGGGAGAAATGAACCATGAAGCATTTACTAATCCTCCTGATTGCGATCTGTTCTTTCGCCTCTACCAGTACCGCACAAACCAGTACCACAGCTACCCCAGCAACTGGAGTCGTCAGCGGCAGCCGAGAACAAGATGGTTTGAAAGGTCCTGTCCGGCGGGTACGAGTTGAGACCGCAAACATTGTTACTCGAAACGGCAAGCAGGTGGAATTACCCAAATCCGTTATAGAAGTGTCAACCTACGACGCCATGGGGCGAAGGATTGATTTCGTAGCTTACCCGGTTCAAGGCGCAACTGCCCCGGGCAAGGAGGAATACAAATACGACGACAAGGGCAACATCATCGAAATGACCCTTCGTGGCAATGATGGCTCAGTCCTCTCGCAAGAAAAATACACTTATGAACTTGATGAGTTTGGCAACTGGAAAAAAATGACTACTGCCATTGCCATCTATGAGAATGGGACCATCTCGTATGAGCCTACTCAGGTTACCTTCAGAACGCTGACCTACTACTATGGTCCAGCTACACTCAAACCGGGTGCTCCCGCTGCACCGGTCACCACACCTTCCAACCCGCGCACCGATGTTGAAGCAGCGCCAGTTGAAAATAAGCCCGCTCCAACGCAGCCACCCAGCGTTGTATCAACGCCACCTGTAAACGCTACTGAGAAACCTGCTCCAGTAACACCCACGAGCACCGAAGCAACCGCGAGCAAGGAAGATGTAAAGCCTGCCATTTTACGGATTTCTGAAGAGATTCTCAGAAAGGCGGCGGTTTCTCTTCCAGAACCGGAGTATCCCGCGAATGCAGAGCTGACAAGAGCGTTTGGTCCCGTCGAGGTGGAGTTAATTATCGATCAGAACGGAGTTGTTACGGCGGCCCGAGCCGCTTCGGGTAACCCGACGCTCTTCGACGCAGCGACTTCAGCCGCACGCAAAGCTCGTTTCTTAATGTCGGCTTTTTCAGATCGCCCTACCGCCGCGTACAGTGTTCTCACTTACAATTTTGCACGGCCTGTCGAAGTGACTTCGACTCCTGGTAACGCCTCGCCGATCAGTGATGCGCGAATGGAAAAATCAGTTTCTCGTGAGAACAAGGCAGCGCCTGTAGTGCTCACGGAGAGTCCAAAGCCCGCTCCCGTGGCGGCTCCGGTCGCCAATAACAATCCAGTCGAAACGGAGGTAAAATCGTTTGCCGGTTATTTCAATAAAGGAATTGCCAATCTCGCTTCCGGGAAATACAAAGAGGCCGTTGAGTCTCTCACGCAGGCTGTAGCCCTTAACCCGCAGGATGCAATTGCCCATGCGAAGCTTGGACTAGCGCATTCGGCACTCGCGGAGAATAAACCGGCGATCGCCGAATTCAAACAAGCTATTAAATTGAATCGTGCATTTGTTGATGCAGATTCTTATTTCCGTCTTGGCGTTGCTTATCTGGCATTGTCTGATTATGGGTCTGCGATCGACCCTCTGAAGCAGGCACTGTATGGCGTCAAAGCAAAAGTACTGGAAGATAGAACAAAGTCAAACGCTGGACCAAGTGAAGCTGAAATCAACGATGCTCTAGGTCGCGCTTACTACGGCATTGGTTCTTATCGGCAGGCTGTGAAAGCGTTTGAAACTGCCGTTCGGCTTAAACCCAACCTCGCTTCCTCGCACTTTGGCCTTGGACTGTCATACATGGAAGTTGGTGACAAGCGTTCAGCTGAAAAAGCTGAGCAGGCGCTTCGCAAGTTGAACTCGCGGCTGGCGGATCGTTTGGCGGGAATGCTTATCGTACCGGCAGGTCAAAAAAATAAAGTGTTTTGACATCTACATCAGAACCGCGTCGCAGCGGGTTCAATCAAGGTCAACTGGATCATCAATGATTGCTTCGCGCACTGACAGTCGCTCAGCAGCGGAGAGTTGTCTGTACTCGTCTACGAGCGTGTGAGTGACCACCGTGGGCTCGTCCTTGACTGCAAATGCGAACACGATTAGCCCCGCTATATAAAGAGCTAGCGTAAAGAAAGCGATGTAGCCAGTGATCGGCGCAAAGGCTGGCGCATCGAGTGTGCCGAGCGTGACTCCTTGCAATAACGTTCCCGCCACCCGCTTGAGCCAACCACCCTCGGGACTATACAGATTCGCCAGCAAGATATGCTTGAGGACGAAAGCAGTCCCGAACAAAATTGTAACGCTGCGCAAAAGCCGGCGCGCGTCGAATGACGAAAACTGATTATTCCAGAGCGTCCAAAGGAAAAAGAACGAGAACAGCCAGTGGAACAGACCGCGCTCAGGTAATACAGAGTTGAAAGCTTGCGCGGAGGCGAAGAAGATGGTGACGAACATCCAGGTGTGCGCAACATTTGTGAGAGGCGGAAGGTCGCTGCCAATCCATTCATGAAACCTGAGTAGACCACCGCGGACGAAGAGCAGCATCGATAGGGCCGCGAGCAAAAGCGTCACGAGGGGCGGCGCGATGAAAATGAAGCTTCGGCTTTCAGCACCGATTCGAAGCCCGCCCAGAAGCGCCACTGTCAGAAAAAGAGATGGTAGTAAGACAAAGTTCACCAGGGCGCGGTTTCTTGAACGATTAGCCTGCGACATTGTATTGATTTCTCTGTGCAACCTCAGTGTTCTCTGTGTCTCTGTGGTGTATTTTGTTCGGAATTTCATCAACCACAGAGACACAGAGAACACTGAGGTTGCACGGAGAATCACTTCCTTGTCCGTAGTACCTTGAGCGGATTGACGTCACTCCAACTGCTTTCTAATCCTTGTTCAAGTTCGACCTTTAACTCCGCAGCCGTATGGATGCGCAAGTCCGGATCGTCGATCGTAAGTGGGCTGGTTGACGACAGTGCAATTGCTCGATTAACCGCCTCCACACCTTGTTTGAACAACTCCTGGTCAAAATAAACCCGCCCCCAACCCTCGCGGTAAAACGAATACGCTATGTAAAACTGTGTGCGAGCATCTCGCTGCGCTGGGTCAGCGCCCTGCCATTCGTCGCGAGCCGCACGAAACTGCTCACGCCGGAAGAGGCTGAGAGCGGAATTAAATTTTTCCTGGTTGATCTCGTAAGTGCCGGCGGCGATCTCAGCACTGGTTGTGACTTCTTTGAAGGTACGCGGTTCCGTGGCATAGATCCAGACGATGAACGCAGCGTATGCGATCGTGAATCCGAGCCCGACGACTTGAATAATTTTGGCTTGCATCTAATGCATCTTGAACGGACCGCCATGCGGCTCCGCTACTAAATCAGGACGACTGGAATCCTGGACCACCTCATGCATCTCCAGTACATTCGACTTGACGAATGCTTCCTTCGGCAGTGTTCCGGACTGTGCGTGTCCTTTCACGAATGCATCTGAGCGTACCCAGTTAAGGAAATCCTCACGGCTATTCCAAATAGTAAAGACGACATACGGGTCGCCTTCATTGACCGGGCGCAGCACCTGGTTGGAAATGAACCCAGGCATTTGATCCACTAACCCCGCGCGTTCACGAAACCTTTGTTCGAAGGCGTCAGCATATTCCCTGGCGACGTAAATCCGATTGGCGACAGTTATCATTCCGCTCCTTTTCCCCGCTCCGTCTTTTTCCAATGTTATGATATCACCTCGCTGCTTACCGATCCGGCCGAAGACTTCCTGCGCTTAGAGGTGAACCACGTGTCTTACAGACTTTTGAGGCGACTAATATGACTCCAGAACAAACTGCGCTCACAACTCCTCGAAAGCGGCTTCGATTGTGGCCCGGCGTGATGGCCGTAGTGCTGCAATGGGTGTCCTGGTTTGTGGTCCCCGCTCTCTTTCCCCGCGCCGCTCCCATCGGATTGCTGGTTGGACTGCTGTGCGGGTTAGCAATCGTACTATGGTGGATGTTCTTCAGCCGCGCACCATGGAGCGAGCGGGTAGGCGCCCGAGTGCTGATGATCATCGCGCTGATCGGAACAAAGCGCATAGTCCACGAGTCGATTGCCGGTGGCGGGATGGGGATGTTGCTGTACATCCTGGCAATCCCGGTCCTGAGTCTCGCTCTGGTCGTATGGGCCGTGGTAACTCGTCCCTTCTCTGCCGGACCACGGCGCGCTGCGCTGGGTGTAGCAATCCTGCTCGCGTGCGGAGTGTTTACCATAATTCGGACCGGCGGCCTCACTGCGGAGTTCGACAACGATATCCATTGGCGGTGGTCCAAAACCCCGGAACAACTGCTCGTCGCCCAATCCACCGAGGAACCCGCAGCGGTAGCGGGCGCAGCTCAGGTTGCTACGCCAATCAAGACGACCGATTGGTTAGGCTTTCGCGGATCACAGCGCGACAGCGTCGTCCGTGGTGTGCGGATTAAAACCAACTGGTCTGCGTCGCCGCCCGTGCAGCTCTGGCGGCGGCCGGTTGGACCAGGATGGTCGTCCTTCGCGGTCCACGACGGACGCTTCTATACCCAGGAACAGCGTGGTGACGATGAAATCGTCGCCTGCCACGACGTTGCAACAGGGAAGCTGGTGTGGAGACATCTCGACAGGGCTCGCTTCTGGGAGTCGAATGCTGGCCCCGGTCCGCGTGCGACTCCAACACTCAGCAACGGTCGTGTCTACACACAGGGTGGAACCGGAATCGTGAACGTGCTCGACACTGCTAATGGCGACGTCGTGTGGACGCGTAATGCAGTGAACGACACGGGCGCTAAAGTTCCGGCGTGGGGCATCGCGGGTTCGCCGTTGATAGTCAACGACATCGTCGTTGTGGCCGCGGCGGGCAATCTGGTTGCATACGACCTCGCCAGCGGTAAGCCCCGATGGACAGGTCCGGCCGGAGGAACTGGCTACAGTTCACCCCAATTATTGACCATCAACGGAGTCCCTCAGATCGTGCTGTTGCACTCAAACGGCGCAACCAGTGTGGCGCCGGCGGACGGCAAGTTGCTTTGGGAGCATGCGTGGCCAGGCACGCCGATCGTCCAGCCGGCGGTGACGGAGAGTGGCGATGTCCTGATCAGCGTAAGTGATAGCAGCGGCATACGCCGCATCGGAGTTGCTCAAGGATCCAGCGGATGGACCGTCCAGGAGCGTTGGACATCAGAAGAACTCAATCCCTGGTTCAACGATTTCGTCGTTCACAACGGCCACGTCTACGGCTTCAATGGCAGCACGCTCGCATGCATCGATATCGAGAACGGCAAACTCAAGTGGAAGGGCAAACGATACGGCTACGGCCAGATGGTCCTTTTATCCGATCAGGACCTGCTGCTCGTTCTGTCAGAGCAGGGTGAGCTCGCGCTCGTGAAGGCTACACCGGACCAGTTCACAGCAATCGCAGAGTTTCCGGCCCTCGAGGGCAAGACCTGGAATCATCCTGTGCTTGCCGGCGACGTTCTGCTGGTTCGCAACGACCATGATATGGCCGCGTTCAGGTTGGCGCTCGAAGGTGGCTAACCACGAACGGAACGCGTAAACGCGGAGTCTTGACTACCGCAGGTGGTACTGACCCTGTCCAACAGGAATTCCGACTTTTGAGGCAAAGCCCAATCGAACTTATTACTCAAAGGTTCGTTGTGAGATGCTTGTGGGCATGTGGAAATATATTTTGGCCTCTGCTCTTTTGGTAATCGGGATTCTAGAGATCGTTCTGGCGCTCCATGGAGGTCTGCGTGAAGCGTTGATGCAGACGATTCCTGTACGTTTTAAGCAGGGTGAATCATCGACGTTCTTAATAGCCGGAATCTCTGCGTTAGTGATGGGAATAGGGATTCTCTTCTCTGGATCATTCTGGTAGTTGAAAAGCCGAGTCCCTTCTTATTGTTCGCAGCCTACAGCCCTGCCTTAGAGTAAACTTCGCATGGCCCAACCTGCCTGAGGAGTCTTCTACGGTCCCGCGAGAATAAAATACTTCTTTCCTCGTGTGATGAAACTGATTTCTTAGCCACTCATAACTGAGCGTGGAAATTTTGTCGGCTCGGCACTCTGTGGTCGCGCCGGTAAACCACTGAGATGGACCGAATCTTGTGGGGTAGACGTGTATCTGCCACGCAAGTAACCAGATGAATCAAGGAGAAATCATGAAACCGGCACGCACTATTTTTCAAGTATTGAAGAAGAAGCTCCTCGGCGCCCTGCTGTTGGTGGTCTGCCTGTCAGGCTTAACCATGGCGCAGAGTGTTCTGAGCGATGATGCTCATACCAGCACCCTGCCGAAAGATCTCGACACAAACTTCGGCACGAATCCGAATCTGACTGTATCTGCAACTAATACTAGCTATCTTAAATTCAAGCTCTCTCCCGCACTGCCTGCGGACACGCAAGCTTCACATGTAGCGAAGGCGACGTTGAAAGTCTACGTCGGAAACGTTTCCGCTCCGGGTACGATCGACATAGTCGAGCTCGCGGACAACTGGAGCGAGAAGACCGTGACAGCGCGAACTGCGCCCGCCCTCAGTGATCTGGTCGTCACTGGGGTCAACATCGATATGAACAAGAAGGGTCAATATCTGTTAGTTGATGTGACGAGCGCGGTGCGTAATTGGCTCAATAGCTCGACCAACAACGGTCTCGCTCTGGTGGCGGGCACAGGCGCCGTAGTCACCTTTGACAGCAAAGAAAATTCGCAGACGAGTCATGAGCCTGAGTTGATCGTGACATTGAATAGAGACATCGGTCCACAAGGGCCGCAAGGTCCAGCAGGCCCGCAGGGACCAGAAGGCCCGCAAGGACCTCAAGGGCCGCAGGGCGCGACAGGCGCAACTGGACCACAGGGACCAGAAGGGCCGCAGGGCGCGACAGGCGCAACTGGACCACAGGGACCAGAAGGTCCACAGGGGCCGCAAGGTACCGAAGGTCAGCGTGGTCCACAGGGAGCAGAGGGCCCACAAGGTCCACAAGGATTACCGGGTGCGCCCGGCGCCATCGGCCCTCAAGGTGACAAGGGCGATAAAGGTGACAAGGGTGACAAGGGCGACGCCGGTGCAACCGGACCGCGCGGTCTGTCCGGGTCGCAGTTTGATCCGATGCTGGTTTCGATGCTTCGTTGGGATCTTATACGACCCAATAATGCGACCTTCAATCTGCCCGGCAACGCATTTGGCACTGCTTTCGACGGAGAGAACATTTGGATTGCAAACCTTTCCTTGAACAGATTGATAAAGCTCCGCGCCAGTGATGGGGTTGTGCTCGGCACCTTCCCCGTTGCCAATGCGCCGGCAGGTATTGCCTTCGACGGGACGAACCTCTGGGTGGCGAATCTATCCAACAGCGTAACGAAGCTGCGAGCCAGCGACGGAACGGTAGTGGGAACGTTCCCGGTTGTAGGAAGCTCCAGCCGGCTCGCTTTTGACGGTACAAACGTCTGGGTTGCGAATTTCACTTCTAATCGAGTCACGAGGTTGCGGCCTGACGGCACCGTGTTCGGAATTTTCCCGGCGTCTCAACCGTTTGGAATAGCTTTCGACGGCGCTAATGTCTGGGTTGCCAATTTCGGTAATGACACAGTCACGAAGATTCGTGCTTCCGATGGTGTGTTGCTTGGCAGTTTTCCAGCGGGCGACGGGCCGAGAGAAATTGCCTTTGATGGAAAGAACATCTGGGTAACGAATTTCAACGGAGCTACCGTCACGAAAATCAAGGCGAGCGACGGATCGCTGATCGGGGTCTATGGGGTCGGCCTAAACCCACACGGAATTGCGTTTGATGGAGAGAACATCTGGGTCGCGAACTCAGGGGGCGGTAACGTTTCGAAGTTACTTGCCAGCGATGGTTCGCTGCTCGATACAATTCCGGTGGGCCTGCAGCCGGAATGCGTCGTCTTTGATGGGAAAAGCATCTGGGTGTCAAACAGGAACCAGAATACGATTTCCAGACTCGGTCTTCACTGATCGACTTTTCTCTGAGGTTTCAAAAGGCACAAAACAACAGAAGTTTTGTGCCTTTTGTGCTTCTTTGCAGCGCTTTGCATCAAAAGTCGGAAATTCCGTTGGAGACAGTCAGTACCACCTGCGGTAGCGGGTGGGTGCGTAGCTGTACGGCGACAGAACTTCTCAAAACAGGCGTAAAGGCTGCGCACCCACCCGCTACCGCAGGTGGTACTGACTGTCTCCAATAACGGATCCCGACTTTTGAGGCAAAGCCCTTCTGCGGCGCAATTCATCGACACGATCACGCCGCTATCGCATGGTTGAAAAGAAGTCGCAGCTGAGAAGGGTTGAAGACCTTTGGTGAATAAGCTTTTGGTGCGCCTTGCCAGTTATGGGGATTTCTTAATCCAAAACATATCCCGCATCGTAAAGTCTGAGCGTGACCGGTCGGTTAGATCGACGTAGCGTGGAGAAATAAAAGCGGTACGTGGTTCCGTCTCCAGACGGTTTCGCTCAAGCGTTTGCAGCCGGCCTCCGACGACTCGCGTCTTGTAGGATTTGATAGGCTGGCCGTTCGCCTTCACGATCATGACGATCTCGCCGTCTTGTTTTGTCAGGTCAGACAGCGCCAGCCAACGCTGCTTTGGAGTCGCCTCTACTATCAACTCTTTCCGCTCGTAAAAATACCAATCAAGCGTATCCGGCACCACGGGCGCGCGACTCGCAGCTATTTCCTTTCCATTCGCGAGCAGGTGAAGAGTGACTTTCGGTTGTTTCAAACCCGCTGGCAATTCCTGCGTACTCAGCCAGTAGTTGAAATGCAGCATGGCGCTCGCGTCGTTGGTTATGACCGAGAAAAAGGCAAGATCTCTCCACGGTCCATCGCGCACAAATTTTTTTGAGGGATTGAACGGGTCGGTGCTGACTTCCTGTTTCAGGCTGAACGGTAGAGTCGTAATCGTCTCGTTGCCGAGCTTGACAGCCATCACAAAGTCTCCGGACTGAGCGACTCGTACATTTCCAGGATTGCCCGGCGCCGGTCGAAAAACACCAAACGCCGGAAACTTCTCCAGCGGTTCGAGACGGAGCGGAACACTAGCAATGACCTCGCCGTTCGGCTTCGTGATCACAAACGTCGCCGGCGAAGCGCCCGCGGGCGGGAAGACTACCTCGAGACCTTCTACCAGAAAACTTCCGGTCTCTTCGTAGAACCGCATGTTCATGAGCGAGTCGTATTCAATCGCCGCTTTGTTGGCGGCAACTTGCGCTGTGACGATGAAGCTCGCCGCGATGACGATGCAAGCCGCTAAGATTATTTTTTTCATCCGTCGTGTTCGTTCTAGTGGAAGTCGCCCTCAGTATTCGCCATGATGATGTGGGAAGTGGTTTCGCCCGTCAATGTGTTAATGATCGAGGCTGTCACCTGCATGTTTCGGCGATTGCTCGTAACTATACCTCTCCCGTATGTGGTGGCGACAAGATCCAGCGAAATCGCTTCGCCGGCTGCGAACCTGTGTGGGCCGCTTGTCGTTGTGCTGATCGTGATGAGCTTGCATACGTTACCCATGCAGGCAGCTTGTCCGTATTTGATCTCCCTGAAGCCCACGGTAGTGTCGCCATCACCGTTCCAGTCGCCCGTGAGGCGAAGCACCTGGTTCGGTCCGAGCGAGACCACACCCGTGTCCCACTGAAATAAGCTACGTTGTTGTGCGTGCATAGCCGAATCGGAACTTGCGAGTACCAGTAAAATCACGCTCACGGCGAGCGCGACGGCCAATGCGATGCTGCGTTTCATTTTTCCTCCCTGGTCTTCGTACACAAAAAGATTGCGTTCCGCGTCGGGAGACATTTATCTTGGCGAGGGTCAAAAGTCCTTTGGAAAACATTAGGAATCTATGAGGCCTGCCGCTCACGCGTAAAATGTCCAACAAAAACGGCCACCGTTATGAGTTTGGTGACTTCCGTCTCGACTCGGAGCCTCCGAGTCTTTGGCGGGAGGAGAGCCTCGTTCTCTTGCCGCCAAAGGCCCTTGAAATGTTGCTCTTGCTGGTGCGACGGCGCGACATCATCGTCAGCCGCGAGGAGTTGTTGGGTACGGTCTGGCGCGACACCTTTGTCGAAGAAGGGAACATCAACTACACAGTTTCACTTCTCAGGAAGACGCTCGATAAAGATGACAAGGGACGCTTCATTCAGACCGTGCCAAAACGAGGCTACCGCTTTGTCGCCGATGTTCTGGAGGTCTCGTCCAACGGCCATGCCGAAGATGTGGTTCGGAATTTCGAAGCAGCGATTCCAACCGAACAACCAAAACCTAAGATTCGCTGGCACTTTATCGGAATAGTTTTGATCGGCTTGCTCATGGTCACTGGTTTTGTGTTCTGGCGGAGTTTGGACGAGAGAAGAAAACTTTCGACAACCGCCGTTACGAACAGAAATGTCCGCACGGTCGCTGTTCTGCCGCTGAAGACGGCGGCGGAAGACGAGGGCGGCAAATCATTGTCGCTCGGCTTGACCGATTCACTGATCTCACGTCTAGGCAGTTTGAACCGCTTTTCGGTGCGCCCGCTGAGTTCCGTCAGAGGCTATACCGAAGCCGATCAGGACCCGCTGAAGTTTGGCGAAACATTAAAGGTAGACGTGATTCTGGAAGGGACTCTGCAACAGACGGACAATCGGCTACTGGTTAGCGTACGGTTGTGGGATCTGCGGGACGGAGCACAGCTCTGGCGAGGTTCGTTTGATTCGACGGAAGCAGATTTCTTCAAACTCCAGGACGCGGTTGTTACCGGAGTGACGAAAGGGCTCATCTCTGAGCTGCAGGAAAAAGACCGCGAGCTTTTGACAAAGCGTTACACCGACAACCCGCAGGCGTTTCGTGCTTACGTCCGTGGGCGCGCCATACTAGACGCGAAGAACCCTGACAACTTTGAAAAAGCTATTGACGAATTTCAGAAAGCCGTCGCGCTGGATCCGACCTTCGCATTGGCGTACGCCGGACTCGCCGACGCTTCTACACGACGCGGCTTTAATACGTCGGGCGCGAGCGCCGAGGAGTTCTACGCCACATCGAAAGCCCTGGCTCAGAAGGCCCTGAGTTTAGATCCGGAAACGCCGGAAGCTTATGCTGCGCTTGGCACGGTCAAACGAATTTACGACTGGGATTGGGCCGGGGCCGAGGGCGACTTCAGACGTGCGATTGAGCTAAACCCGAACTACGCGCGGGCGTATCTCGGTTATGCGCTACTGCTTTCGTGCCTCGGCCGAGGCGATGAAGCCCTGGACGAGATAAAACGTGCGCTGGAGATCGACCCACTCTCGCAAGATGTTAAATCGGGTTACCTGACCGTTCTGGAAGGTCGTGGCGAATACGCAGAAGCCCTCGCGCATGCGCAAGAAAATGTGAAGTTTAATAAAGAATACCGTCGTGGGATGCGTGGCGTCGCTACTTTTCTATTTCATCTAGGCGAATATCCGCAGGTGATCGACATCTCGGAAAAGGAGCTACCAGCAAAGAACAGTCAGGAGTTCGTCTGGCTTTCGCTCCTGGTAACGTCTCACCATCGCTCCGGCCAGAATGCAAAGCGAGACGAGAGACTCAGACAACTGGAAGAATTAGCGCAGACGGACACCAAAGCCCTCTTTGCCCTCGCGGAGAATTACGCCGAACTGGGGCGCTCCGACGAAGCGCTGGCGGCTCTGGAAAAATGTATCGAGGTGCGCGAAGAACGCATGATGTGGCTCAAAGTCGAGCCGCGTTTTGCCCAACTAAAAGGCGACGCCCGCTTTCATGAAACCCTCCGAAGAATGAACCTTGGCCAGTAACCAGGTAAAGACGTCCGCAAAAAATTGTCGGTAGCGGTGTCGCCGCCACCAACTACAAGGCACGTTTAGGTAGTGGTTCAGTTTGAAATCACGCCGTAGGCGTTCGCCAATTCCAGCCCGGGGTCGAGCTTGCGAGAACCCTCGGACCAATTGTCCAAAAGGCACACAACCCTGCAAGGGTTCTGCGGTTGGCGAACCCTACTCTGCCGCTGGTGGAGATGCGCGGACGATTCATCAGTACCGCTGTTACATTCTTGATCCGTTGATTGACCAGGTCGGGTTGGAGAAGGCTTTGCCTCAAAAGTCGGGATCCGTTATTGGAGACAGTCAGTACCACCTGCAGTAGCGGGTGGGTGCGTAGCTGTGCGGCGACAGAACCTCTCAAAACAGGCGTCAAGGCTAAGCGATTGAGCACGATCATCGACACGTTCACGACGAACACCATCAACACAAGCATGATCAGGGAGCACCTTTGGGCGAGCCCCATAGCCATCCACATCGTCACGAAAGAATGGTTCACGTTCATCACCATTACCCAGACATACATCATCGGCACGTCCACTAGATCGCCAACGTGGCGCAGAGCGATTCAGGTGAAACAATGGAAATAACAAGATCGCTTTTCTACTTTGTCATCGCTGGGTTCTGCGAAATAGGGGGCGGCTATCTTTGATGGCTTTGGCGGCGAGAAGGAAAAAGCGTTAGCCGATCACTGACTTGGATGAGACTTTAGCCATTCGGCGCGAAGCAGAAAGCTTCCATCTGTCACGATGTGCTCTCCGACCGACACTCCCTCCAATACCGGATAGCGCCCGTTTGCCTCTGGGCCAAGCCGCACTGGCCGCATCACGAATACCTTAGCCTCATTCATCGCGACAAAAACGACCTGCTGATTTTTGATATTCTGAACCGC
>Ga0105249_10002355_pt1 | contig 16421 bp, 10 predicted proteins | sample KBSS44metaG_FD_81522 | JGI IMG/M metagenome (GOLD analysis project Ga0105249, IMG submission 81522) | Switchgrass rhizosphere microbial communities from Kellogg Biological Station, Michigan, USA - KBS S4-4 metaG | ecosystem: Host-associated > Plants > Roots > Rhizosphere > Soil | place...
TACTGGGAACTGAATGAAGCATTTGCTGTTGTTGGTATTGAAAATACAAAACGAATGAAGCTTGATCCATCAAAAGTGAATGTGCATGGTGGCGCAGTTTCTATTGGTCATCCGTTAGGAGCAAGCGGTGCAAGAATAATTGTTACTTTAATAAATGTACTGAAAGCAAACTCTTCGAAGTATGGTGCAGCGGGGATATGTAATGGGGGAGGCGGCGCATCAGCTATGGTCATCGAAAATGTCGTTTAGTTGTAAGTTGAAAATTGAAAATTGAAAGTTGAAAGTTGGCGTGAAATGTTTGAAGCTTCTCCTTTTGGGAAGCTTTTTTATTTCACGCAAAGGCGCAAAGGTGCAAAAGAGTTTTCAGGTAACGGAGTGTCTTCGCTTCGCTGCGTTTTCTTTGCGTTTTTGCATGAAATTTTCCTGGCAGGAATTTTCTCAAGAAGTTTATCGAAGTAAGCTTCAGGTTTATTTTTTTTTTCTACTAGTTAAAATTGCGTTTATCGTATTCTTTCTTTTATAAGACGGCATAAAGGCACTATTTTGGTTGCAACTCTGTATAAAATCTACCCTATGAGAACCAGCTATATAATTTTGTGTTTTCTCATCTTCACTATTGCCTTTATTTATTTCCGTTTTGTAAGACTTATACGGGGGAATAAAGAATAGTTGTTGTTGATCTCACAGATGTACTCACCAGTTTTGTTTGTTTAATTGTATTGAAGCTTCCTCAATAATTTGGGAAGCTTTTGTTTTGATATAGAGCCATGGAGGCGGCTTGGACAGAGAATCACTAACTACTCCGTTCCATTAGTGTCCTTGTATCTCTGGTTTTAAAAGTACTTTGATGTTGCCACGGTTTTTTCCCTGTTTAGATTTGCATATAGCTCCCGAAATGTGGAAAGATCGATAAGACATGCACAATGATCCATATACTATCTGGTGTTTTTACTCGTTGAAGTAATAGTAGAATAAACATTTCTTTTAGACATAGCCGCCCATCCTCACTGCTCATAAGGGCAAGAAATTTGCTGTAGTATAATCCTTCGTTAATCCTCCCTGATCGAAAACATTAACCATTTACCTTAACCTAAATTCATTGTTATGCAAAATGCAATTTTGACGAAAACTAAAAAAGCAAAAAAAATGCTTGTTGTTGAAGATCAGGGGGAGATGTGTCTTATACTTGATCTTATTCTCTCTGACAGAAAATTCGAACTGGATTATGTAAACAATTTATTGGATGCAGATGAATACCTGCAGAAGAATAAACCTTCTGTAATCATCCTCGATAACCAACTTCCCGATGGATTTGGCGTTGACTTTATCTCTTATGTTAAGAAAAAATACCCGCGGATAAAGATCATTATGATCTCTGGTTTTGGTACTGCCCGTGATGTTGCAATGGAAAATGGGGCTGATGTTTTTTTGGAAAAGCCTTTTTCAATGGATAATGTCAACCAGGCAATAGATCAGGTTTTGGCTTAAAGGTTAGATTGAATGTGTTTCTCAAAGAACTCAAAGTCCTGGCGAACTTAGGGCTTGCTTTGCGTCTTTGCGGTTTAGGTTTTATTTTAAGGATCAGCTCAAATATTTTCTTACAAAAAAGCCTCACGGATTTCGTGAGGCCTCTTGATTATGATGCAATGATCATTTTAAAGTATCAGTTAGGAGTGGTTACCACTTTTACAATTCTGTAAATAGCAATTCCGCGACGGCTTACTTCCAGTTTGTTGATCATATTTAGTCCTTTTGTTGGTATTACAGTTTTGGGATCCCATGTTGTCATCAAAGCTTCCTGCAGAGTTTTGTAAAGGTCATAAGAGACTGTTGTGAATTTAATATTGTCTCCCATGGGAGCAAGCACTCTTGCATTTCCCCATGCCATCTGCGTAGTTTGATTATTATCCATTGCTTTTTTAATAAACGGGGACCAGTATTTATTCTCAAGCCCGATGAGACTATCAGCATAATCAGTATTGTGATAGACCATCACAACATAATTAAAGTCTGCTGCCGGATCTGCCTTTGCATCTTGTACCCATCCTTCATCATGCAAAAAGAATTGACTGGTGGTAGTTGACATTGACCCGGTTTCCATTTCTGATATTTTTACACCGGCTGTTGCTTCCACATTACTAAATACATCATTTGCCTTATCAACATTCGGAAATGTATTTATGAATAAATAATTGGAAGAGTTAGGCAGATCATAGCCGCCAACTTTTTCAAGGAGTGCCCAAAAGGTCATTGATTTATCTTTTACAGCCTTCTCTGCCACTTTACTCCAGTAAGTCGTTTCTCTTTTTACGAACTCATCTATTTTATCATCAGGCACGTGCCTGTATTGATAAACCGTAATTTGCGCAAAGCTGTTTATTTGAAAAACGATAATTAAAAAAGTTATCAGGGTGACCCTGAAATTTTTTACTGATGTTGTTTGTTTCATTGTGTGGTGTGTTGATTAGTTAATTTGTTTAAAAACTTATTTTGAACTTAGATCAGCACGATAAAAAAGTAATTCACTCCATGAATCTTTAAGATATTCCTGAAGCATCGTTACATATTTGTCAAATGAATCTTCACCATTTGCTTTTTCATATCTTGATTTGAAAGAGTCTTTTATAAATCCGGTTTCTCTTTCTTTTAATCCTGTTTTATACCTTGTTACCAATGCAAATTGAGCAGGCCCTGAAGAACTTGCGGTATAAACGGCTACTGATTGGCCGCCTGCCTGCCATGCTTTTTTCATTTCAGCAATTACTTCTCTTACTTTAGGTCCTTGTCCTAATTTGGGATACCAATGAGTGATATTAATTTTGTCAGAGTAATCACCTATTGCAACAGTGCTTAGCGTATCCTCGTAAACAGAATACATTGTGCTACCTCTGTCAGTAAGATAAATTGCAACATTTTTATTATAATCATTGTTGTGTTCAACACTGATATCTCCGCGGCTATCAAGAGCAGTCCAGCTAGTGGGGCCTTCAGTTATATGATATCCTCCAGCATCAGGTCCGCTTTGAATTGCAAAGACCCTCCATTTTGTATCACCCATATGATACTTTTGAGCATGTGCGGCAAGGGCTTTTTCAAATTCAAGTACTTTGTCAACTTTTGGAAATACACGGTCAGTGCTTACGACATTTTTTGTCTGGCCTACTCCAAATAATGGAGCAAGCAACAGAAGAAGAAAAATCTTTTTCATGTTTTGTGTTTTTGGTGGTGAAAAAAATGGAGGACAAGAAGTAGAAATAGGGGTGGAAGCATGCAAAAGATAAGGATAAAAATATGGGTGAAGAAATTTTTTTATTTGAATGTATCAAACTAGAAAAGAGATGCAGCTCTCCTTTTTGAAAAGTCATTTTGTTTTTTGAGCTCTTCAATAATTGAAGAGTTCATGATTATTCACCTTTAGGGGTGGGGTTCACTTCCTGGCTTCGGGAGGCTTTTTTTGGAGGATAAAAAGAATTCAATTATTCTAAAAACCTTTTTAATTTTATATTCCCATTTTTCTTCTGCCACAAAAGGAGGTTATTTTTTACCTGATCACCCCACATTGAATGAATTCGCCGGGTTATTTGAACTTTCTAAAAATGGCATTGTAAATCTGCAGACAATTTGCTAATAAGTACGGTTGTGGGAAACCAAGGTTTCTAACTTCAAAAATAAAGACCATGCTGCATTTAAAATCTTTTGCTGTTGTAGGGATCATCTTCATTGGCTCTATATCCCTGTCTATGGTTTTAAAGCCAAAAAAAGTAAAACTTTCCGAAGCGGTTGCTTTGGTCGGCCAGAACTATATTACAGATATTCATAAGTTCGATTCGAGTCTTAAAGAATATCCCAAATTTTTTTTTGACAGCACACAAGAGGTGAGAGTAGAAAAGTATATGAGCCTGATTTGGCAATTTAAACAACTGGAATGGCTCTTTACTTACCTGCATTCAAAACAGGTGTATGCGACATTCTTGCGTCCTTTTCAATTTCAACGAAGAGATTCAATCAGATTGCTCCTTCCTGACAATTGGCTGTTTAACGGACCAATTGGCCTTCAATCAGACAGTACTGTCCAAAAAATTCCGCCACAGAACATTCAAAATCAAAAAAGGAATATCAAATTATTCGTTACGGTCTTCACTAAGGCAATTGAGGAAACGAACTACAACCAGGATCTTAGTTCATTAACAGCTGCTGATATTTTCGAAGCGCTTCGGCTGCAATTGATGAAGATCAGCACTGTCGATATTGCCAATGGTGATCTTTCAGTTGTCGGAGAACCGGGTATGCATTCACTCCGGTCCGTATTTTCTTCGTGGTCTGAAACGGTCCAAATTTTCCTTGACCAGTTGCCCGAATCAAAGAGGGATTTAAAAGAAAAATTTATTGAAACCGCGAATGCTGCAAACGAACTGATCCTCCAACATAAAGATAAATTTCAACAGTTTGACCGCATGCAGTTCTTATCTGTTTACCTGCTGCCGCTTGGTAATTATTTACATGCTCTGAGAGAAGCTTTGGAAATAACTCCTCAGAATAAATTTGCCGCCATTAGTCCTGATGCAAGCAACCTGTATGAAGCGAATATTTTTAATGTTGATTTTTTTGCACCTTCTCCTGATGCTTACCTGACAAAAGCAAAAGCAGAGTTGGGAAAATTTTTATTCTTTGACCCGATCTTATCCGATAATAATAAAAGAGCCTGTGCTTCCTGTCATAAACCCGAACTCGCTTTTAGCGATGGGCTTGTAAAAAGTGTAAAATTCGAAAAAGAAGAAGGTGCACTGCCAAGAAATTCCCCAACGGTGATCAATGCGAGTTTCCAAAAGCAGGTATTCTGGGACCTGAGGGCTAACTCACTCGAGGACCAACTGGATTCTGTGATCAATAACGAAAATGAATTACATAGTTCTTTTGATCATGTAATTGACAGGATCAATTCTAGTAAGGAATATCAAAAACTTTTTCACGAGGCATTTCCTGAAACAAAAAAGAGCGGTATACAACGGAAGCAAATTAAAATTGCAATAGCCTGTTATGAAAGAACATTAAATGGCTTGAATAGCCGGTTTGACCAGTATATCCGTGGCGACAAAACAAAGATGAATGAAGATGAGATCAGTGGCTTTAATTTATTTGTTGGTAAGGCGAGATGTGCAACCTGTCATATTCCGCCGCTATTTAACGGAACAATCCCACCTTATTATGAAATTACTGATCATAAAGCGATTGGTATTCCATTAAAAGATACGATGGAAGTGATGCAACTTGATGTTGATACCGGTGCTGCCAGGACATTTCAAAATCCCGTTTTAAGGTTTTCATTTAAAACTCCAACTGTAAGGAATATCGAATTAACAGCGCCTTATATGCATAATGGAGTTTATAAAACTCTTTTACAGGTTGTAGATTTTTATAATCATGCAGCAGGTCAAAAATTTATCCGGGAAGTAAAAGAAGAAAGAGCTAAAGTAGCCACTCCTTTTTTTGCAATTCTGCCTGACACGCTAGGATTGAATGAAAAAGAAAAAAATCAACTGGTGGCTTTTATGAAAACGCTTACCGATTCAACGGCAATGAAAAATATTCCTGCAAGACTTCCTGTACTAAGTGGTAAGTATGCTGTATTGAACAAGCGAAACCTTGGAGGAGAGTATTGAAAGCGCAAGATATTTATCTCTAAAATCTTTACATTGCGACGAACAGGTGGTTTTTTGGTTCTTGTGCCTGAACTCGCTGTTATAGCCATTTTTTTTAAAACATATTATTTACTTCTTGTTCGTGTTCTAGCCGCTTTTTTTGCTGCTAATGAACGCTTCCTTGGCCCTTTTGTTCTTGCTGCTTTCTTAGCAGACGCGGGACGACTTGCCGCACTTCTTTTACTTGCTGCCGAGTGTGCTTGTCTTGATAAAGCACTGGATGAAACTGTTGTTGTTGGTTCTTTCTTCAATGCTTTGATCCTTGCTCTTGATCTTTTTCTTGATACCGGTGCATGTGATCTTCCTTTTTCAGTATCTCGTTTGGCTTTTCTTTTTAATTCTTCTCCACCAGTTTTTGGCGGTGGTAAGTCAACACCGGCACGTCTTGCTTCAGACAGGCCAATAGCAATGGCTTGCTTGGCAGACCGGGCCCCATGTTTTCCTTTTCTAATTTTTTTTATTTCATCATGAACAAATTCGCCGGCTTGGGTGCTGGGTGATTTTCCTTCGGCTTTGTCCTGTTCCGCTTTTTCTATGGTTGTTTTGTCTGGCATAAAATAGATTTTGAAATTCTTTTCCAAGTAGTGTGCCAGTTCCAATCAATATTTTATTTAGTCTTTGCTTTTATCCCATTTCAATTTTTAAAAGTCACAAAATTGTTTGAAGTCTTATGATCTCTCCAGAGGTTTTATTTCACGCAAAGAGGCAAGGAAAACGCAAAGATGCCAAGTCCTTCGTTCCTTACGAATACTTCGCGATTTTGCAGTAAAGGATTTAAACAGTCGCAAGCTTTTTACCATCCAATTTTCTTTCTTATAATCTTATTTCAGTAAAGAACAATGACATTGTCCAATTTGATTAATTGATTTGTTATCAAACTCAACATTGACGTGCATCAATCTTCATTGCTATTTTTCACTTGTTTTCGTAAATAACGTAGTACAGTTTTGATAAGTACGATAGGTTGGTTAGTAGATATACATGGCATTAGTACCTGATATTAAAAAATGATAATAATCCCTTAGTAATGACGTTTCAAGAGATTGGTATTATTGTATAATCATTATGTGATAATCCACCCGATCCAACCAATATCGTTATGAAAAAGCCACTCGCCGTATTACTATGCTTTATAAGTATTAGTTTGTTTTCAACAGTTGCCAACGGGCAATTTGGAACATTTGCTTCAGCTGTCTGGATTTCCGATTGCAATCAAAGTAATTTCTTTAACACAACCGGCACTGCCCCAAATCTATTTGGTCCTTCGGGAAATGTTTTCTCAAACTCAAATCTTGGTGTACATACACAAAACTCCGGCACTCTTATTTTAAGAGGGGCAGGAGTAAAAACTTCCAAGACTCCAGGCACCGCAAATGTTTGCAGTGTAAGAATGCATTACCGGATCTATTTGCAAAGTGGTGCACCCGGTGCTTTCAATATAATTGATCTTCCTCTTTATAGTGATTGTGATATTCCAAGCGGTCAGTTTCCTGGCGGCGGCGGCACATGTGTTGCAGGAGATCAGATCTGGCAACGTGTAATTCCCGATGGTACTACTGTTCCTTATTCGCCGGTGAATCTTACAAACTATGCTCCGGGTAATTATGTATTAGAGGTTTATTATGATGTTTCAGGATCTAATTCATCAGCTACTGGCTGCAGCGACCAGGTTAATTTGAATAACGGTGGAAATAATTACAAAGCTTTCTTTTCTATTCAATCCCCAACTTTTGCCAGTAATAATCCTGTAACATGTAATGGTAACGAAGGATACATAACAATAAGTGGTCTTGTTGCCGGTGCTACTTATTCCATAAGTTATACTGATGATGGCGTGCCTGTTGGTCCTCTTTCACTTACTGCAAATGCATCGGGCCAGGTAGTGATATCAGGATTAAACGCCGGTCTTTATTCAAACTTTTCTTTACTGATAAATGGATGTACAACTAATCTTTTTATAGGTATTGTTTTATCGAACCCGATATTTATCCCAACTTTTGCATCCATTCCTGCTATATGTGCAGGTACAGCGCCCCCGGCATTACCACCTATATCAACAAACGGAATAAGCGGTATATGGAATCCATCTGTTATTAATAACAGTGCTACGGGCCCCTATACATTTACTCCCACAGGCGGTCAGTGCGGAATACCGATTACAATAACTGTAACTGTTATTCCACGTACAACGCCCACGTTTAGTTTTGGCACATCATTAAATATTTGTGCAGGTGGTGCGGTTCCAGCTTTGCCGAATACATCAACCAATGGAATTACAGGTATATGGAACCCTGCCATCGTTAATCCTAATAATTCCGGTACTTATACATTTACGCCCAATGCAGGACAATGTGCTAATCCCGCAACATTCGCTGTATCAGTAACACCGAACATCACACCAACATTTGAATTCAACTTATATTCAATTTGTGCCGGCAGCACTCCGCCAGTTTTACCTCTCGTATCATTGGAAAATATCACAGGAACATGGAGTCCTGCTGTAGTTAGTAATCAGAATACAGGAATATATACATTTACTCCTGATCCAGGTCAATGCGCTGTTTCAACTACAGCAGAGGTTGATGTAATTCCTAACGTAACACCTACATTTAATTTTGGCACTTCTCTTGCAATTTGTGCAGGTGGTACAGTGCCAGTTTTAACTAATTGGTCAAATGAAGGTTTTACTGGTGCATGGAGTCCTGCTGTTGTAAGTAATACCGCTTCGGGTAATTATACATTTACTCCTGATGCCGGACAGTGTGCAATTCCTGTAATATTCAGTGTAACCGTAAATGCCAGCGTGACACCGACATTTAGTTTTGGTACATCACTTACTATATGTGGCGGTGGCACAGTTCCGACTTTACCAACTACATCAATAAATGGAATTGCCGGCACATGGAGTCCTTCTGTTGTCAGCAATAACAATTCCGGCACATATACGTTCACGCCAACATCCGGTGCATGTGTATTGCCAACGATATTTACAGTAACCGTAAATCCAATTATCACACCAACTTTTAGTTTCGGTACTTCACTTACAATTTGTTCGGGAACTACGGCTCCTGTATTGCCTGGTACGTCAACAAATGGGGTTACAGGTACATGGAATCCTGCAGTTATTGACAATCAAAATTCGGGTACATATACATTTACTCCTACAATAGCTCAATGTACAAACACAACTAACTTAACCGTAACAGTTACTACAACCATAACACCTGTATTTAGTTTTGGCACCTCACTTTCGATCTGTGCGGGAGGAACTGTTCCCACACTGCCTTCTGTTTCTAATAATGGTGTTAATGGGACCTGGAACCCTGCAGTTGTAAATACGCAGAATTCGGGTACGTATACATTTACGCCTACGCCTGTGCCAGGACAGTGTTTAAATAATGCAACCTTTGCGGTTACAGTCAATCCAATTCTAACACCAACATTCAGTTTCGGTAGTTCATTATCTATTTGTATCGGCGGTTCAGTTCCTTCCTTATCGCTTACCTCTCAAAACGGAGTAAGCGGAACATGGAACCCTTCATCAATTGATAACCTAAATTCGGGTACTTATACATTTACACCAACAGCAGGTCAGTGTGCAAATCCACTTACCTTAACTGTTTCTGTAAATGAAATTCCGACGATCGTGGTGAGAGGTGATACATCATTAAATGATGGCGATCTGATGCCTGCAACTTTCTTTACAGGAACACCTGTTGGCATTTCCTATAACTGGACCAACTCGAATCCTTCAATTGGACTAACAGAATTTGGTACAGGCCATGTTCCGGCTTTCATTGCAGCAAATACAGGAAATAACCCGGTAACTGCTACCATAACCGTAGTCCCGATGAATGGTGGTTGTGCGGGTACGTCAGGTAAATATAACATCACGGTAAAACCATTGAATAAAGATGTGTTTGTTCCGAATGTATTCTCGCCGAATGGAGATGGCAAGAATGATAAGCTGTTCGTATATGGAAATTACATCTCTAAAGTAGAGATGAGAATATTTAATCAATGGGGTGAGCAGATAATATTTATTAATAGTTTGAACCAGGGATGGGATGGAAAACATCGTGGCAAACCACAACCGGTGGGAGTGTATGTGTATGTATTAAAAGCAGTGATGACTGATGGAAGAGTTGTAAACCTGAAAGGATCAATAACCTTATTACGTTAATCCAATAGACACCGAAAAACCAAGAGATGAAACTTATAAAATATTTTGTATCCTGTTTGACAATTGTCTTTGCTAACCAACTGGTGGCGCAAACGGATCCGCATTTTACACAGAACTATACTTACCCGATGTATATTAATCCTGCTATGACCGGTGGCAGTGATGGCAGCTATAGAGTTTCTGCAATTTACCGCGGCCAATGGGGAAGTATCACTAACCCTTACAGAACGACGGGGGTTTCTTTTGATACAAGGACAAGTAAGAACCTTGCATTGGGTGTGAGTGTGCAGAATCAATCTGCCGGTGATGGTGGATTTAATTACTTCAATGCAGCGGCATCTTTTGCATATACGGGAGTAAAATTTGGCCAGGATGGTAATCACAGGATGGTATTTGCCATGCAGTTTGGTCTTCTTAACCGTAGCGTGGATCAATCTAAATTTAAATGGGGCGAACAATGGAACCCGATTACAGGATATAATGCTAATAATCCCATAAGCGAAACTTTTAATGCCACATCAGCTACTACACTTGATATCGGCGCCGGTGCGTTGTATTATGATGCATCTCCGGATAAAAAAGCAAACGCATTTGGAGGTTTTTCTACTTATCATTTGAATAAGCCGAAGGATCCCATCATTTCAAGTCAAAGCACAGAGCTCAATACAATTCCTATGCGTTACGTAATTCATGGTGGAGTAAGTTTCAATATTTCAAATCGTGCAAGAATTATCCCGCATGCTTTATTCATGCACCAAGGTACCGCAAGAGAAATGATGCTTGGCGCTTATGCCGAGTTGAATATAAATCCGGAAACCGATTTTATGATCGGGGGTTATTACCGGTTTAATGATGCCTTTGCTCCGTTTGCAGGGTTTAACTGGAAAAATTTTATTGTCGGAGTAAGTTATGATGTAAATGCATCGAAGCTTAGTTATATGACAAGAAATGTGAATAGCTTTGAACTTAGTTTCACTTATATAAAACGTAATGGTGCTAAAAGTATTTTTGATTTTATCCATTGCCCACGTTTATAAATTAACCTTTCAGTAAATATTATGAACAGCATTTTACAAATACAAAAAAATATTCAGCGATTATTATTAATAATGATAATCATTATTGCGGGTAAACAGGCAAACAGCCAGGTTGATGAACGGATAGCACTCGCAGATAAATATTTTAATGCCGGTGAGTATTATACTGCCGCAGGTTTGTATGAACAATTTTTAAACCCACCGAAAGATGAAATCCCGAAAGCTAACTTCCCTGTAAATACAAAAAGGTATGGACAGGCGGGCACAGGTAGTAAAGTAAATAGATTTGATATACTTTATAAGCAAGCGGAAAGTTACAGGCTTGCCAATTACTGGCAGGAAGCATCAGCGAAATACAAAGAATGTTTTGAAAAAGATTTCAGTAAATATGCTGATGCCTTTTACTGGTATGCAGTTTGCCAGCGAAGTCTTGGAAGATATGCGGCTGCTGAAGAATATTTGAGCCGTTTTCTGAAGATCAGCATGGCTAATAATTCGCTTAAGCATAATGCAGAAAAAGAATTACGAACAGTTCAGTTTATAAGACAGCAATTAACAAGAGCTGACACTATTTTATTCACTATTAAAAAAACACAAAATAATTTTTCACAAGAGAAAGGCATTTTTGCATTGAATAATATCAACGGAAGTTATTTTCTTTTTACAAGCACAACAGCTGATGCGGCTGTTAGAAAAGGTGAGAATCCATATCATAGCCGTTTGTTTTCCGCCACTCTTAATAACGGTGTCCTGGAAAATGCAGTACAGGTAACTATTGATGGAGTTGATACAAAACTTAACCAGGGCGCAGCATCTGTCAGCGCTGATAAAAACATTCTTTATTTTACACAATGGAAAAAAGAGAACGGGAAAAATATTTCTTCAATTTATTATTCGAGAAGAGGAGAGACTGGTTGGGGTGCACCTGAACTGCTTTTATCAATTAATAGACCAGGCTTCAGCAGCAAGCAACCATTTTGTTCTGCCGATGGCAAAACGTTATATTTTGCTTCTGATATGCCGGGTGGATCAGGGAATTTTGATATTTGGTCCGCATCAATCAATGAAGATGGAACACCGGGCGATCCGGTAAATGCAGGGCCTACTATAAATACAGCCGCTGAAGAACAGGCGCCTTTTTATCATGTTGCAAGTGGTAATCTTGTATTCTCTTCAAATGGTTTGCAGGGCATGGGTGGTTTTGATCTGTTCACTTCAAAAATGAATGAATCGCATTGGAGCAAACCAGAGAATATGGGTCATCCTGTTAACTCTTCAAGAGACGATATTTACTTTTTTGCTCCTGAAGAAAAAGACCTGCTTAAAAACGCGATCATCGGTTCCGATCGGGGTTCTGAATGCTGCCTTGAAACTTATACGGTAAATAAATTACCAAAGAAAAGAATGATTGCAGGAGTTATTCGTGATTGTAAAAATAATGAAACACTTGCCGGAGCTATAGTGACAATGAAAAATATTTCTGGTCAAAATTTTCAGGCAACCACAGGTCCGGACGGAAAATTTTCTTTTGACCTTGTTGGTGACATAAGCAGCCAGACGTTTAATATTACAAAAGAAAATTATAAAGAGAAAATGACACTTGGCGCCACAGAAGGTGTCGATGAGACTGATCTGTTGACTGATGTATATATGAATGTTCCGATCTGTATAAATAAGATTGAGATACTTGAAGAGAAAAAACTGGAGATAAAGGCGGAAAATGTTGTAAGTGTTTATTTCGATTTTGATAAGAGCCTTTTACAAGCCAGAAGCATGGAAATACTTGATTCAATTTATAATGTGCTTGCTGAAGATAAAACTATCACCATTCAAATATCCGGCTATACAGATGGCCTTGGAACCGATGATTACAACAGGAAACTTTCTGACAGACGAGCCAAAGCCTGTGCAAATTACCTTGTTAAAAAAGGGATTGAGTCAAGCCGTATAACTTTTGTATCGTTTGGTGAATGTTGTCCTGTAGAAATGGAATTAATAGAAGGAAGAGACAACCCTGATGGCCGAACCAGGAACAGGAGAGCACTTATTAATATAAATAGAGAATAAAAGGTCGTTTCGTATAGGAAGCCTTCCTGATAAAATCAGGACGGCTTTTTTATATTGATGAATAGAATATTTTTTGACCAGTTGTAGAATCGACGTTTTTATTTCGATAAAATAGATTTTTAATTTTTTTTCACCGAACCTGCCGCTCAATGTTGATTTTATCAGGAAGTTTATCCAAGTAATCATCCGAAGAAAAGGTTTTTTACTACTTAAAACTTCGTTTATCGTAGTTCACCTATGATGCGATTGGCACAAAGGCATTATTATTGGTTTCTGTATCCAGCTAAAATTTACTTTATGAAAACAATCCGTTTAATGTCATTATTGACCATTTTATTTGGTATTGTCTTTTTTATTCCATCTTGTAAAAAAGATGCTGAGAAATCAAGATTAACAGTTTACCTAACTGATGCTCCTGCAGAATATGATGCTGTTAATATAGAAGTGGTCGGAATACAGGTAAAAGCAAGTTCGGACCCCGGTGAGGGTGGTTGGCAAACCATGCCGATGGCAGTATCTCCGGTAATTTATAATATTCTTGAGTTCACCAATGGAATGGACGAACTCCTGTCATCAATGGAATTGCCAGCGGGCAAAATTTCTCAATTGAGATTGATTCTTGGAGAGAACAACTCAATTGTTGTCAATGGCGTTGCAGCTCCTTTACCACTGGAAGTTCCCTCGGGACAGGAGTCAGGATTAAAGTTTAATATTCATGCAGACCTTGTTGCGGGTATCGAATACAAACTTTGGATTGATTTCGATGGTAAAGGATCAGTAGTTGATAATGGCAGTGGTGGTTATATACTCAAACCACTCATTCGCACTTTTAACGAAGCAACAAGCGGAGCAATAAAAGGAATTGTTTCTCCCACCGATGCAAATGCCACAGTGCAGGCAACGAATGGCATTGGTATTTTAAATGCAATTCCGGATCCTGTTACCGGTGAATTTTTAATTCGTGGTGTGCCTGCTGGTACATGGTCCGTATTGATCGATGCTAATAATGGATATATTGATCAGACGAAAAATAATGTTATAGTTACAATTGGCGAGGTAGCTGATATTGGGTCAATAACGTTGACGCAGTAGGTTCCTCATACAATATCAATGAAAAGCAAACCCGTTGGTTTCGGGAGGGAGCATAAACTTTCCCAGATTTATGCTCCCATTTTTTTTTCTGCCAGCTAAAAGATTCTTTTTATCGTCAGGTTTTTTTCCCGTAATGGTACTTTTATAAAAAACAATGGCATTTGTCTAATAAAAAAGGTGATCATTATGACCACCTTTGCCTTTTTATTCTAACCGGTTTTTTTTAACGACTTCCGTTGTGTAATAATTTACCTGATACTTTTTTATCTCCCATTCTGAAAATATAAAACAGAACCGAAGGTTGAGCTGATGGTAAACTCATTCTGAAGGTTTGTCTGCCAGCATTGATGTATCCACTGAAAACAGTTTTTATTTTTTGTCCTGTTACGTTGTATACTTCCAATGTTCCTTGTCCTGATTGTTTTGTTTCAATCTGGAAATTGATATTATCAGAGAATGGATTTGGATAAGCAGAAACAGTGATCGCATCTGTTAGCTCTTTATAAGCAGAAACCAGTGTTGTTGTTGCTGTGCCAACAGGCAATGCAGGTGAAGGGAACAGATTTTCGCAAGACTGTTTTGTGTCAAAATAATTCAGGAAGCGACGACCTTCATCAAATGATTTGTTAATACAATCGACAGCTTCATTTATATCTGAATAGGAAGGCACTCCACCAACACCCGGAGCCTTTGAGCCACCTAATATATCATTGGCAAGTTGTAAAAGATCTGCAACAGTTCCATTTACCCCGAGATAATCTACCACATTTTGATTCATGAGTATGGATGAGATAGTACCGCTTTCGCAAACTTCAACCAATACCGCATTTGGGATACACCCTTTCATTTTTTGTGTTGTTAAATAACCGCCCTTAATTGGGAACAATAATAATTCGCCATTGTTCCATCTTACATTCAATCCTAATGTTATAGTTTGAGACAATAACACATTATTAATCCTTCCTTGTTGAGTTAAATATGTTGGACTAACAAAACAGCCAGTTGTGATAGTACAGTTTCCTGCAGGTAATGCATTCGGTGTATTTCCTCCCGGCATTGTTTGATTTAATTTAATTGCGCCATCATTAGTAGCAGGCACAGTAACGGAATTAATTGAACCAGTTACCAGGTCCACACTGCCAAGTAAATATTTAATTGTATTTACAGGATTGCTACCGATACAACTCTTACCATTTTTGCCACCATAATAACCTTGCGTCAATGTATAGAACACTGAACAATCAAACATTACCACATTAATTGTAGCTGTTTGACTTGTACAATACGTAGGAGCAAGACCAGTCCCATATACATAATAACTTCCAGCCGCAAGACCTGTCCATGTAAGCGCAGCACCCGTACCTATTTGAGGGGCTTGTACATCACTGTTATCACTTGACTTTTTTAATTGATAACTAACATTAGAGTATGAACTCATCAACTTAACTGTTCCGGTATTTGGAGCAGATGCACAGAAATTACTTCCGCTGATCGCATACACCTGCGACTCCGGACTTATTGAAATAGTAACTATAGCACTTGTACTATTTGAACAAGCAGCGCCAGCTGTTACTATTCTTTTGAACTGAGTTGTTTGAGATAATGCACCGGGCGCATAATCTTTATCTGTAGCACCGGAAATATTTGAAAAACCGCCGGTTGTTTTTATTTGCCATTGATAAGAATAAGTTCCATCACCTCCTGTAGGTATTGAACCGGTTAACCCTGCAGGAGTATTTCCTGAACAGATAGTTTGCGATGCTGCAATTGTGTTATTGCTTATTGGTTGCTGAACTGTAATTTTTATTGCATTGGATGTTGCGTCAGAACATACACCACTTTTTACAACAACGCGGAACCAGGTGTCCTGTGTAAGTGCGCCTGATGTATAACTTGTTAAACCTGCTGTAGCTGCAATTGCAGAGAAACCTGCAATTGCACTTGTTGTAGAAGATTCCCAACGTTGAACACTACCCACATTACCAGTGAGGCTTAGAAGACCGCTGTTAGAACCAGCGCAAATTGTTTTACTCTCTGCAAGAGTACCTCCAACTGAGGTTGGATTAACAACAATCTGCACGGAAGCACAAGTAGTAGTTCCACAATCTCCTTCAGCTCTTACATAATATGTTGTTGTCGTTGTAGGATTAACATTGATCGTTGTACCAGTTCCAATTGAAGTACCACTTCCACATCCTCCTACATACCATTTCCATGATGCACCGGTTCCTAATGAGCCACCTACTACACTAATATTTGTATTTCCGCCAAGACAGATTGACGATGAGACCGCTGAAGCACCTGTTGGAGCCGTTGAAGGCAAGCAACAGCTTGTTACTGAAA
>Ga0105249_10002356_pt1 | contig 16407 bp, 9 predicted proteins | sample KBSS44metaG_FD_81522 | JGI IMG/M metagenome (GOLD analysis project Ga0105249, IMG submission 81522) | Switchgrass rhizosphere microbial communities from Kellogg Biological Station, Michigan, USA - KBS S4-4 metaG | ecosystem: Host-associated > Plants > Roots > Rhizosphere > Soil | place...
GTACGCGGGGCGCGTGGTCCGGAGCAGACGGGCGATGAGGCGCGAGTAACCGTCCTGGAGGCGGCGGGTGATCGGTGAGCGTTGACGCTCGATGGGGGCGTTGCGCAACAGGATGTAGGCCAGGGCCGGGGTCACCGTCAGAGCGACCAGGTGCGAGGCCAGGACCGCCAGGCCATACGAGATCACCAGCGGCTGGAAGAAGGCGCCCGACAACCCGCTGATGAAGAACACCGGCGAGACGGCGATGACATCGATGAGGGTCGCGTAGACGATCGCGCTCCGGACCTCGAGTGACGAGTCGAGGACGATCGATGCCGTCGATCGCGGACTGCCCTCTAGGCGTGCCTGGCGCAGACGTCTGGTGATGTTCTCGACATCGATGATCGCGTCGTCGACGACCACCCCGACCGAGATCACGAAGCCCGCCAGCACCATCGTGTTGATCGTCACGTCGCGGACCCATAGGACCATCGCTGCCGCCATCAGCGACAGCGGGATCGCGACGAGGCTGATCAGCGCGGTCCGCCACTCGAACAGGAACAGGAGGAGGATCGCGAAGACCAGGACGCTGCCGAGGATCAGCGCGTTGGACAGGTTGTGCAGCGCCAGCTCGATGAAGCTGGCGGGCCGGAAGATCGTGTGATCGACGGCGATCCCATCGAGACCCGGCTTGAGTTGCTCGAGCGCGTCCTCGACCCCGCGGGTCACGTCGAGCGTGTTCGCCCACGGGAACTTCTCGACGATCAGCATCACACCCGGTCCGTCGTTGATGACCGCCTCACCGATGAGTGGCTGATGCGTATTGACGAGCTCGACGACGTCGGTCAGCGGGAAGAGCTGGCCGTCGCGACCGGGCACGGTCACGTGCGACAAGTCCTCGACGCCGACGACCGGCGGGATATGCCGGATCACCAGGCGTTGGTTCGGCGTGTCGACGAAGCCGCCTGTTCCGGTGAAGTTGCCCGGGTTGAACTGGAGGAGGCCGTCGTCGAGCGTCTCGGACACGGCGTCCATCACCGAGGTCAGCGCGACGCCCTTCTCGACCATCTTGGCCGGCACCGCCTGCACGGTGAGCATGTCGAGCTGCTCGCCCCAGATCGCGACGTTGGCGACGCCCTTCACGCTCAGGAGCCGTGGTCGGATCGTCCAGTACGAGATCATCGACATGTCGATCTGCGAGACCGATTCCGAGCTCAGCCCGATCTTCATGACGCGGCTGGTCGCTGACAGCGGCTGGAGCATCACCGGTGGCGCGGCCCAGGTCGGCAGCGACGGGGTGATCTGGGCGAGGCGTTCAGCGACCAGCTGACGCGCCTTGAGCTCATTCGTCCCTGGCTTGAACAGCAGGACGACCTGCGACAGCTGGATGACCGACTTGGAACGGATCGTCTCGAGACCTTCGATGCCGGCGAGCGACTGCTCGATCGGGACAGTGACGAGTTGTTCGACCTCTTCGGCCGACAGTCCGATGCAGATCGTCTGGATCTCGACCTTCGGCGGCGCGAACTCCGGGAACACGTCGACCGGCATCGCCCGCACTTGCGCCGCGCCAAAGATCAGCATGAACGCGGCGAGCGCGATGACGATGAAGCGGAACCGCAGGCTCGTGGCGATGATCCGGCGCATCATCTGTCGCTATCCCCCTAGGGGTCGTGGGCTCAGGGTGAGCTCAGTGACCGCCGCCGACGCCGATCTCGGCGCCGTACAGCTCCGCGGCCCCGGTCGTCACGACCTGGGTGCCCGCCGGCGGTCCGGCTGACAGGCGCGCGGTATCACCGCTGATGTCGTCGACCGTGATCTCGGCACGCTTGTAGACGAGCGGCTGCTCGTTGACGTAGGTCCATGTCTTGCCCTGCGCGTCGTAGACGATCGCGGCATACGGGATCGACGTCCCAGAGCCCGCCGCGCCGACCTCGGCGGTCTCGACGCCCAGCCGTTGAGCGGCCTTCTCCGACAGGGTCAAGGTCTTGAGTCCCGAACTCTCGTCCTCCTCCATCGTGATCGCCTCGACCTTCGGGGCAGAGCTCGTCGGGCTGTTGCACGCGCCGAGGGCGAGCGCCGCGACTGCGAGACCGGTGATCAACCAGCGATGTCGTGTCATCTCGATCGCTCCTATGCCACCGTCGGCTCGAAGGCCGGCGGCTCGCTCAGCAGGGACTCCGTCTCGGATTCGGGGCTGGGCCCGGACAGCAGGTAGATGCTCGGGACGACGAAGAGGATCAACAGGGCGGCGCTGATCAGACCACCGATGACGAAGATCGCCATCGGCCGCATGATCTCGAGGCCGGCCACGTCGCCGAGGACGATGAACGGCAGCGTGAACACGGCCGTCGCGAGGACGGTCGTCACGATCGGGACCATGCGTTCCTGGACACCCGCAAGGGCGACCTCGACACCCGTCGAGCCCGCTTCCTCGAGCCGCCGGAAGCGGTCGATGAGGGCGATCGAATGGCGGATCGTGATGGCGATCACAAGCAGGAAGCCGGCGAGCGCACCCAGCGTGAAGAGGTGCCCGGTGGCGAGCGTGAAGATCACGCCGCCGGCCGCCGCCGCCGGCATCGCCAGCAGGACGTACAGCGCGAGCCGCCAGGCCCCGAACGCCGCTTGCAGGATGAGCAGGATGAGGATCACGACGCCAGCCGTGACGGTCAGGGACCGAAGCTGGGCGTCCTGCCCCTCGATGGCCGCGCTCGCGATCTCGGCGTGGTACTCGATGTCGAATGGCAGCGCGGCCACGGCCGCCTTCACGTCGTTGACGACCGCGCCGGCGTCGCGACCATCGATGCCGGCGGTCACGTCGAGGTAGCGCATGACGCCTTCCCGGGCGACCACGCTCGGGATGGGCGCGACGCTGACGTCGGCAACGTCGCCGAGCCGGACGAGGCCAGCCGACGGCGTCTCGATGAGCAAGTCCTGGATGCTGCTGAGGCTCTCGCGGTGCTCGGGCGTGCCCCAGACCACGACCTCGAAGACCTTCTGCTCTTCGAACAGGTTGCCGACCTGGATGCCCGACAGGAGCGAGGTCGCCGCCCGGCGGATGTCGCCGGCCTTGAGATTGACGGCGGCGGCCTTGTCGAGGTCGACCTGGATCTGGACCGTCGGCTCGGTCACGGGCGTCGCGACGGTCGCGTCGTGGATGCCGCGCACGTCGGCCATGGCCGAACGGACCTCGCCGGCCTTGGCCGCGAGGATCGCGAGATCCTGGCCGTAGATGCGCACCGCGACATCGGGCTCACCCTGACCGAAGACCTCGGTGACCCGGTCGGTCGGATAGGTCGTGACGGAGCGGGCGAGGCCCGGGTAGCCGTCGACGGTCGCCTGGATGCTGTCCAGCGTCGCGTCGTAGTCGGCAGCCGGATCCATGCTGACCCAGATCTCGCCGGTGTTCACGCTCGCGCGCTCGTCCGACATGATCGCGCGGCCGACGTGCGCGCCGACGTTGCGAACACCGGGGACCGTGCGCAGCTCGGCGGCTGCGCGAGCGACGATCCGGTTCATCTCCGGGTGGCCGACGCCCGGTGCCCCATCCCAATGGATCAGGACGTCGCGCTGGCGGAACGCCGGCAGTGGGCCGTCCGGCCCTGCGGGCGTGATGGCCAGCCCGAGGACGATGGCGGCTCCGACGAGCACCGTCGCGAGCATGACCACGGCCGGGCGGATCTTGCCGACGAACCTGCCCATCGCCGAGGCATAGCCACGACGGATGCGCCGGAGGAGAGGTGACTCCCGTCGCTCGCCGGGTGCGGTCCTGAGGACCAGCACGGCCAGGGCGGGCCCGACGGTGACCGACACGATCAGGGAGGCGATGACCGCGACGGCGTACGCCGCAACGAGCGACGGGAGGAACGCGCCAAGCGCGCCGGTGATGAACAGGAGTGGGATGAGCGCGGCGAGGATGATGAACGTCGCGTAGACGACCGGCCGTCGACTCTCGACCACGGCCTCGGTCACAAGATCTGCGGGTAAGCGCTCTTCGTCGCCCGCACGCGGTGTTCGCGTTCGCTGGAGCACACCGTCGACCAGGCCGACGACGTCGTCGACGATCACCCCGACCGCGATCATGATCCCCACCGCACTGATCGCGTTGAGGGACATTCCCGCGAGGTGCAGCACGACGGCCGCCGCGATGACCGCGAGCGGGATCGTGACGAGGCTGATGAGCGCCGCGCGCCGATCGAAGAGCAGCGCCCCGAGGATGAGGGCGATCAGCAGGAAGCCGATCAGCACCGCCAGCGACACGTTGGCGATCGACGCGTCGAGGAACGACGCCTGACGGAAGACCGTGGTATCGACCGCGATACCCGGCAGACCGGGCTGCATCGCGGCGAGAGCCGACTCGACGTTCCGCGTGACATCGAGCGTGTTGACGTTGGGGAACTTCTCGATGACGAGGATCAGCCCGTTGCCCGTCCCGACGATCCCGTCGCCGATGAGCGGCTGGTGGTCCTCGACCACGGTCGCGACCTCACCAAGCGTCAGCGGCGGGGCCTCGGCGCCGCGGTCGATAGCGACCTTCGAGAGATCTTCGGCCGAGCGGATCGGCAGGATGTGCTGGATGCCCAGGCGCTGCTGAGGCGTGTCGATGAACCCGCCGGTGCCCGGGGTCGATGCCTCGAGGAACGTCAGCGGCGAGAACCACAGCGCGTTGCCGGCGGTCTCGACGACGTGGTCGAGGCTGACGCCGCGCTGACGGAGCTCGACCGGATCGACCAGGACCTGGAGCTGCCGCTCGCGCTGGCCGAAGATCGCGACGTTGGCGACGCCCGGGACGCCCATCAGCCGCGGCTGGATCGTCCAGCGCGCGAGGACCGACATCTCGATGAGCGACTTCTCGGGCGAGCTGAGCCCGACGATCATGAATCGGTTGAGGGAGGAGAGCGGCTGGAGCATGACCGGCGCCTTGGCCACGTTCGGGAGCGCGTGCGACTGCGTCAGCCGCTCGGCGACGACCTGGCGCGCCTTGAGCATGTCGGTGCCGGGCTCGAAGGTCATCACGATCGAGGACAGGCCGGTCAGCGACTTCGACTCGATCTTGTCGAGGAACGCGACCCCGTGCAGGAGATCCGCTTCGAGAGGCACCGTGACGAGCTCCTCGACCTCCTCGGCCGAGAGGCCGAGCGCCTCGGTCTGCACCTCGACGGTCGTCGGGGCGAACTCGGGCAGGGCATCGACCCGGGCAGACTGAAGCTGGGTCGCACCGATCAGCAGGAGCACACCGGCGATCCCGAGCACGATGAGACGGAAGCGGACAGCCGTGCTGACCAGGGCACGCATCATGGCAACAACCCCCACCCTCCGGGTGCCGATGCTGGAGACGCCGCCCCTCTGCGGCGCCGCGTGGTGCGTCGGGTCACCACCAACCCCTAGGTTCCCGGGTGACCGGGTGGGGAATGATGGTTACCCTCAACACCCCCTGCCTATACTCAACTTCAACCAATTGGGGGGTTGAGGGATGACCATCGCGGGTTCCGTCTGGGACCATCGCTTGGCGCGTCTCGCGAACCTGGACCCGGTCCTGCTCCGGCGCCTGGTCGATCTCGCCTGCGCGGGGTTCGCGGTCGCCCTGTTCCTCCGCCTGGCCGATCCCGAGATCCTGCTCCAGGGGCTGTGGCTCGTCGTCGCCATCGGCGCGTTCGTCTACGGGCTGTCTGCGGCGCTGTGGCGGATCGCCGTCGCGTGCGCCGTGATGGTCGGCTACATCGCCCTCTCGGACATGGTCGGTGTGCCCGCGACCCAGGAGGAGCTCGACTTCACCGAATGGCCACTGATGGTCGCCATCGCGCTGATCGTCGCGATCCTCGCTGACCGGGTTTCGACCTCCGCACGGCATTACGCGACGCTCTACCGCAAGGCCAGCGAGCGGCTCGTCACGGCGCACGAGGAAGAGCGGGCGAGCCTGGCGCGCGAGCTGCACGACGGCGTCGGCCAGACGCTCACCGCGGTGATCCTCACGCTGGATGCCGTCGACTCCGAGCTGGCAACATCCGGCCCCGACGCGTCGGGGACGGGACGCAGCGCGGTCCTCCGCGCGAGAGAGATGGCTTCGTCGGCCCTCGCGGAGACGCGCCAGGTCGCCGCGAAGCTGCGGCCGACCCGCGTCCACGAGTTGGGTCTCGGCGCTGCCATTGCGAACCTCGCCCGTTCTGCCGGTGTCCCCGTGGAACTGCGCTTCGATCCGGCGACGCTTCCGCCGGGACTGCTCGAACCCGAGCTCGAGATCGATATCTACCGGATCGTCCAGGAGGCCGTCGGGAATGCGGCGCGCCACAGCCGTGCGCGGCACATCTGGATCACCGCCCACCTGGTCGACGAGACCATCAGGCTGCTGGTCGGCGACGACGGGGTCGGGTTCGACCAGCCCGCGCGTGGGCACGGACTCGGGCTCGACGGGATGAACGAGCGAGCCACGATCCATGGTCTCGAGCTCGATGTCCGGTCGCGACGCGGCGCGGGCACTCGCGTGGCCCTGATCGTGCCGACCGGACGGGCGGCCGCCCGACTCGACGTCCAGCTCGATCCGGCTCCCAGGGCCGTCAATTGATGGGGCAATCCGCCGGCAGCCCCTCGGCGCGCCCGGCGCGCCACGGTGTCCTCGGTGTCATCCGGGTCGCGCTCGTCGATGACCACCACCTGATCCGTGAAGGGCTGCGCCTGGTCCTCGAGGGTGAACCTGGTTTCGAGATCGTCGGCGAGGCAGCAGACCATGCATCCGCGGTCGAGCTCGTCGTCGCGGAGCATCCCGACGTCCTGCTCCTCGACCTGACGTTTCCTGAGGGCGATGCGATCCCGCTTCTTCGCACGCTCAGGACGAGGCAACCCGACCTTCGCGTCATCGTCCTGACGATGCACAGCGACCCCGAGACCGTCCGCCAGGCGCTTGCCGCCGGCGCAGCCGGCTACCTGGTCAAGGGCGCGCAGTCGCGCGAGCTGATCGAGGCGATCCGCGCAGTCGCCCGCGGTGACCGGTACCTCCACAGCAGCGTCACGGGTGCGGTCGTGGAGGACTCGATCCGCTGGTTCGAGGCCGGCGCGATGAGCGTCCGCGAGCGCGAGGTGCTGAGCCTGCTGGCGGCTGGCCGATCACCCGCCCAGATCGCGGAAGCGCTCGACATCAGCGTCCACACCGTCCGCCGGCATCTCGCGAACATCTCCGAGAAGCTCGGCGTGAAGGGCATGAACGCGCTGACCCGTTACGCGATCCGGAACGGTCTCGACAGAACGACGTCGTAAGGGATCGCCATCACCCTCTTGCCCCGAAACCCGTCATTTCCGGGTGGCAACGCCGCGCGGACGGCCGTGCCGGTCGCGTTGGCGAACCAGGAAGGCGACAAGGGGCCATCACCGACAGCTGCCGTTTGGGTCAGGCAAAGCCCCACCCGATCAAGCGCCAGCTAGCAAGTCCAACGAGGAACAGGCTGGTTGTCAGGGCCAGCGCGCCATTCCGGATCCGGACCTGCCGATCCCACCAGCCGCGCACCCAGCCCGCTGCGGTGACGACGATCAGAAGGCCGCCAGCCACCGCGAAAGCCATCGGTAGATGGAACGCCACTCGGAGAGCGACCGGGACCTCCAGGCGTCCGAGGAACCCGGAATCGACAAGGCCCGGGATGGCGACCATCAGGGCGATGGTCGCCAGCGCCAGCACCGAGGCGAGGGTCCCGGCAACGGCGGCGAGCAGGCGCCACCCGCGATCGAACACGATCCCTTCGTCGGCAACCGCCCTCCGTCCGCCCCGCCGGCGGATCGTCGAGACGACAGTCGCGACAAGCCACCAGACGGACACGACCGCGGTGGCCGCGAGCAATCCCCACTGCCAGGGGGCGGGACCGCCAGCAACGGCGACGAGATCGAGGTTGCGCCAGGTCGGTGCGGGACCGCGGAAGTCGAGCGTCTCGCCGTTGTCAGCAAGGAATAGGCCGGGTTCGACCTCTGTCAGCCGGTGGCGAACGAGGACCGAGTAGTCGTTCGGATCGTCCGCATCGAAGTAGGGAACACCGGCGGCCACAAGGAAGCGCTGGGGCGAGCGAGTAGGGTCGATGAGTCCCATATCCGGGGTTCGATAGAGGCCGACGTAGCGCGCCCACAGCGCGGTTTCGTCGCCGCGCGGTGCCATCCCCGCACGCTCGATGAGTCCCGCGAGGTCTGGAGGCAGCAGGTAAGCCTCCTCGCTGTCGGCGGCGGGTCTCGATGGGAGTTCGGACAGCCGATCCAGGTACACGCTTCCCGGTTCGTGGGCGAGATCGTTCAGGATCGATAGCGCGAGCTGTCCCTGGAGCTTGTGGTCGGCCGAGTTGGTAAGGACAGCCACGCCGATGCCGATGGGCGGTGACCACCACAGATCTGACAGCCAACCCTGGCCACCACCCCCGTGACTGAACAAGTCAGCGTTGGCACCGACATGCCAACGGTATCGCTCGACCCCCAGCGCGTAGCCGGCTTGGGCGCCGGCATGCGGCGCCGGAACGGTCCGCATCTCCTCCATCAGCCTCGAGTCGAGCACGGGGCGGCCGTCGACAGTGCCGTCGTTCAGTTGGAATCTGAGGTAGCGCGCGAGGTCCGTCGCTGTGCTGTACAGGCCGCCTGCCGCCATCATCGCGTCGTAGGTCGGCAGATCATGCGACGGCACGGGCGCCGTATGCCCCACGGCGCGGTCGGTCGCCTCGAGGATCCTGGCTCGATCGAATGTGCTCCGATCCATGCCCAGCGGCCCGAGCAGCAGGTCATGCACGACGTCCGGGAATGGCGCTCCGTAGGCTCGTTCGAGGATGAAGCCCGCGAGGTCGATGCCGAGGTTCGAGTAGGCGTAGCCCGTGCCGACCGGGAACCGGAGCCACGTGTCGGAGATGCTCCGGACATGCTCGTCGAACTCGCCAGGATCGATCTCGTAGTTGTTGCCGATGGGCGCCTCCATCGTGAAGCCCGCGGTGTGGCTCAAGAGCATCCGCAGCGTGATCCTTCGCTCGGGATGCGCCTCGAAGGCACTGTGGACGGTAAAGTCCGGCAGGTAGGTCGTGATCGGCTCGTCAAGGTCGAGACGGCCCGCGCCGACAGCCTGCATCACCGCGACAGCGGTGAAATCCTTCGACATCGACTGGACGGCGAACATCGTGTCCGCCGTGACCGGGGCGGAGCCATCACCATCGACGTGGCCGAAGCCCTCGGTCCACAGCACCGTGTCGCTGTCGACGAGCGCCAATGAGAGTCCCGGGATGCTCTGCTCGGCCATGAGCTCCGGGATTCGCGCCCGATATCGAGCGATCACCGGCGCCGCTGCGCCATCTGTTGCCGACGCAGCGGACGCGGGGCCGACGAGAATGACGGAGGCAGCGACGGTCAGAGCGGCCGATACCGCGGCGACGCGATCGAGGCGAAGCGTATGCCGTCGTCGCGGGTTCGTGGACCCGGTCGCCAGCGCGGCGACGCGCGCTGTCGGACTCGAGCTCCACGTGCTCGGGCTCTGGTCCGCGCCAGCGCGACGCATCCCAAACAGGAGGTTGTCTCCTTCGACGGCCTACCAGCATGGATGGCCGAGCCGCGCGAAGGCCAGTGCCGTTCGGCACGACCTCGTGTGCCGACTGCTTCGTTTCTCGCGGAGGGTCGGCCAGTACGGCCGACGAGGTCAGGCCGGCTGCGCGAGGACCATGATCCGAAGCTCGGTCATGTCCTCGATGGCCCAACGCAGGCCCTCCCGACCGAGACCCGAGTCCTTCACGCCGCCATACGGCATGTGGTCGATCCGATAGGTCGGGATGTCGTTCACGATGACACCACCCACCTCGAGCTCGTTGAACGCCTGCCACGCGCCCATCAGGTCGTTGGTGAAGACGCCCGTCTGGAGCCCGAACATCGAGTCGTTCACGTTCGCGATGGCTTCGCCGAGGTCCGAGAACGGGAACGCGACGACGAGCGGCGCGAACGCCTCGTTGCTGCAGACCTGCGCGGTCGTCGGAACGTCGGTCAGGACGGTCGGCAGGAAGAAGTTGCGATCGGCCTTGCCACCGGCGAGGACCTTGCCGCCCAGCGCGACCGCCTCGTCGACCCAGCGCTGTGTCCGGGTCGCCTGGTGCTCATCGACCATCGGTCCGACGTCGGTCGTCGTGTCGAGCGGATCGCCGACCTTGAGGTTCTTCACGCCCGCCAGGAACTTGTCCATGAACGTGTCCCAGATCGCCTCGTGCACGAACATCCGCTGCACGCTGATGCACACCTGGCCGGCATAGCCGTACCCACCGATAAGGGTCCGCTTGACGGCCCAATCGAGATCGGCGGTCTTGTCGACGATGACCCCCGCGTTCCCGCCGAGCTCGAGCACGACCTTCTTCTTGCCGGCCCGCTCCTTCATCCGCCAGCCGACGGACGGCGACCCCGTGAACGTCAGGAGCTTGAAGCGATCGTCTTCGACCATCCGGTCGCCGAGCTCGCGGGTCATCGGGAGGATGCTGACCGCACCGGCCGGAAGCCCGGTCGATTCGACGATCTCGGCGACGGTGAGCATCGTGAGCGGATCCTTGGACGGCGGCTTGAGGACGATCGGGTTGCCGCTCGCGATCGCCGGCGCGAGCTTGTGCGCCGCGAGGTTGAGCGGGAAGTTGAACGGTGAGATAGCGGCGATCGGCCCGATCGGGAACCGGCGCGTGATGCCTACCCGGTCCTTCGAGGCGGGCATCAGGTCGAGCGGGATGAGCTCGCCGGTGATCCGCTCCGCCTCTTCGGCTCCGAGACGGAAGGTCAGCGTGGCGCGGTCGACCTCGACCAACGCGTCGCGGATCGGCTTGCCGGCCTCGAGCGACAGCAGCCGCCCGAGCTCCTCGCGACGTGCCTTGATCCCCGCGGAGATCTCGCGCAGGATCCGGCCCCGCTCGTAGGCGGGCAGCTTGCGGGTCTCCTCGAACGCATCGACCGCCTCGGTGACCGCCTCCTCGTACTGCTCGCTCGTCGCGTGGTACGTGGAACCCGCGGGGTTGTCCGGATCGGCCGGGTTGCTGACCTCGAGGACGTCGGGCGAATCCACCCATCGACCGGCGAGGTAGATGGGATGCGGCTTGGTTGCAGTGGCGACGGTCATGAGAGCGCTCCTCGGCGCATGGCATCAGGCACGGATGTCTTCGGATGGTACCCCGCACATCCCCGGAGGTCGCCCCTTCGGACGAGCGTGCCGTGCGACGATACGGCGATGACCGACCTCCGAGACGCTCTGCGCGTCAAGCCCCGCGCCGACATCCGACTCGGCCACCGCGATCCAGGCGATACGTCCGGCTGGGCCAAGGATGCGGCGATGGAGCAGATGGCCAAGGAGCTGGACCGTCTGGCCGAGTTGCAGGACCGGCTCTGGGCTGAGGCGAAGCACCCGGTGCTCGTCGTCCTGCAAGGCATCGACGCGGCCGGCAAGGACGGCACGATCAAGAAGGTGATGACCGCCTTCAACCCGCAGGGCTCACCCGTGACCGCGTTCAAGGTCCCGAGCGCCGAGGAGCTCGCACACGACTTCCTGTGGCGCGTCCACAAGGCCGTGCCACGCAAGGGCGAGATCGGCATCTTCAACCGCTCCCATTACGAGGAGGTCCTCGTCGTCCGTGTCCATCAGCTCGTGCCCAAGTCGGTCTGGTCGAAGCGGTACGACCTGATCAACGCCTTCGAGCGCCATCTCGTCGAGACGGGGACGACGGTCGTGAAGTTCTTCCTCTTCATCGACAAGGACGAGCAACGCGCACGATTCCAGGCCCGCTACGACGATCCAGCGAAGCGCTGGAAGTTCTCGATGGGCGACCTGTCCGAGCGGAAGCTCTGGGACGACTACCAAGCGGCGTTCGACGACATGCTCGACAAGACATCGACCGATATCGCGCCGTGGTACCTCATCCCGGCGAACCACAAGTGGTTCCGGGACCTCGCGGTCTCGACGATCCTCGCCGACACCATCGACGACCTGAAGCCCGAGTACCCGCCGGTCGCCGCCGACGTTCCCAAGGACCTCGTGATCGACTGACCCGGCAGGCCCGGGTCCCCGGCGGAGCGACGCCCTACGCGGTCGCCCCCGCGAGTGCCTGCTCCGCGGTGCGCCCGCCGCGCCCGAAGCGCAGGTACAGCACGGGCAGGATGAACAGGTTGAGCAGCGTCGAGGTGAGCAGACCTCCGAGGATGACGATCGCCATCGGGTGCTCGATCTCGGCGCCCGGCAGCTCGCCGGCGATGACGAGCGGCACGAGCGCGAGACCCGTCGCCAGCGCCGTCATGAGGATGGGCGAGAGCCGCTCCCGCGCGCCACGGATCACGAGCGCCGGTCCGAACTCCTCGCCCTCGAACCGCTCGAGGTGCTGGAAGTGGTTGATCATCATGATCCCGTTCCGGGCCGCGATCCCCAGCACCGTGAAGAAGCCGATGAGCGAGCCGAGCGACAGGACGCCGCCGCTCAGGTAAGCCGCCAGCACGCCACCGACCAGGGCGGACGGCAGGGCGAGGAACGCCATAAGCGCGAGGCGGGTGTTGGCGAACGACGCCTGCAGCAGCAGGAACACGCCGATGGCGGCGGCGATCGCGAACAGCAGCAGGTTGTTCTGGGCCGACTGGCGCTCGGCGAACTCACCGAGGAGCTCTGGGTGATAGCCCTGCGGGAAGTCGATCGTCTTGAGGGCTTCCTCGACGTCGTGGACCGTCGCGCCGAGGTCGCGCTCGTCGACGTTGGCACCGACCGTGATCAGGCGCGCGAGGTTCTCGTGCTTGATGTGGTTCGGCGTCGGGACGACCTGCACGCTGGCGATCGAGCTCAGCGGCACCGGTCCCTTGACGGGTGTGTCGATGGGCAGGTGCTTGATGGACTCGACGCTGTTGCGCGTGCCCTCTCCGGTCCAAACGTGGACGTCGTAGGCCTTGCCCGACTTGAAGATGTCGCCGACCTCCTCGCTCGACACGAGGGTCGCGGCAGCTCGCCGGACATCGCCCGGCTTGATCCCATCGGCCTGCGCTTCGGCGAGGTTGACCTCGACCTGGACCTGCGGCACGTCCGCCTGGAGCTCGGGATGGACGTCGACGATGCCGTCGATGTGGGTCAGCTTCGAGGCGACCTGTTCCTGGAGGGTGCGGAGCTCCGCGAGGTCCGAGCCGTAGATACGGACCGCGATCTGGTCGCTTGATCCGGTGAGGACCTCATCGATGCGCTCGTTGAGGTACGTCTCGACATTGTGGAACATGCCCGGATAGCTGTCGGCGACCGCTTCGACCTCCTCGAGCGTCTTGGCGTAGTCCGCCTTCGGGTCGATGCTGATCCAGTTCTCGCCGAACTCGACGCCGGCGATCTCCTCGCCCTGGAGTGCCTGGCCGATATGGGATCCGAAGTTGCGGACGCCCGGGATGGCGCGCAGCTCGCGGCTGGCGGCCAGGATGATCCTGTCTTCCTCGGTCAGGGACGTGCCCGGGGTCGTGACGAAGTGCATCAGGAAGTCGCGTTCCTTGAATTCGGGGAACAGCGACTCCCCGAGCTGCGGGACGATCACTGCGCCGGCCAGCGCCACGGCTGCCACACCCGCGAAGGCGGGTCGGCGGAAGCGGAGCAGGCGGCTCAGGACGCCGGCATAGGCACGCTGCAGGCGGGCCGCGATCGGCGACTGACGGCTCTCGATGGCGGAGCCGCGCAGCAGGATCAGCGCCAATGCCGGGGTCACGGTCAGCGCGACGACCATCGAGGCAAGCACCGCAAGGCCGTACGACAACACAAGGGGCGTGAAGAAGGCGCCGGACACGCCCTGGATGAACAGGACCGGCGTGATCGCGACGACGTCGATGAGCGTCGCGTAGATGATCGCGCTCCGGACCTCGAGCGACGACTCGAGGATGACATGCGCGGTCGACTTCGGACTGTTCTCGAGCCGATGCTGGCGCAAACGTCGGACGATGTTCTCGACGTCGATGATCGCGTCATCGACCACCACCCCGACGGATATCACGAGCCCCGCGAGGATCATCGTGTTGATCGTCGTGCCGCGCGCGTGCAGGACGAGCCCGGCGGCGAGCAGCGACAACGGGATCGCGATGAGGCTGATGACCGCGGTCCGCCACTCGAACAGGAACGCGAGCAGCACCGCGACGACGAGCAGGCAACCGAGCGCGAGGGCTGATGACAGGTTGCTGAGGGCGGTCTCGATGAACGACGCCGGGCGGAAGATGGTGGTGTCGAATTCGATGCCCGGAAGGCCCGGCTTCATCTCCTCGATCGCCTGTTCGACGCCACGCGTCACGTCGAGCGTGTTCGCCCACGGGAACTTCTCGACGACGAGCAGCAGCCCGGGTCCGTCGTTCACCACGGCGTCGCCGAAGAGCGGCTGGTGGTCCTTGACGACCTCGGCGATGTCGCTCAGGTGGACCTGCTCGCCCTTGGCGTTGATCAGCACGACCTTCTGCAGCTCGTCGGGCGTGACGATCGCGGGCACATGCTCGATCGGGAAGCGCTGGTTCGCGGTGTCGAGGAATCCGCCGGTGCCGATGGCGTGCGCCTCGGAGAATGTGAGGATCCCGGCGTCGAGCGAGTCGGCGGTGCCCTCCATGACCTGGTCGAGGGTGATGCCCGCGGCTTCCATCTTCTCGGGGATGACCTTGACGTGCAGCTGATTGAGCTGCTCGCCCCAGATCGGGATGTTCGCGACGCCCGGGACGCTGAGCAGCCTGGAGCGGATCGTCCAGTAGGTAATCAGCGACATGTCCATGACGGACATGGACTTCGACGACATGCCGATCTTCATGACGCGGCTCGTTGCCGAGACCGGCGGCATCATGAACGGCGGGGCGGCCCATGTGGGCAGTGACGGGGTCACGCTCTCGATGCGCTCCTGGACGAGCTGGCGCGCGTGCATCAGGTCGGCGTCGGGCTTGAAGATCAGCTCGATCTGCGAGAGTTGCGCGACGGAATTCGAGCGCAGGATGTCGAGCGACGGCAGGCCGGCGAGTGACTGCTCCAGTGGGACCGTGACGAAGGATTCGACATCGCTCGCCGACAGGCCGAGGGCGGCCGTCTGGATCTCGACGCGCGGTGGCGCGAACTCGGGAAAGACGTCGACGGGCGCGTTCCGCAGCTCCTGCACCCCGAAGAGCATCGTCCCCGCCGCGATCGCGACGACGATGAACCGGTAGCGAAGGCTGGACGCGACGATCCGACGAAGCATGGTCAGCCGCCTACTTGTCCGCTTACTCCGGGTCGCCGACGCCGAGCTCGGTGCCGTACAGCTCCGGCACACCGACGGTCACGACAGGCGTATCCGCGACCGGACCCGTGGACAGGATCGTGTCCTCGCCGTTCGTGCCGATGACCGTGACGGGCTCGCGGACGAAGACGTCGTGCTCGGGCTCGGTGAAGACCCACGTCCGGCCTTGCTGGTCGAACAAGACCGTCGCGCTGGGCACCTTGACCCGACCTCCATCGGCCGCCGCGACAGGCACGGTCTGGACCCCGATCCGGTCGGCGGCTTCGTCGGTAAGCGTGACCCGCTTCACCTCCGAGCCGGCGATGTCTTCGATGTGAGCCGGACCCTCGTCGGAGGTCGTCTCTGGCTCGCTGCTCTGGGCGCACGCGCCGACGACGAGGGCCAGCGTCGTGAGGAAGACGAGGATCCAGCGATCGGTTCTGGACATCTTTCCGCTCCTAGGCCGTGGTCGGTTCGAAGGCCGGCGTGTCCATGACGAGCTCCGGCTCGGCCTCGCCCGTCGGGCGTGAGGCGACACGCTGGTACATGGTGGGAACGGCGAAGAGGACGAGCGCCGTGGCGGTGATCAAGCCTCCCACGAGGACGATCGCCATCGGTCGGATGAGCTCGTAGCCGGGGCGATCGCCCAGGACGAGGAACGGCGCGAACGCGGCGATGGTGGCGACCACCGTCGTCAGCAGCGGGAGCAACCGCTCGCTGGACGCATGGAGGATCGCGGCTTGACCCGTGAGGTCGCCTGATCGCTCGAGCCGTTGGGCGTCACGGATCAGCAGGATGCCGCTGCGCGCCGTGATCGCAAGGACCGTCAGGAAGCCACAGATCGAACCGAGCGAGACACCGCCGGTCGCTGCTGCGGCCAGCGCGCCGCCGAGGATGCCAGCGGGGAGCGACAGGAACACCATCGCAGCGGCGCGCCAGCTCTGGAATACGGCCTGCAGCAGAAGGAAGATCGCGATCGCGGCCGCGATGGCGGCGACGATCCAGCGTGTCTGGACTGCTGCGCGATCGGCGTAATCACCGAGGACTTCGGCTCGATATTCGAGCGGCATCGTCAGTGACTTGACGGCGCTGTGGATGGCGTCCGCCGTCTTGCCGATGTCGCCACCGGCGACGTCGACGGCCACATCGACGTAGCGGAAGACGCCCTCTCGTCGGACCACGGTCGGCGAGGCCGCTACGCCGATCTTCGCGACCTGTCCGAGGGGGATGTGACCAC
>Ga0105249_10002358_pt1 | contig 16402 bp, 13 predicted proteins | sample KBSS44metaG_FD_81522 | JGI IMG/M metagenome (GOLD analysis project Ga0105249, IMG submission 81522) | Switchgrass rhizosphere microbial communities from Kellogg Biological Station, Michigan, USA - KBS S4-4 metaG | ecosystem: Host-associated > Plants > Roots > Rhizosphere > Soil | place...
ATTCATGGTGTGAGACGGATGCGCAACTTGTTAGGCAAACAACGGTAACGAACAGAAGACCTGTAGCCACGGCCCTGTGGGCCGTAAGAGAAGTCATGATACAACGCTAGCGGTTTGAGGCGATTCCGGCGCTTCTTCCGCTTTCTTTGGCGCGAGCGTGAGCTTCGGTGCGATCGGGTGGTGGCGTTGCAGCCAAACCAGGAAATAAAACACCCACATGCGCCAGCGAATCGGGAAACTGTTGCCCACATTTCCACCAAGCACTGCGTTTACCGCCGGCGCAAGCCCGAGTACGCCGCGTGTGCCGCGCGGCGAAAGAAAAACCTCGATGAACTCCTTCGTGTACCACGCATTGACGAACCGAAGATAAACGTCCATCGCGCGGTTCACCGATCGCTCATATCGCGCGAACAAGCGTTTTGCCTTGCGCGGGTGATCGAGCACTTCGATCAACGCGTCGGCGCATTTTTCACCACTGAACACGGCAAGAAAAACGCCGCTGCTGAAAATCGGGTCGATGAATCCAGCGGCGTCGCCTATAAGCAACCAGCGATCGCCGTACAAACGCTCGCTTCGATAGGAGAAATCCGCTTCGACATAGGCCTTCGAAACGCGCCGCGCGTTTGTCATCCGTTTCGCAATGGTTGGCTGTTCCGCCAACGCTTGCTCGAGAAAATCTTCCGCGCTGAGCTTGGATTTACGGAAAGTTTCACTGTCGAGAACCACTCCGACGCTCGTTCGCTCATTGGTGAGTGGAATCAGCCAAAACCACCGATCAACGGCACGAATCAAAACCGTCAGCGTGCCATCAATTCCTTCCGGACGCCATACACCATCGTAATGAGCAAAGATCGACAGCTTTTGAAGATGAGCATAGGTCTTCTTGATCTTGAATTGCCTTCCGAGCACCGAGGTGCGTCCGCTGGCATCAACAAGGTAACGCGCCCGAATCGGACGAGACGAGTCGTTGGATCGCACGGATAGATTGACGCCGTCGTTCGAGAACACGACTGCTTCAACTGCGGTCTGCTCGTTCACTTCCGCGCCGGACTCGGCCGCATGATCGAGAAGCACCTTGTCGAAATCACTGCGTGTCACCTGATAAGCGTGATCGGTTTGCGAACGATAGCCGTCCTTAAAGTAAAACTTCGTTCCACTGTCGGAACACGCGCCCATGATTTCGCCGCCGTATTTTTTTAGGAAACCGGCGCTCAGAAATTTTTCGTGCAACCCGAGCCGGGTAAATGCCTTCATGCTGAACGGCAACAGCGACTCGCCGATGTGAAATCGCGGAAACTTTTCGCGCTCGAAAAGAACCACGCGACGTCCGGCGCGCGCGAGCAGCGCCGCGACTGTGCTGCCGGCCGGTCCGCCGCCTATGATCGCGACATCGTAAGTGCTGCTCATCGGTTTGACCTTAGCGTTGAGCCGATCGTGTTCAAGGAGTGACGGCTTCCCAGGCCCGAAAGCTTTCGGGGCTGCCCCCGCTTCCGCCAAGGCTACGGCGGGCAGGCAAGCCGTCGTTCCTTGCAACTGGACGCCGCAGCGCGGCGTCCGTACGATTTTATGCTAACGTTTGCGAGGCAAGATGAAGCTGATCGATCGATTCATTAGCCGCGAGCTGTTCGTGAACGTCGCATTTGCGATCGCAGTGCTGAGCCTGGTGCTCGTGGTCGGAAACATTTTCCGGAAGCTGCTGCCATTGCTGGTGAATCACGATGTGCCGATGGAATACTTGATCACGTTCATCGCCTACGTGCTGCCGTTCTCACTTATTTTCACCATTCCGTGGGGATTGTTGACGGCGATCCTTCTCGTTTACGGGCGGCTGTCCGCGGACAACGAATTGATCGCGCTGCGCGCTAACGGCGTGAGCGTCACGCGTGTATCTGTTCCACTCGCTGGCATCGCGATTGGTTGCACCGTGATTTGTCTCTGGCTCAATGTGCAGGTTGCGCCTGCCGCGCAGGAGAAATTGCGCAGTACTATTTTTGATCTCGCTACGCGGAATCCGATGGCGCTTTTTGGCAGCGACCAGGTCATCGATCAGTTTCCCGGTCGGCGGATTTATGTCGGCAAAAAGGAAGGCAACAAGCTCGAGAACATTACCGTGTTCGAGATGAACGAGAAGTCGCTGCCGGTGAAGGTCACGTACGCGCGTACCGGTATGCTGGAAGCGGATTTGGCGAACAAACAAATCCTGATGCATCTGTATGGGGCCCGTTACCAGGAGCGCGACTCCAAAGACCCGCTCAACCTTCACAAGATCCGCGACGGCATAAACATGGTGGAAGGCACGTTGCCCATCAGCCTCGAAGAACTCTACGAGAAGGAAAAAAAACGGCCAAGCCGTTCCGCTCTGTCGATCGAACAATTGCTGGAGCAGCTCAAGAGCGAGAACACGCGGGAGCGCAGCGCCAGCCGCACCGAAATCAATAAACGTTTTTCGTTTCCGTTCGCGTGCGTGGCTTTTGCCATCATTGGCGTGCCGCTGGGTGTGACGGCGCATCGGCGTGAAACGTCAATTGGCTTCGCTATGGGCCTGATCGTTGCCACGACCTACTTCCTCTTCGTGATCATCGGCGACACGTTGCGCGGAAATCCGCATGCACACCCAGAACTGCTCGTGTGGTTCCCGAACGTTCTCTTTATCGTGCTGGGTATTCTTTTGTTCCGCCGTCTCGCACGACAATAGGTGGTCGCAAAAATTGTAGCCACAGCCCTTCGGACCGTTTGAGGTAGGGCGCGTCACTCCGTGCGCGCCGATTTTTGAATTAGCACGGCGTGCAGAGGACTGCCCGCCCTACCAATTCGACCGGCCGCAGGACGGCGGCTACAATATCAGCGCGTCGCCGACTCGGCAGTGGTCGGATCGATAATGGCGCGGACCTCGGAAATCCGGTTCGCGGGAAAACCCCCCTGCCGGGCGTGTTCGCGAATCAGTTCCTCGTTAGCCGCGATGTAAACGCAATAAACCCGATCATCCATTACGTAGCTTTCGACCCACTGAATCTGTGGCCCAAGATTGCTCAGCACTCCGCACGATTTCTGCGAGATGGCTTGGAGTTGTTCGTGCGATAGTTTTCCAGCACCAGGAATTTCTCTTTCGATCACGTACTTGGGCATAACGAGTCTTAGGTAAAGCTTGCCAAAGCCGGCGTCAATTCTAAGGCAACACATTTGTGCGCTTTTTGTAATTCCGATGCTCGCCTTCAAATGCATCGCCACCCCCAGCGCGGTATGGACACAAACTTGTGGTGATCGCTAGAATGCGCCGTTGAAATCTTAGTGATGTTCGAGCGCTTGTTCCGATTGTCCGAAAACAAAACCAGTGTGCGCATCGAAGTGCTGGCGGGCGTCACCACGTTTTTGACGATGGCTTACATCATCTTCGTTCAGCCTGCTGTGCTTTCTGGAAAAATGTTCGGCACGGATACGGGCCTCGATTTTGGTGCCGTCACGACAGCGACATGTCTTTCAGCGGCGCTGGCGACGGCGATCATGGCACTTTACGCGCGATACCCCATCGCACAGGCCCCCGGAATGGGTGAAAATTTCTTCTTTGTTTTCTCGGCGCTTCCCGCCGCGGCGGCAGCAGGCTTCGCCAATGGATGGCAGGTCGCGCTCGGCGTGGTGTTCGTTTCCGGTGTCCTCTTTTTGATTTTGTCGCTGATCGGATTGCGGGAGCTCATCTTTGATTCGATCAGCCCGAGTCTGAAGAATGGTATTGCCGCGGGGATAGGTCTCTTCATTGCATTCATCGGATTGCAGCAGGCGGGTGTGATCGTCAAAGATCCGGGCACGGCTGTAAAAATGAACGCGCACTTCGCGTCGCCTGATTTAATTGTTTTTTTCGTTGGTGTTCTGGCGACGGCCGTCCTGCATGCGCGCCGCGTCCGTGGCTCAATTCTCTGGGGCATCGTTGTCGCCACCGCGCTGGCGTGTCTGCTAAAAGTCAGCTTGCCGCACATGCCGGCCGGCATTTCATCGGCGCGTGACGTGAATGAGTCGATGCTTGCCACGCGTTTCGAATTTGCGACGGCGATTATTGCTCCGCCTCCTTCGCTTGGACCGACATTCCTGAAAATGGATATCGCGCACGCGCTGACGCCTGCGATGTTGCCGTTCGTTTTTGTTTTCCTTTTCATGCTCACGTTCGATGCGATCGGAACATTGATCGGCGTTTGCGAACAGGCTGGTTTTATGCGCGACAATAAATTGCCTCGCGCAAGACAGGCGATGGTATCCGATGCAATCGGCACGGTGGCAGGCGCTGCGCTCGGCACCAGCACGGTGACGAGTTTTATCGAAAGTGCTGCGGGCGTGGAAGCCGGAGGGCGGACGGGCCTCACCGGTCTTGTCGTCGCCGCGCTTTTCCTGGTTGCGTTATTTTTCAGCCCGTTGATTGCGATGATCGGCGCTTATCCGCCCATCACTGCACCGGCGCTTACCATCGTCGGCGCTATGATGATGCAAAACGTCGCGAAGATCGAATGGAAGAATTACACCGAATCGATCCCCGCATTTCTGATCATCGTTGGCATTCCGTTCTCGTACTCAATTGCAGACGGGCTGGCACTCGGATTCGTCAGCTACGCGATTGTGAAAGCATTCAGCGGTCGCGCTCGCGAGATCAGCTGGCTGACTTACCTGCTCGCGATTGTGCTTGTGGTATATTTTGTCTTTGTGCGCAGCCAAATGGGCTAGCGCAGATTCAGGCTTCCTCCGGCTCTGGTCCGAGCGAGAGGGAAGGTTCGGTGACGGTTTTAACTGCTGTACGTCGAAACGCCGGAAGTCGCCAACCCAACGCATTCCAGAAGTAAAAAGCCACGCAAACAAGCACGAGGACCGATGCGTACGGCCGAATGTTGTGCAACACGTCAATCGTGCGCAGCGTACCATCGAGTTTCTTATCCACCAGCATCACGTGAACGATCATCGCGGTGCTCGCAGCTGAGATGAAGAAATGAATAATGCTTAAGCGGACGCTGACGCCCAGCGCGACGGCGCTGACCACCGCGCCCCACACGAGATAGCGCTCATGCATTTGACCGAGCAGCGCGAACATCAGCAACCACGGTGCAGTAATCGCAATCATCACACGTGGATCGCGATTTCGCAGATGTCGCGCGGCGCCGGTCGCGCACAACGTCACTGCACCCAGGAACAGCAGACGCAGCGCCCATTGCAACGTGAGATGAAAATGAACCGATCCTAAATGAGCTGACAACACATCATCTTTTAGGGACCAACCAGCCGCGGCAAGCAGCGACGCAAGATTGTAACACGAGCTGATAAAAAGATACGGATAATGCTTGGTCCCATAGAGAAAGCCGATCTCAAACCAAGCGAAGCTGCCGCCGGCGAATGCGCCGGTTACGAACGCGGCGGCTCCGAGAATTCCGGCGAGCCACATGCCTCGATGCGGCAGTTTGTACCGCACGGCGAGGAAAAGACTAATACCAGCAACAACAGCGAACGCTATCCAGGCTTCGGGCCTTCGCAGAAGCCATGGTGAAGCTATCAGCGCTGCAGTTGCTGTGAACCCGGAAAGTGCGCGCAGCGTGTTCGTCCATCTTTTTTGCCACAATGGCCAAATAAGAAAAAGCGGCGCCACGAACAACAGCTGTCCTTTGAGCATTGCCCCCAACGCCAGCAAACATCCACACCAGAACCATCGATTTTTTAGAGCGGCGAACGCGGCGAAGAGATAGAACGGCAGGATCCAGACATCCCACTGTGGCCAACCGTGTGCATTGAGTATCATGGATGGTTCGAGCCACGCCACGCTGGCCGCGGCCAGACCGCAAATCGTGGCGCGATGGTCGCGCGATAACCAAGCCGGCCAGGTTGAGTGCACCTGCAATGATCGCCGCACACATAACCGCACGAGCAAGAAAACCGCCGCAGCGGAAAGCAATTCGCAGAACAGGTTTATTTTTAACAGCGGGTTAACAAGTTTCGGATGTTCGTTGTCGACCCACGGAAATCCATCGCGCACCTGTTTGCTCCAGATGGCCATGGCCAGAAGTCGCAGCGGTGGATAATCCAAGCCGTAATCGTTATTGTACGCCTTTTCTTTTACCCGGTCGTAGAGTGCCAGGTATCCACGGAAGAATCCTGTCCAGGAAGTGGCAGACGAATCCCCATGCGATAAGCGGCGCGCTTCTTTCAGGGTCTCTTGTCCCCAGTAGAAGGCATTGACGATATCGTGCTGATAGCGGACATGCCGCGTGTTTTGCCCGATGAAGCGGCGGAGCTGAACGCCACCCAGAAAAACCGTGAAAATAAACAGAATCGCGAAAATGCGGACGCCAACTTCACGAGCTCGCGTCGAAACTATTGTACGGCCCAAGAGCGATTGTGCGATCATTCTCCCAAAAGCGACAAGACGAAACTCGATTCGACAGTTTCCAACAGTTTGTGTTCGAAACTGTGTTTCGTCTAATCGCCCCTCGCCTCAGCGACGGCCGTGTAAAAGGGAAGGATTGCGAATTCCCAATTCGTCGGTTCGACTATCGAGTTACCGTGTAGACCACAGTGTGCACCGCTCTCCTTGTGCCCTTCACAACACTGTGCGCGACGTTCTTGGCGGTCATTGCCGTGTTCTTCGCCACGTTCCTGGCCGTGCGGGCAGGCCCGGCTTGAGCGCTGTGAACGCTGCCAATGCAAAGTCCCAACGCGAGAAATACTGAAAAAAACGCTTTCATTGTACCTAATTTTCGTAGCTGACACCGGCTATGCGCGTATCGCGGGATCAGCTTGCCACTTGATTCTGCGGACGCCGAGCTGCAGAGACCGCAACCGTCCTTTTGTCAGGAAATCCGAAATGCTCAGTTACCGACCGGCTGTTTATCGAAGATTGCGCAGAATCCCTCTTTGTAGTAACGCGACGCCAGCCATATCTTTTCGCAAAGCCGGCGATTTCGGCTTCACGTGACGTACCGTTTGGCGGCCACGCGCGCGCGACAACTCAGGTTCAGGGGATCATCGGTCGGAAGGAGCTATCGAGTCAGTACATTCTATTTCTAGGTCTCGATAGTAACGCTTGTGCCAATGGTCGCCTTCTCGAAGAGAAGCTTCGCGACTTGTTCCGGTAACCGAACGCATCCGTGTGACGCGGGGTAACCCGGTAGCTGGCCGACGTGCAGTCCGAAGGACATGCCGCTCAAGCGAAGGAAATACTTCATTGGACAATGATAGATGGTCGATATGTGATTCTTGTCTTTCTCGCTGACCTTAAAATTTCCCGTGGGCGTGGCTCTTCCTTTTCGCCCCGACGAAATGGGTGAGTCAACGGCCACATCATCCCCTACCATGAGATAAACGCGCTGTTTGGAGATGTTGACTACTACACGGATATTTTCTGCTGTGGCTCCGTCGATCACCGTCTGATCAATTTTGGCTGGTTCCTGCTGCGGTGCCCGAACTTTTCGTTGTTTGGCACCGCGCAAGTTCTGCGAAGCCGAGGTCTGTTGTTCTGCGATGCTTTCTGTCTCAGCGGGCAACACTCCACTTGTATCAGCCCGGGTAACCGTGGCCGCAAAAGGTGCCGAAGTAATACCGAGTAACACAAGCGATGCGGCTAGCTCTCGCATTCCACGGCCGGAAACTTCATCCTCGGTTATGCCGACGATTCGACAGGTCTGAAGCCGCTCATCATCGACGCCATACCTTCCAATCCCAGTCACAGGGCGGAGCCAAAAGCCAACGAGGGCACCTGAAATCTCTCTAGAGTCCTGCGACCATCGAAAGATCGCGATTACGGCGTCCTCTTGAGCATCGAATCGCTCCGATACCTGAAACCGCGGCAACTGCGTTATCTCCTCAGTGAGGGCAGTGGCAACCGTACTAGCGGAGATAACCGGGCTCACCTGTAGCCGCTGGCGTAATTGTTCATCAATCCCATTGCCGTTCCACCAGGCAAATTCCGACGATTCGTCGATTACAACCGTAGCGTTGTCCTTGACGTCGGCATGCAAGAGCACGGATTCCAGAATGGACTCCGACTTGTTTGTGAAAATTTGGAACTTAGACGGATCTGATTTCGCCACCCGGCAGGTGAGCAACGGTTCAGTAACCAGCCGGTTAGCACAGGCGAATAAATCCGCAGCCCGGCCACTTTCAGTCTTCAGCGGCGGGTCATCCTCGGCCGGCAACGCGTCTGCCGGGATTAAGAATCGTAGTGCTTCAACGCTCAACTTAGATTTCTTGTGCACTTATTTAGCGCCAGTCTCTTCGACTTGCCAGAGGCAAAGCATACATAAAAAAGAAAAGGGGTTTTCGCACGATGATCGACAATCTCGGGGAAAGTTCTTGTGGAAAACAATTGCCCTTTGTCCTTGCCAGCAGTCGCGATCATAAAGAAACCATCCCTCCGGCTATTGCTCATCCCAAAACTGGAAATTATTGGGATTGCTGACGTATTAAAGTTTGGATCGCGCGGTCTGTCCGGTTCCGCGCGATCCTAAGTTCGCAGGCGGTTCTAGGAACCCCGTTCGCTATGGACTAGTACGGGGTGTACTCGGCTCCACAATTACCACAGATGAATAGCTGGCCTGGGAAAGCCGCTCGCACAAACCGGACGGAGCCACAGTTCCAACACCGAACCCAACCGCCTCCAGGCCCGCTGCCTGTTACGCGCCAGAACGGCCCACCAAAGTGGTGGTGGTGGCGGTGGAAATGCCAATGGCCTTCCACTTCCGCCTGCGCCTGAGCTCCCTCGGCCGGAGATGCCTGATCTTTTGTTGCTTTGGTTTTGTCCACCGGGCCTTCCGGCTTTTTCGTGCCCCATACTTCAATTGTTTCCTTTGTCTCCTCTTCTGCCATAATATTATTTCTTTCTGTTTTGTTGGTGTTTTCTATTCCTGTTTTTTGCCGGCCGGCTGCACCGGGCAAAATCGCTTATTTCGTTCTGCCGAAAATTACTCATAATCGTCTTCGCTTATGAGAGATACGATTTTATTCGCTATACTTGCAATCTTTTTTAATCAGACCCGTGCAATATAGGTTGCGATTTCCTTGGTTTTCGGTCCCATTGCGGCCATATAAAGCTGACATAGCAAACCATCGTGGGAGAGCAGTTCTTTCGCAGTCCCTTGTTCGACAACCCTGCCCTCGTCGAGAACGACGAAGTAATCGCAAAATTGGAGCAGCCAGTTAACGTCGTGATCGACGACCATGACAGTCTTACCGCGTGTGCCTTCGCGGAGCATTTTGCGAATCTCGAATTTCTCCTCGTTATCCATGCCGACAGTCGGTTCATCTAGAAAGAGGAAAATAGGGTCCCGCAACAAACAACGCGTGAGCGCTAGTAGTTTTCGCTCACCGCCGGACAGCGTTTTACCCGCAGCCAGGTTCGCATCCAAAATTGAACCCGTCTCCGAGTACGGAAGCTTTTGGCTCAGAATTCTCCAAACTCCCGTGCGTTCGCAGATGCCTTGAAGTTCCTCGTCGGTCGCATCCGGTTTGGCCATCCGCAGATTTTCCCGGACTGTATCAAAGAAGAACGCCGGAAATTGCGACATCATCGCAATACGCTGCCGCAACGTATTAGGGGTGTAATCGGTTGTCGGCCTACCGCCGACCAAGATTTGGCCTTGCTGGGGATCGTAAAATCGGAGCGCCAGCTTGAAAAAAGTCGTTTTGCCCTGTCCCATTTTTGCCACGAAGCCGGTGGTCTTTTCCGGTGGAAGAGTGAAGGAAAGATCGGTAAAAATCTGCTGCGATCCCGGCCGATACGAAAAAGTAACGCCTTGCGCCTCGATTGTAGGCGCTATCAATTGGGTATCCGGTGGGCCGGGCTGGTCATCCGTTATTCTGCGGGAGTCCAAGATATTGATGATCTTCTCCATGTTTGGCCATGAACTTGAAGCCATAACCAGATAACCTGACAGCGTTTGGATGGGGGACATTAGCATTGGTGCAAGCAGAAGAACTGCCACTACGTCGCCTGGTCGTGCGTTTCCACCCGGCTTGAGCACGAGCCAAACGGCGAATCCCAACAAAGCGATCTGAATCAGCAGACTAGGCAAGCCATTAACAAGATTCACAGTTTCAATTGCCATCGTTTGCCGCAATTGCGCGTTGAGCGACTTGTCCAAACTTGCATTGTGTTTGTCGCTAAAGATACGTTCTGCTTCCATTGCTTGGATCTCTTCCGGCGACTGCGTGGCACCAGTAACAAGGCTCGACAATGCCAGCATATAGGTTTGAACCGCCTTTGAGGCGGTGCGAATACGGCCGCCAATCTTGCTGATGAGATAAGGCGAGAATAGCGCCACTCCGACGATGATCGGCGGGATGGCACCTGAGGGAAGCTGGGCGCCGAAAATAGCGAGGGGTTCTTTGTGCAGCTGGATGAAATTGTAACACAACAAGCCTGTCGTCCCAGCGAGGAGAACAAATTGCAGTAATGGTTCGACAATGATTTGGCGAAGAATCATCTCCGTCTGTACCGTCATTTGGTTGATGATTGCGTTTAATTGGCCGGGGTCGTATTCATGAAAAAACTCAGGCGACTGTTTGAGAACGCGATCGAACACATTCGTCCGTAATCGGTTTGAAAGTAGTGCATCCATTTTCGTATTTAGCCATTTTAGGGGAATGGAAAAGGCAACACCGAAAATCGCCAGAACCACCCAGCCGAGATAAGCTCCGATGAGGCTACGACTCGAAGAGTTGTTTTCAGGCGAAAGGGGTGCTGCCGTCGGCGCGACGGACTCTTGTTCCGTAGCTGTGAGATCGCCAGGCGGCGTCGCGGACGTGCGTACGTTGAAGGGACCGCTAATGCTAACTTCGTTAGTTAGGTAGCCGAAGAGTTGGACTGTAGCTAGACCCAGTGCATCCTGGGTTAGCGACAAGATCGCATATAAAAGTACAAGGCCGCGGCAGATGCCCATGAGCTTCCAACCGAAGCTCAAAACGGTCTTCCATTTTAGTTCGGACAACGGTTCGGCAGATATTGGGGGCATCTTGCCTGCAATGTGTCCACTGGGGGTCGAAGCGCTGTGGACCTGAGGCACCGTGGATCGTGGAGCTAGCTTTGTTGCAGAAAGCAGTGGCCGGTCTTGGGAGGTCACGTCTTATCGTCGTAGGCCATGCATGTTGTCGCATGACGACATTGACAGTGCGGATGTTTTCTGCTCGCCACGGGGAATGTCAAGGCGTTATTTTACTTACAATCGCGCCAGAGGCCTCCGCCGATCGGATCAGTCCCGTCAATCCCACCTGGAAGCAATCCGCGCAAACAGGTAAGTTATGCTTTTACTGTGGATCTGGTTGTTTCCCGGCGTTGCTTTATTTCGTCTGCCAATGCAGCAATCCAATCGGGGCGGGAATCGACCAGGCTGACCACTTCAGCTCGGTCCTCAGGCGTGGCTTTGCCGCTGGCGAATTTTCGGAACAACACGAGGACATCCTTGTGAGGCCCATCGCTCCCGCGCCCTTGAACGTCGGCGAGGTAGCGTGAAAGAAAGTTGATGATGATTTCGAAATCAGATTGCATCAAGTGTTTAATACAAGAACGCCGAATCGGGCGACACTTGCGAAATTAGTTGCTCAATCCCTGATTTATTGTGTCGCACAACTGCACAATTTCATGCCATTCCAAGCACATCATAGGATCCAGAGCTCGAATCTCAGTCAACGTATCGCCGTGGATCTGTTTGAGTGTGCGATTAAGCCGTCGGCTGATCGTCGATTCATTGCAGTCATAAATGTCGGCCAACTCCTTCTGTTTAATTCCGTGAAGATAGACAAGGCAAAGCCATAAAAGCTGCTCGCGATCGGACCGGGCAAAAGCTTTCTTAAGTGAAATTTGAAGGAGCGAAACAACGTCGGCGTCGGCTGGCAGCCCGTCGGCAGCCGGGATTTTATCGATTAGATCAGGCGGTGATGTCTTCTCGTTGGCAGACATATCGTGGCGAAATCTCTTCCGACGAGCGAGATCGATAAGGCGATGGAGACCGACAGTGATCAGCCAGGCACGCAACGGCCCATCACCGGTGAATCTCTCCAACAACGCAGGTTTTGTATTCGTTGCTCCGAAACAGTCGGACCACAAATCTCCCACGCATTCTTCTACTTCCGATCGTGTGAGTTGCATAAGCGCTCCGCGATTCATCAATGCCCCTAACACCAAAGGATGATGTTTCCGATGTATTTGTGCGGCTGCTTCAGAATCTCCGAGAAGGGCAGCGCGCACGGTCTGCAGTTCGTTTGCCATCTATCGTCCGCTACTGTGCCAAGCCTCAGGATATGCTGTCAACCCGCCTCCGCGGTGGGTCTATCGCAGGTAACATTGCCAGAGGATTCCTAGACCCTGCTGAACAATCGACCGATCGGCTTACATGTTCGGGGCGCTAACTTCTTTGCGCCAAGGAATTGCTAGCCGATGCAAGAGCGCCTTGGCCTCCAGTGGCCGTAAGGTCGGAAAGACCGAAATCAGTCGAGCGAGCAGGCCAGTTAGGACGGGTGCCGCAAAACTACTGCCTGTAACTTCCTTTGTTAAGTGGTGATTCCAAGGAAGAGTTATGTCGACACCGCGAGCGAAGAACTCAACCAGATGACCCGATTTGTAGAAGAAAGTGCCTTCGTCATCGAGCTGAGCCATGTTGACAGTGATGACAGTCGGGAAATAGCCGGGCCATTCGGGCCGGCGGAAGTCAAGATTGTTACAAGCGGACACAATGTGAATCCCATTAAGGTACGCTTCGTCAATCCATTCCTTATATTGAAAGATGTGATCTGCTAATCCACAGCCAAAACTGCAATTTAATATGCGGTAGCCCCGGTCAATCGCCTGCCGAATTCCTTCGCGGATAATGACAGTGCGTGAGACCAGGCTCTCACCGAGAACGCGGATGCTGCCGATCTCCCCGTCAGGTGCGATGTGACGAATCACTCCTGCGACCGCAGTGCCGTGACCAAAGATGTCAGTACCGTCTCCCGACCTCACCTCGATCTGAATTCCGCTGTCGATGACGTGTAAGTCGTCGATTAGCTCCAAACCGACTAACTCCGGGTGATCAATTTCGATCCCGGAATCCAGAACGGCAATTCGCACGCCTTTACCGGTTCCGTTAGTCAGCGCCTGGCGGGCTTCCTCCAGTCTTAACGGAGATGAATCCATCAGCGCCGAAGCCACCCCACCGCAGTTCCGAGCAGTCGATAATCGATTAGCTCTCTGATTACAGCGGCAGCCGTTTGAACTGCGATGAGATGTTCTGGCTTAAAACCCTGCGGAGTTTTTCCAGCCGGCACGGGCTCTCCCTGCTGCACGAGAACGTCAAAAAGCTGCACACAGGAAATAACTCCACGCACTTGTTTAAGAAAATACAGCGGTACTGCGATCATCGCGTAGGTGGTATTGTGCAGTTTCTTGTCTAGGTCAGCGCTGTATTTAGCATCCTTGTAAACATTGCTCTCGATGATTGCCTGCTCGCTAGCGACAACCAGGCTGATGATACCTTTATTAAGCGGTTGTTTAAAACCAACGATCTTGTCGGCATTCGGGCCGCTGTTAAAGGCAACCACCAGATGTCGCTTTTCCTCATCGAGCAGCCAGATGCTGCCCTCGTCGGCGGATACCCGCTCAAAAGTGTCGGTTAAGAACTTCACCAACATTTCGTCGCAGATGCTCAGGAAGTTACCGGGCGATATGGCGTTGCCGATTTTTGCCAGATGTTCTTGCAGAGCAGGTCGCAGTGGAATAAATCGTTGCTCTGGAAGAAAGTTCGCGCGAACCGAAGCAGTCATTTTGACGATTCTCCTAAATTCTTATTTCCCTTAGGCGCGCAGGAATCAGGTCAGGCTGCGGCTTAATGCCTGATTAGTTCGCGGCGCCGCTTTTAGTGCACCGACAAGCGGCTAATTTTGCAAGCTTTTTTCGGATCTGGATGACACGGCTGAACCCTTCTCGCAGGTGCGCTCCAGCAAGTCAGGTAAGCCCGCAAATCAACCATTCGCTCGCTCCACCCTTCCAGCTGGGCGCGGACAAATAGCTTGGCTAACCCCCCGTACCATGGTAAACATTAAGGTTCTAATGGCAGGTCAACCGCTCCTCTCCCCCGGGGACGAAGGCACCGAAAAGGTGCGCTTTGGCAACTTCGAGGTCATCAACGACCCCGAGGGCCGACCGGTATTATTAGGCAAAGGCACATTTGGGCGAACCTATCAGGCGCGCCATTGTTTCCTCGACACAATCGTTGCGCTTAAAATTATCACTGAACGCTACGTGGCCGACGCCGCGGTGCGCCAACGTTTTCTCACCGAAGCGCGCGCCGTGGCGAAACTATCGCATCCCCACATCGCGCGACTGTTCGACTTTGGCGAGATGAATGGGGTGTTGCATTACGCGATGGAATACTGCGGTGGCGGCAGCCTGGCCGATCAAGTAGCGAAACAAGGGCCGCTGCCCTTACGGCAAACGATCGAGGTCGCGCAACAAATATCCGGCGCGCTCAAGTGTGCGCACACAGCCGGGTTCATCCACCGAGATCTCAAGCCATCCAACATCATGTTGACCACGCCCGATGCGCCGCTCTTTGCGAAGCTGATCGATTTCGGTCTGGTGCAACCAAGCCTTCCCGGCGCGACGGGTTCGTTTGGCGACGATCAGTCGTTGGACGGCGCCCGGTTCCTCGGCACGCCGCTGTTCGCCAGCCCCGAACAACTTCGGGAAGAACCGATGGATGTGCGCACCGATTTGTTCTCGTTAGGCATCACTATTTGGTTTCTATTGGAAGGGCGCGCGCCGGAAAGCGGATCGTCAGCCGAGATCGCCGCCAGCCGGCTCAGCCGGGAGAGTTACGCAGCGCGATTGCCGACGAATCTGCCGCCGCAGCTTCGGGATGTGCTTGCTCGGCTATTGGAGAAAGACCGCAAGAACCGGTTCGGGACTGCGGCGGAAGTATTCAAGGCGCTCAATGCCTGCGCAGCTGCGCTCGGATTTCGCCGAGCGCGAGATTACACCGATCCATCTGCGGCAATCGAATGGGAAGATGCAGAAACAACTGAGACTACCGCGCCGGATTTCGCCAGGATCGAACCGGCCGAGATGGAATCGGTCCACGCCGAGTTGAGTTCGCAATTTAACATCGTTGCCCGGATTAACGAAGATTTCACCGGGCTCAATTACATTGCCGAGGAAGTCGGAAAGAAAGGAGCGATGTCGATTCTGCACGTTCTGCATCCGCAGCTATTGGACGATGCGCCGGCGCTGGAGCGTTTTCGGGTGCACATCGGGCAATTAATGCGCGTCGATGTGGCTGAAATCGTACGACCAAAGTCAATCAAACGTTATTCCGATTATGTCGCCGTCATTTCAGATAAACCCGAAGGCGCGGACTTGCTGAGCGTACTGCGTACGAAACGCACCGTGCCGCTGATTGAAGCCGCGCCGTTGCTGGACAAAATTGCGGATGTCTGCGACAGGCTTTGCGCCGCGGGAGTGCCGGGTGCGCAGCTGGCGCCGGGCCGCATTTCTGTGGAACAGCCTAACGACGGCCTGAGTAAATCCCAGCCACGGCTTTACCCGCGCTTTCTTGCCGTGAGCGAAGCGCCCGAACTAGCCCAGATGAACGAGCCGGAAGACGCCAGCTCCACCATGACCACCGACATGCTAGGCGATCCGGGGCGGGCGGATAATATGGGCGAACATTTTGCTTCGCTGTTGTATCGCATTGTTGCCGGAAGGAATTGCTCGGTTGCCGCTTCGCTCTCCACTCAGGCGTACGTAGCGGTCCCTGGTCTGTCCGAACAATCGAATCGGATTTTAGCGATGGTCATTGCCCGGCAGGTTGAAGATTCGCCGTGCGGCAACGTGTTGCACGAAATTCTGAAAGCGGAAGGGATCGTTCATCGAGAGCCCGGACACGCTTCTGCCGGATTTACTGAGCGGCCTGGCAGCTCGACTCTCTCGCCGCTAGCCACGCCGCCCCTTGCTCCAGGCGATCGCACTCCTGCCAGGGTGCGCTCCTGGAAACCGCCCACTGTCTTTACGCCGACGCCAGCCGTCGCAAAGCCGGTTCCACCCGCGGTTCCCATTATACCTCCGGTCGTTCCAGCCGAGCCTGTGCCGCCGCGTTTGCCGAAGGAGCCAGTGCCTGCGGTATCTGAGGCCAAGGTCGAGTCAAAGCGGCCGATTGAACCCGCTGTGACTAGACCGGTTCCGAAAGCGCCTACTGAGGAAATTGCACCTAAACCGGTAGAAGCTCGGCCGAAAGAACCCCCGGTGGTTCCCGTCACACCTCTCCCGACGCCGGTAGAGGCAATTCTGCCGCCGTCGCCTCGAACCCAGGTGCCGCCAGCTTCGCCGAAGGAGCCAGTACCTGCCGCATCAGAGATCAAGGTCGAGTCAAAGCGCCCTACTGAACCGGGCGTGCCTGTGGGGCCTAAGGCC
>Ga0105249_10002359_pt1 | contig 16393 bp, 10 predicted proteins | sample KBSS44metaG_FD_81522 | JGI IMG/M metagenome (GOLD analysis project Ga0105249, IMG submission 81522) | Switchgrass rhizosphere microbial communities from Kellogg Biological Station, Michigan, USA - KBS S4-4 metaG | ecosystem: Host-associated > Plants > Roots > Rhizosphere > Soil | place...
AGGAACGCATCGATGCAGATGAATCGCTGCGCGAAGAACGGGCGCGACTCGACGACGTGCTCCGCGACGAACGCCAGACCACCGACGAGACGCTGACCGAAGAGCGGCGACAATGGCATCGCCTGCTCGAGGCGGAGCGGCGAAGAACTGACCGCAACCTTGAACGCGAACGCGCCGACACCGACCTGGCCATCGAACGGACGTTCACGCGGCTTCATCAAGAAGAGGAAGGGCACGAGCTGGCCCGGAGCATGGTCGTCACCCGCGACCAGTTCCTCGCCATTGTGAGCCACGATCTGCGAACGCCGCTGAGCGTCGTCATTGTCAACGCCGCAATGATTGCCGATCGATTGACTGACAGGGCACCAGACCTTGAACGCGCGATCGGACGTGTTCAGCGGGCTGCCGATCAGATGGAACGGATGCTTTCCGACCTCCTCGATGCGACCCGATTCGAGCACGGGCAATTCCGTCTTTCTCCTCGAACGGCGGACGTTGTCGACGTGCTCAAAGAAACGGCCGCGCAGTTCGACGAGCTGGCTCGGAGCCACGGGGTCACGCTCTGGCTCGAAGTGCCGGCGTCACCAATCCACGCCACACTCGATCGCGATCGCATGACGCAGGTGCTGTCGAACCTCCTGCGAAACGCGCTGCAGTTCACGGCGCGCGGCGGAGAAATCGTGCTGCGGGCGGTGCCGCAGATTCATGCGGTCCGTATCGACGTGACCGACACCGGCACCGGCATCCCGGCTCACGACCTCGATCGAATTTTTCACCGGTTCCAGCAAGCGACCGGGTCTCACCCGCGCGGGCTCGGTCTTGGCCTGTATATCTCGAGAGCGATTGTCGAGGCACACGGGGGCAGGATCTGGGTCGACAGCGCGCCGGGAACGGGGAGCACTTTCTCGTTCACCTTGCCGACCACGGAATAGCGCGGGCCGACAGAACACGGATCGGATCCCGGATCCCGGTCAACGGACCCGGACAACGGATCTCGGATCCGTGGCCTATAATTCTCCGACCCTATGCATCCCTGGCACGACAGCTATATCGACGATTCCCTGATCGCGACGGCATTCCCGGTTGTCATCGAGATTCCGAAAGGGAGCACCAACAAGTACGAACTTGACAAGGAAACGGGGCTACTGCGCCTCGATCGCGTGCTCTACAGTGCCGTCTACTACCCTGCCGACTACGGGTTCATCCCGAGGACCTTCTGCGACGACGGCGACCCGCTCGACGTGTTGGTGCTCGGCCAGGAGCCGGTCTACCCGTTAACGATCGTCGAAGCGCGTGCCATCGGCGTCATGCGCATGCGGGATGAGAAGGGCATCGACGACAAGATCGTCGCCGTCAGCGTTCGCGATCCGTCGTACTCGGAATACACCGATCAGTCGCAACTGCCGCCACATCTATTACGGCAGGTGCAGCGATTCTTCGCCGACTACAAGGTGCTCGAGCACAAACAGGTGATGATCCAGGACATGCTGGGTGCCAACGATGCGCTGGTGATTATCAAGGACGCGCTGGAACTCTATCGAAAGCTGCGGCGTGGCGAACTGATCAAGGGCGGGAAGATCTGAATGACCGCGTGCCGCAACTGCGGCGTGCCGCTGCACGGCCGATACTGCCACGGCTGCGGCCAGAAGGCGTCCCATTCAGAAGTCACCGTCCGTGAACTGCTTCATGAAGCCTTTCACGAATTCGCGCACGTCGACAACAGCAAGATCGTTCAAACGCTGAAACTGCTTCTGTTCAAGCCAGGGGAACTCACCGCAGAGTTCTTCCGCGGGCGCCGCGCACGCTACATCGCACCAATTCGCTTGTATCTGGTGTGCAGCCTGCTGTTCTTTGCTCTAGCCGCCTGGAGCCGTTCGCCGTTCATCAACATTCAACTGACGAAGAACGACATCCAGGATTCGGCGGAACGCGAGGCCACGCAGCGGGCGACGCTGGCGCGACTGGAGCATCTGCGCGACGAAATGGCGCACAACACGCCGCGCGCCATGTTCGTGCTGATGCCCGTGTTTGGGCTGCTGACGTGGGCGTTGTTCCGGCGCGCACAGCCCTACTATGTGCCACACCTCTATTACGCGATCCACTTTCATGCGTTTGTGTTTTTGATGCTCGCCACACGACTCGCGCTGGGGTTCACCGGCCGGGTCGGCGAGGTGATAGGGGGATTGTTCCCTCTGACGATCGTTCCGTATCACTACGTCGCGCTGCGCCGTGTATTTGGCGGCACACGCGGGCAGATCGCCTGGAAAGCCACGACGATCGCGCTGCTGTACGTGGCGCTGATTTTCGCCATCATGGTCGTGTTGCTCGCGATGACGATGCGTGGCGCCGGGGTCTGAGATCCCGCCTAGACCTTTCGTAGCTTGGTGACTCGTCCAACCTCGACCCACTCCACGACAAAGATGTTTCCCGTGTGATCGAAGCACGCCCCGTGCGGACAGATGAACTGGCCAGGAATGAAAGCGGTTCGCGGCTGCGTGCGCAGTGGATTGTTCCAGTTCGGGTCGTTTGAGTCGCCGAGGTGCTCGATGATGTTGTTCTGTTGATCGATCAGGGTGACACGCCCGTGCAAATCCGGGATAACCACAACTCCCTGGTGTTGGTCGAAATGACACGGCAGACGAAAGCCCGGAACGAAATCGATGTGCGCGCCGGCGAGCGTGAAACGCTGCAACCGATTGTTTCGCCGGTCGGCGACCACGAGAATCGGCGTCGAACTGCGCGTGTCGACCCAGATGCCGTGCGGTTCTTTGAGTTGCCCGGCCTCTGAGCCGTTTCCCCCGAACGTTCGGATGTAGTCCCCTTTGCTGTTGTACTGATTGACGAAGTACGAGCCATACCCGTCGCCGACGTAGAGGTCGCCATTCGGCGCGATCGCGACGTTGGTTGGGTTGTATCGCTTGGCCGCACCGTCGGGACCTGGCTTGTAGGCATCAACATCGGGCGGCCCGGCAATCTTCCAGACGATCTCGCCCTTGAGTGTCGTTTTCACCAGCACCGCCTGGAGCGCCGGCTGCGGCGTCATCTTCGCATTGGCCGCGTTGACGGTCAGGTAGAGAAACTCGTCGCGACCCTCCTTGCGAATATGCAGCCCGTGCGCGACACCGCGGAAGTCGCTACCCCATGAGCGCACGAATTTGCCGCGCGGATCGAGCACCACTATCGTGTCGGCGCTGTCGCTCGTGGCATGGACGGTGTGGTGCACATAGATGTTGCCCTGCGAGTCTTCGACCACACCGTGCGTGTTGCCCCACTTGATCCGCGGTGGCAGTTCGCCCCAGTCGTGAATCGCTTCGTAGGTGTAGGCGCCGCTTCCGAGCACGGGCGCCTTGGTGCCGGCCTTGTCCTGGACGCCCAGGAGGATTGGAGAAAGGACCGGCGCCGCCGCAGCCGCCGCCAGAAATTCGCGTCGTGTACTTTTCATAGTCCACTCAAACGAGAGAAACGGTGTTAGGTGAATAGATCCAGGATCGGCTCTCCCTTGCCGTCCCTCGTCACATAGATCGGCCGCCGCTCGAACACGTACGACGTATCCGGCGGGATGCCCAGTGCGTGGTACATCGTCGCATGCAAGTCTTCCATGATGACGGGATTCTCAATCGTCGTGCAGGGCCGCTCGTCGGCAGTCTTACCGTAGACGAACCCTTTCTTGATACCGCCACCGAACATGAGAATCGATCCGGCCGCGGTGAAATGCCGGTGCATGCCGTAATGTCTGGGCTCGCTGATGACATCGGGAATGTTGATCGCCTGATCCTTGACTTCCTTGCCGACCTTACCCTCCGTCAGCGCGTCGCGCCCGAACTCGCTCGCGAGCACGACCAGTGTGCGATCGAGCAGGCCGCGCTCCTCGAGATCGCGAATCAGTTGCGCGACCGGCGCGTCGATCAGTTTCTTCATCGCGGTCGCACGCTCGTGACCGTTCTCGTGGCTGTCCCAGTAGACGAACGGAATGTATTCCGATGTCACTTCGACGTAGCGGGCGCCAGCTTCAATCAGCCGCCGCGCCAGGAGACATCCCTGCCCGAACCGACCTGTGTTGTATGCGTCGAAGCTTGGTTTCGGCTCGAGCGAGAGATCGAACGCTTTTGCTGAGGGTGATTTCAGCAGGCGGTCGGCGGCATCGAGCGACTTCAGCAGCGACTCACGTTGGAAGTCGCCACCATATTGGTAGACCGGCTCCTGGGCAAGCAGTGATTCGAACAACTCGCGCCGGCTGCGGAATCGCGCCTCGGTTAGTTCCTTTGGCGGCCGGACTGCTGATGCCGCATCCTGCGGATCGACGATCAGAAATGGCCCATGGTCTGACCCGAGGAAGCCGGCCGTATGGAAGGCCTTGAGTGTGCCGATCTCGCCAGCACCCTCGACCGTCTGGCCGATCGCGATGAACGGGGGCACGTCTGGATTCTTCGGCCCGAGGGTTCTCGAGACGACCGCGCCGATGTGCGGCATCGCCATCGGCTGGGGCGGAATATAACCTGTGTGCCAGTGATACTGATGGCGCGAATGCAGAATGAAGCCCAGGTCCGCGGCGTTGAAGGTACGAATGATCGTGCCACGATCGATCACCCTGCCAATCTGCTCGAGCCCCTGGGTGAACTTGATGTGATCGACGGCCGTGTCGATGGTCGGGAAGGTGCTGAGCACCTGCTCGACGCGCACTCCGGGTGCAAACGGCGTGTAGCGCTTCGGATCGAACGTCTCGGTCTGCGCCATTCCGCCAGCCATCCACAGCACGATCATCGCGTCGGCCGTCGCCGGCTTCCGCGGTGCCTGGCGCACGAGCGTCGGCGCGCGCCCGACGAGCGCCGACAGCGTACCTGCAGCCGTCGCGCCCATGAATCCACGGCGCGACACGCGACGGTAGATGAATTGTTCTTCCTTGGTCATAAGGACCGCCAGCCCAAAAGTCAGTAGATCAGCTGAAACTCCGGCTTCATCAGTATCGCCCACAGCAGATCCGCAAGCCCTGGCGCAAACGGACGCGCACTGCCGGATGGATCGCGCAATGTGGCTTCTGCAACTCGCCGCTCCTCTGCCGTGGGCAGCCGACCAAGCGCATGACGGAACACGCGGTCGACTACTGCGGTCACGGTGGTCAGTTGTGGAGGCGGCGGCAACGGCCTGCCGGCAGCCGGCGGCAGTAGCCGCTCCATGTTCGGCGCACGATCGAACACGAAGAACCTGATTTGCGGATTCAACGTCGATCCGATCTCGCTTTGCGGATTCTCGATGCCGATGAACCCGCGCAGCGTTTTGAACCCTCGGCCAGCGATGTCGTACACCAGAACCGACGGATTCTTCACGCGGACGCCTTCGCCATTCGATGTAGGCACACGAATCGGACCGGAACCAGATCGGATGCCGCTTCCCTCAATCGGCGTCAACGACGACAACGCGGTCGTCGCCGACGGACCGGTGAATTCCGCCTGCGCCCAGGCCGGCTGGATCAGTTCCGGCGCGTTCGATCCGTTCTCCTGCACAACGAGCCAGAGTCGCGTGGCGTTCGACACATCCACTTCGAAGGCCGACGCGGCCGCATATCGTCCGGCAACGGTTCGGTTGTAGAGGCTGAGCGGCTCGGAGGGTAATTCGTCCAGCATCCGTCGCGCCGCGCGGGAGAGCGACTGCGTCAGTAACTCGCCGTTGACCAGTTCCAGCGACTGCAGCGTCGATGCGTGCGCCGCGCGCACCGACGTCACTTGATCGCGCGTCGGTCGGCTGAGCGCGCGGGTCAAGCTGCTCGAGGCCACTCGCCATTCGCGACCGTAAACACCTGACGTCGACGGCATGGATGGTGGACGCTCCGCAGCCGGACGAGTCGCGGACGGCGATGACGACGTCGGCGCACGAGGCGTATAGGTGTTCCACTCGCCGGTGATCGCCCCAATCGCGTCGGCAAACTCCTCGGCCGTCAGCCGCCGGACTTCCGGCCCGGCGAAGACGTAGCCGCGTGTCGCCGGCTCACCAGGTCTCGACACGGCAGGCAGCGCATACGCGCGCGACGTCAGGATCGTCTGAATCAGGTGCTTCACGTCGTAGCCGCGATCGACGAAATCACTCGCGAGCCAGTCCAGCACGGCTGAACTCCATGGCACGCCGTCCATTTCGTCGGGATTGGCCACGAGACCGCGGCCAAACAGTCGCGTCCAGACGCGATTGACCACCGTGCGCGGCATCCGGCCCATGCGCCGATCGGTGAAAATGTCCGCTGCCGCCGCCCGTCGATCGTTCAACGACGACGATGCGGGGGCACGCGTGATCTCGGGGAACAGGAAGCCCGGTTCGGCGAAGCGGTTCAGCGCAACGTCGCAGCGATACATCTGGAGACGCGGTTCGGGCGCAAAGTACGCGGCGAGCGAATATGCATCCTTCAGCTTCCACTTGCTCACGAAGCTGTCGTGACACGCGTTGCACTTGAGATTGATGCCGGCGAAGATCTGCGCGGTGTTCTGGGCCGCCTGCATCCACGGCGTGACGGCCGCGCTGGTTTCGCCACGCCAATTGACGCCAACGAGAAATCCATCGGGATCGCCGGCATCCTTCGGATTGAGCAGCTTTCGCACAAATTGATCGTACGGCATGTTGCTCTTCAGCGAGGCGTACAACCAGTCGCTGATGCTCTTGCGTCCGGCGGTTTCCGAAAAGTACGTCACCCCATCCTCGTTGCGCAGGAGGTCGTTCCAGAACGACATCCAGTGCTCCGCGTACTTCTCGGTGTCGCTGAGCAGTGCGGCAACCAGAGCGGTACGTTTCTCCGGTGACGTGTCGTCGAGGAAATGCTGCAGCTCGTCCGGCGTCGGCAAGAGACCCCAGACGTCGAGGTACACGCGCCGCGCGAAAGTCGCGTCAGACACGGGCGTGGGTCGCGCGACCTTGCCGGTCGCCAGATACGCCGCCACCAATCGATCGAGAGGCGCGTTCCAGTCCGGCCAGACTTCCGCTGGCAGGACCGGCTTGGTCAACGCCAGCGGCGCTTCCCACGGCTGGGGAGCGCGCGCAGAGGTCGGCGTGCGCCTCGCCCCCTGATTGATCCACAACCGGATCAGCGCAACCTCGCGAGGCGTGAGCGGGTCCTCATCCTTCGGCATCTGCGGTTCGACCGCGCCGGTCACCCGATGGATGAGAATGCTTCGCGCGGCGTTTCCTGGCCTGATCGCTGGGCCGTTACGCCCGCCGTCGAGCGCGTCGGCGTAGGTCGCCAGGGAGAGGCCGCCCTTTCGCTTGTCCTGGCTGTGGCACTCGAGGCACCGCTCTTTGATGATCGGTTCGATCTGCCGCTCGAAATCGATCATCGCCGCCGGTCGTGCCGCTTGCGGCGCGCCTCTCACCGAAACCGCGCACGCCAGCGCGCACGAAAGGGCGAGTGCCGCTCGGAACCTGTGGGGCATTCGTAATTATTGACCGCTGGATATCTTTTCCAGTTCCGCCAATCGATCCTGATAGACCTGACGCGCGTGGTCGTACGCCCGCCGCGCCGCGTCGATCTCATTGTCGCGGATCTTCGGAGCTTTCTGGCTCCAGCACTGGTTGACCGCGGTGATGCACCACCGCAGGCTTTCGCGCGAAGCCCGGATGGGCTTGCCGCCGACGAGAGCAAAGACGGGATTGGTATGCGATGACGGCAGAATCCGCGCGGTGATCCAGCTGCTCGCCTCGACCGGGATCTCAAATGTCAAATCTCGCACGGTGCCATCCGCGACGAGTGGCTGCATCGCCACCACGGTGCCGTTGACGACGATCTCGACCGGCACCTCGCGTCGTGCACCGACCCTCGCCCGTTCCAGATCCCAGTAGGGATTGGCATCGTATGGCGTATGTCGAATCACGTCGTTTGGCGTGACATCGAGATTCGCCGCCGCCTTCAGTGTCACCTTCACACGGCCCGGCCGGTCGAGTCGAATCTCACTGTCGCTGGTGCCCGCCTCGACGCCGTTGACCGAGAAGTCGATCAGGTGACTCTTGCCGTCCGACACATAGTTTCTGCCGGCCTTCACCGCGTCGATCCATTTTCGATACGTCAGACCGCCGACCACCTTCGCGTACGATCGCGCCAGCCCGACCTTGTCGTCAGTGATGCAGGGAAAATCGGTCTCCCCGCTGATTCGCGTCCGGAATCCCGCATTCAACGTGTGATACCAGATATTCAGTTCCCAGATGTGCGGCGTGTCGCCGGCAGAAATGAAATCGACCGCGTTCGGATGGGTAACATCGACAATGAACTCGTTGGCGCCGATGCCATCGAACGCCGGGATCTCGTAATTTGGGAGCGTGCGACTGCGCGTCTCGAGTCCCCAGCCCGAGTGGGCAAATCCAACAACCGCCCCCTGCGCCTTGGCCCACTGGAGCACCGGAAGCGTCCATGTCGGCCAGTCCTCGAGGCGCTTGGTCCCGGGGTAGTCCTGATCCTTCAAACCAAGCAGGACAAGATGTCCGGCATGACTCGAGGGAAAGCCTGAAATCTCCAGGTCGTAATGCATCAACCGCGTCCCCGGCTTCGAGAGCGGATGATCCTCGCCGCTGAAAAACTGCTTCTGAAAATAGTACGAGGGCCCCCACGTGAGCACCGATGCGACGTTGAGCGCTTCACCATCGATCTGCGGCCACATGTCCTCGGGCCGGACGCCTTCGGTCGGATTCTGATAATGCGAACAGCCTGACGAATGAATGTGATGGTCGCCCGAATACCATCCATACCGCGACGGATCGATCCATCGCACCAGACGGAACAACCATTCATCAGGTCCGGCGAGCGCCACGCGGCGTGTTTCGCTGGCGTACTCGGGACCGCGCGACACTGTCAGGAGGAACGAACCGGTCGGCAGATTGATCGTCTGGCCATTCGAGCGGTAGACCTGAGGCTGGAAATAAAAGTCCGGGGCCAGCCGCTTCGAGACGGTGGGATAGGTCCGCTCGACTTCATCCTTGATCAGGAATGCTGCGGTCGTCGGTTCGCCGTTTTCGTCGACCACACGAATGCGCACCGGATGTGCCGGCACGGATGTAAAGAGGATGTCGATATCACCCCGGAAGCCAATGTCGCCGGTGCCCTGTCCGACGTTGAATCCCATCAAGGCGGAGCGCTGGCCGGGATCACGGCTGTAGATCTGCAGAATCACGTACTCAATCGGCAGGCCGGAGAGCCGCGGTCGCATCGGCGACGCGGTATACAAGGAGATGTCCGCCCACCGGTCCCGGACATCCTCGTCGGTCAGTTCCTGCGCGGGCTCGGGAGTGTTGCGCGATGGAATGAACACTCGGCCAGTGTTGGGGCTCGTCACGGCAAGCGGCGCCGTCACTCCCGCCTCATTGAGCACCTTGACAAGAAAGAGTCGCGTGCCGCCCTGGAGCAGTTCGGGCTTCGCCGCACCCTGCTCAACCTTGACGCGGCTCTCTGGATTGACGTGCACGTTCGCCAGAACGTATCGATCCAGGACTTTCTGGATCTCCGACACCGCGCCCGCCGAGTCGGTGCGCGCGATGGCGGTGTCGATCGCCTGTCGATCCGGCGCAGGCAAGGGTTGACCGAGATACGCCAGCGCCGTTTCGAGTCGACGGACTTGCTGCGCAAGCGGTTGCAGCGCAACGACCGATGGATCGGTCGGATGGACGTGTTCCTGCGCCCGCACTCCGAGCGTGAGCAGCACGCATCCGAGGATGGCAGCAAAACCGAAGCGCACGGAACGAATCAGGAACGACACGACTGACAGCATGTGTCACCCCAATCTCAGCGACGTCTTGTCGACGACGACTTGCGAAGCGTGGCAACGACTTCTGCCGGTGTCAGCTTCCCCACTTGAGGCTTGAGCGCGGGTACGGTGAAGCCGCTGCCGGCATTGTGAACGACGAGTTCACCGCCGGCCATGGCGGCAGCGGTCTGAAAATCGCCGGCGCGGCGAAGGCCGGGAATGTAGAGGTGGTCGACAAACGCCTGATCGTTGGACGAGTCGAATCCGGCCACGTCGAGGACAGCGAGCCGGATTGGTTCAACCGCGCTCGCGAGAATTGCCGCAAGTGCGGCGTCACCGTCGGCGACCAGCGCCGCACCGGGATGCGCACGCACCGCGGCCACGATGTCGGCGACGCGCTGACTCGCTGGCGTCCGGTTGTAAGTCTCGAAATGGCGTACCTTCGCCGCCGCCCCGGTGTCGAGCTTCGTGAACGGGATGGCGGTCGGTTTGTAACCGGCAGACGTCAGCGCCCGCTCGAGCTCCGGGTTCGGTGCGCTGATGAGAACGGTTTTATTCGTACCCTCGTGGCTTCCGCCTTTAGTCGGACGCACCGTCGTAGGTGGAAGAGCAGTGGCATACCCCAGGGCATGCCGCAGCGTCGACGTGAACGCGCTCGGCCCAGCCGTCGCAAGCTGCCGCTTGGCTGCGTCAATCCACTCGTTGGTCAACCCGGCCACATCGACGGCATTCGACGGCAGCGATCGATTGTGGAAGACAAGCAGATTTTGCAGCGGCTCCGCCGTAAACGAGCGTTCAGCCACGCGACCCTCGTCGGGCGTGTGCTGGAGCCAGTGCGCCATCCACGCATACATCGCCTCGCGGCTCTCTTTGTTGTAGTTGTGGTCCGCCGTGATGCGGACGGCGCGGACGCGATCGGAGGCGTCGACCAGGTTGTAGATCGCGCGAACTGCCGGATATTCGAGTTCCAGCGTCTCTGCGGTCCAGTCACCGGTCGCCGAAATCATCAGCAGCGGACGCGGCGCAATCGTCGCCGCAATCTCGACATTCGTCGTCTCCAGCCGCAGCCCCGGTGGGTTTTCGCAGACACAGCCGCCCTGCATGTGCAGTGAAATCATGTTGACCGGTACAGACACTGCTATTCGCTGATCGACCGCGGACGCGAGGAACGTTTGCGTGCCGCCGCCCGATTCGCCGGTCATCCCGATCGCATCACGCCGCACGTATGGAAGCGATTCGAGAAAATCCAGCGCCCGAATGCTGTTCCACAGCTGCAATCCCGACAGACTCAGTCCCCATAAATACTCGCGCTGGCCGCTGAACGTATGCGGCACTTGCTGGCTGTCGTTGTACCCGACCATGTCATGGGTGAACACCACGTAGCCCTGTCGCGCCAGGTTGATCGCGCGGCCGGGCCCGGAATTCAGCAGCGTGTTTTCCAGACGGCCGTAAGCCCAGTGCCCGTGTGGCGACAGAACCGCGGGGAATGGGCCGTCACCAAGCGGACGATAGAGGTTCCCGGTGACGAAAAATCCCGGCAGGCTTTCGAAATACACCTTGGAGACGCTGTAATCGGCTTTTCGAATCTCACCGAAAACCGTCGGTCTGAGCGGAGTCCTTTCGGGCAGCGGCAGGAGGCCGGCTGAGGCGAGCACATGATCGCGCAAATATGCCGCGCGAACATTCCAGGCCTCGGCTGTTTCAAACTTCGGCGCGGCAAATCGATCGTCCAGCGTCCGATAGGGTGACTGTCCACTCAGCGCTGTCGTGGTGACGATCACCGCGAAAACGCCGGCCGCAATGAGTCTCATGCCCCTCTACCTCACGCGCATTCTAGCCCCTTAGCCCCGCACAGCCGCACTGACCTTGTTCATCCAGCCAGGGAGCCATTCGCGGTAGCGAGTGACTTGTCCTCGCCGCGCCACGCTGAGTGGTAGTGGAAGCGGCCCCATGTCAAAGCCGCGCACTTCGAGAGCGATGCGGATACCCCACGGCGCAGGGAGTGCGCCGAGCTCGACGATCACTTCGTCGAGCAGCGCTTGAAGGCGTCGGGCACGCTCCACGTCACCTCGAGTGGAGCTTTGATAAATCGCGAGTGGCAGCTCGGGACAAAAGCAGGCGATGCCAGACACCGTGCCATTCCATCCGGCCCGTAACCCGTCGAGAAGCAGTCCGTCGTGACCGACAAGCAACGTCCAGTCGCGCGCGCCGCGCGCGTCGGCATACGCGGATAGATGGTCGGGAACTCCGCTGCTGTCCTTGATCCCAACAATGAATCGTTCTTCGGTGAGCAGCGTGATGACTGTCGTCGGCTCCAGGCCATTGGTGAAGTCAGGCAGATCGTAGAGGAGAACGGGAGTAGCCAGCCCGCGGCTGACCTCCACCGCGAAGGCCTCGAGGTCGTGCTGCTCGTATCGAAAGAACATCGGCATCGGCAGAAGGACGGCACGACAGCCGGCATCGCGCGCGCTCTCGCCCAGTTCGAGAACCTGCCGCGACGACGGTGCGCCGATCGCGACGAGCAGTGCGCGATCCCCCGGCACGCGGCGCGCCGCCGCGCTGATCGCCTCCCGGCGATCGGCAGTGGGCGTGTTTGGGTATTCACTGGTCGCGCCACCCAGGCACAACCCGTCGACACCCGACTCGATTAAGAAATCAACCAGCCGCTCGAAGGTCGCGACGTGAAGGGCTCCACTCGCGGTAACAGGGGTGGCCACTGCCGCAATCACACCGGTCATCGCCGACAGTACATCGCACGTCGCGAGCGGTGGTCAATGGAAAAGGCGGCATTCTCGAGACCTATTCGGCTCGGAGGGTCGTTAGCGGATCGACGTTGCCGGCTCGCCTTGCCGGAAGATAACCAGCCAGAAGCGCAACGAAGAGCAGCGTCAGGGAGAGGATTGTGAACACAACGGGATCGCCAGGCCTGACCTGATACAGCAGTGCGGTCAGGAGCTGCATCGCGGGAACGGCGAGGAAGATGCCGAGCGAAATCCCGGCCGCGGCGAGTCCCATGACACGCCCGATGATGAGACGAAGGATGTCGCGGCGCTGCGCGCCGAGGGCCAGACGGACGCCCAATTCATGCCGGCGCTGCTCGACGCCCTGTGACATGACGCCATAAAGGCCGAGCGCGGAAAGCGTCAAGGCAAGGACCGCAAAGGCCGCGAGCAGCCAGGCACTGATTCGCGTGCGCCACGTGGCGTCCCCGAAGCGCTCCTCCATCATCTTGATGTCGATCACGGGAACGTCGCGATCGAGAGAGGCCACCTCTTGTCGCACGATCGGCACGAGTGCCGTCGCCGGCAGAGCGCTCTTGACAAAGATGACGCCGCCAGACCGCATCGACTGCAAAAGCGGAAGATAGACGTCCGGCATCACCGATGTTTCGACGCTGCCATATCGCACGTCTTGCACGATCCCAACGATCTCCGCGCCGTCCCCGCCAAATCCCCCCTGGCCGACAGAAAGACGTTTGCCAAGCGGATCTTCGCCGGCCCAGTACGATCGCGCCGCCGACTCGCTAATGACGACGACCTTGGGTTGCCCAACGCGGTCCCGATCGGTAAAGGCACGACCGCGAACCACACGGATGCCCAGCGCGTCGAAGTAACCTGGCGAGGCCCAGAGCACCCCGACGGTGTTCTCAGAGCCCGGAGGAAGTGGCGGCCGATCCGGTCGCTTCATCGTCGTGCGATTGCAGCCACCGGAGAGCGGCGCGCAACTGCCGTAGGTCGCGGCCGTGATGCCCGCTCGCTGCGACAATCCGGTCGTCAGGCGTTCAAGCAACTGGGTCGCGCTCCGTGCGTCATACCGTGGCGCGGCCAGCGGCACGCGAAACGTCAGAACAGAATCCGGATTGAACCCGAGCGTCGCCGACTGAAGACGAGCGACACTGGTCAACATCAGCCCGGCGGCAGTCAACAGAACGAGTGCCACTGCGATTTCGGCGACGACGAGCACATTGCGCCCACCGAGCCATCGTGATCCGTGTGGCGTGAAACTGGAGGACCACGCCTTCATGGCCGTCGTCAAATCGCGACGGGAACCGCTCCACGCCGGACCGAGACCAAACAGCATGGTTGTGGCCATGGCGATGAGGAGAGTGAAGATCAAGGTGGAGGCATCGAAACCGACGTAGTCGAGCGCCACACGCGTCAGTCCAGCGGTTTGCCCGGCAGTCGCGCGCGCAGCGCCGGACGCCGCGCCAGTCAGAACCATCGGCAGATCGGGCATCAACAATCCCCCGATCCTTAAAATGACCGAAGCAATCGCCAGCCCGGCTACACCTCCAGCCAGGCCGAGCAACGCACTCTCGGTCATCTGCTGACGAACGATTCGGAAGCGGCTGGCGCCAAGGGCGAGACGGATGGCGACCTCGCGCCGCCGGGCCAGTGCCTTGAACAGCGTGAGATTCGCAAGGTTGAAACAGACGATGAGCAACACCGAAACGACCGCGACGAGGAGCAACAACACCGAGCGGCGAACAATTGGATCGATCCGCTGATCGTCGAGCGGGAGTGCCGTCGCGCTCCACGCCGCGCGTTGCCTGTCATGAAACTGCGCGTCCACGGCTGTGCCCACCACGCGAGCATCGGCGTCCGCCTGTGCGGCTGACGTCTGGACTTTCCGGCGCGCGACGACGGTGTAGGAATGATCGAAGGGGTTCGCAAGATCCTCGGCGGGGAGGGTGGTGAGAGGGACCCACACGTCTGACGATCCAGTCAGCCCGCGAAACCCGCGCGGCAGGACGCCGACAATCGTGTGCGGGATGCCGTTGAGGCTGATCGGATTTCCGACAATCGAGGGATCGGCAGCAAAGCGACTGGCCCACAGCGCGTAGCCAAGCATCGCGAGCGGAGCCGAGCCTGGAGCGTTCATCTCCTCTGGCAAGAAGGCTCGTCCTGCGACCGGGCGAATGCCAAGCACGTCGAAGTAGTTCGACTCGATGAATTCACCACTTAAACGTTCCGGACGATCGGTGCCCGTCAAGTTCCAGTTGCCGGCGCCAAAGGCGGTCATCGACTCGAACGCATGCTGGTTCTGATCGAAGACTTTGTACTTTGGGTACGACCAGATGTTCGGTCGAAAGACGCCGGGGGCCTCGCGGTCGGGGGCGAGAAGGTGGACGATCATCAGGCGATCGGGCTCGGCAAACGGCAAAGGCTTGAGGAGCACCGCGTTGACGAGCGAGAACATCGCGACGTTCGCGCCGATGCCTACGGCCAGCAGGGCGATCGTGGTGACGGCAAACAATCGCGCCTTCATCAGCGACCGAATCGCATAGGAGAGATCGTGCCGGATTCCCATTCGGATCCTGCCTTTCGATCGTCCGCTTGTGAAATCTCCAGTGGCCGCGGCGAACCGGCTGCTCACGATGCTGCCCACCTGTCGCCAGTACCACAACCGGCTCTTCGCCATCGCCGGCAACGACTCCTCGAGATCTCCCGATATCGCTTCGAAGTCGTCGGGCGGCAGAATCCAGCGCAGGAGGGCGGCGGCGAGTCGAGGAGGTGAGGCCGCCACGCGCTATTCCTTGATGGCGCGTAACCGCGCGCCGACGCCACCCGCCATCAGTCGCAACGATTCATACACGCGTGCGAGCGCCCGCTCTCCGGCCGGCAGCACCGTGTAAAGACGTTTGCGCTTGCCACCGCGCGTCGGCGTCGGTTCGCCGAGCCGCGAGGTGACAAAGCCACGCTTCTCCATCCTGTCGAGGGCGGTATACAGGGCGCCCGCGGAAATCGTCCGACCCGTTCGTGACTCGATCTCCTGGCGCACCGTGACACCATAGGCGTCCGCGCCGAGACGGATCATCGCCATCAGGATGAGCTGCTCGAAATCGCCGAGAGTGTCTGCCATGTATGTGAGGGTGAAATCGCCGGGGTTGAATTTGACCTCACTGTAGTTTTAATTGCGAACTTTGTCAAACCCGCGCCAGCAACAGCCTTTCGAGATAAAGTGACGCGACCGCATGCACCTCACGGATCCGGGCCAGGCTATCTCCGAAGATAAACGACGCGAGGTGATTGCGCGCGTCATTCGACGCCTCGTTCCCTTCGCGTTCATCTGTTACGTCGTCGCCTATATCGACCGGGTCAATGTCGGCTTTGCCGCGGCAGCCCTGCAGAAGGATCTCGGCCTCAATGATGCGCAGTTTGGGTACGGAGCCGGACTGTTCTTTGTTGGCTACTTCCTGTTTGAAGTCCCGAGCAATCTGATCCTCGAGCGCGTGGGCGCCAGGCGGTGGATCGCCCGCATCCTCATCGGCTGGGGCATCGTCTCGATGGCGATGATGTTCGTGTGGGATCTCTGGTCGTTTTATGCCGCGCGCGTCTTACTTGGCATCGCCGAGGCGGGATTTTTCCCCGGCATCATCCTTTACCTGACGTACTGGATTCCCGCCGCGGATCGGGCGCGCGCGGGTGCGCTGTTCATGATGGCCGCGCCGGTGGCCATCATCATTGGAGCGCCGATCTCGAATCGCCTTCTCGCGCTGAACGGCGTTCTTGGTCTGCATGGGTGGCAGTGGCTGTTTCTAATTGAAGGGTTGCCGGCGGTAGTGCTTGGTTTCGTGGCGTTACGCGCCCTGACGGATTACCCATCCGAAGCACGCTGGCTGACAGATAGCGACCGCGAGTGCCTCATCCAAATAATGGACGCGGAGAAACAGCGACGGGCAGCGG
>Ga0105249_10002360_pt1 | contig 16391 bp, 14 predicted proteins | sample KBSS44metaG_FD_81522 | JGI IMG/M metagenome (GOLD analysis project Ga0105249, IMG submission 81522) | Switchgrass rhizosphere microbial communities from Kellogg Biological Station, Michigan, USA - KBS S4-4 metaG | ecosystem: Host-associated > Plants > Roots > Rhizosphere > Soil | place...
AAATATGGTTCAGCCTTCAGGAGACTTGTATGCTTCGATCCATCGGTCATGCAGAATCTAATGGAATTAGTTAATCTTTATAGATTAAACAATGTAAACTTAATTATAAACTTAATATAATGCTCATAACATGCCTATTTATTTAATAGATTATTCATGATTGTGGATAATATTTAACTTCAATCAAACGATTCATCATGTTTTACCGGCTTGTTATCCTTTGTTTATTCGCTATATCATCACATGCACAACAACCTAATATCATTTATATAATGAGTGATGATCATGACGCGGATGCTATTAGTACTTATAATAAGAAGTTTATTGCCACTCCAAACATAGATCGCCTTGCAAAAGAAGGGATGAAGTTTAGCAATTGTTTAGTCGCCAATTCTATTTGCTCTCCTGTAAGAGCGACGGTTTTAACCGGGCAGCATTCACACTTAAATGGTATAAAAGATAACCGCACGCCTTTTGATGGAAGTAAGATCACGTTACCCAAATTATTGAAGGAGGCTGGTTATCAAACCGTGCTTATTGGTAAATGGCATCTTCATTCATTGCCAACAGGCTTTGATTATTGGACGATATTACCAGGGCAAGGGGTTTATTATTCTACCCGTTTAATAAACATGAATAATGATACGATTCGTTATAATGAATATGCCACTTCGCTTATTACCAATCAAACATTGAGCTGGTTAAAAGAGAAAAGGGATCCGTCGAAACCTTTTTTCATAATGATGCATCATAAAGCGCCACACAGAAATTGGGTGCCTGAATTGAAATGGTTAGAGATATTTAGTAAAAAGAAGTTTCCCGAGCCGCCAACTCTTTATGCAGATACGGTTGGCAAAGGCACTGCGTTCAAACATCAACGAATGAGTATTTTGAAAGACATGACGCTTTGTACTGACTTGAAAGTCGATCCTGAATATATAATGGGCATCCCTCATCTGAAACCAGATTCTAATGATATAAGAGGTTATAATGCCATAATGAACAGCATTCCTGAAGACCAGAGGAAGAGAATGAAAGAAATCTTTGCAGAAAGAGGTAAGGCGCTTCAGCAATTGAAACCAGCAGGGAAAGATCTTCTGAAATTGAAATTTCAATGGTATATGCAGGATTATCTTGCTTGTGTGGCATCGGTTGATGAAAGTGTTGGACAGATATTAAATTATCTTGATGAAAGCGGTTTATCTGAAAACACGATGATCATTTATACAAGTGACCAGGGGTTTTATCTCGGCGAGAATGGATGGTTTGACAAACGATTCATGTACGATGTGAGCATGCAAACTCCTTTGTTAGTCAAATGGAAAGGAAAAATAAACCCGGGTTCGGTAAACACTTCAATGGTTCAGGATATTGATTTTGCACCAACGATGCTGGATGTAGCTGGCGTAAAAATTCCGGACTGGATGCAAGGGCTAAGCTTAAAGCCAATCATTACAGGCAAACAAAATGTCCCGATGGCTATCGGGATGGAAAGAAAAGAGTTGTATTACCGTTACTATGAATACCCGATCGACCATTATGTTTTGCCACATTTGGGTATAAGAGAGCAACGATACAAACTCATTTATTTTTATACGGTAAATGAATGGGAATTTTATGACTTGAAAAATGATCCGCAGGAACAGCATAATCTTATCTCTTCTCCAAAATCTCAGAAAGAAATAGCAAGGATGAAAGAATCTTTGATAAAAACAAAAAAGAAGTATAACGATAATGAACCGGCTGGCGAATTAAAATAAAGATTATAACTTCACTTTCTTCCAAAAATCAAATTATTATGCTACCAAAACTCATAGCGGCCATACTGCTATCATCGGTTTTATCTACAGCTGATGCACAAAAGCAAAAGAATGCCACGTCTTCCAAAGCTGATACATGGAAAAAAGAATTGATGACAACATTGGATCAGAAATATAAAACTGCACAGGAAATGGTGGATATGGTTTTTAGTTTTTCAGAACTCGGTTTCCAGGAAACAGAAACTTCTGCCTATCTCACAAAAATTCTTGAACAAAATGGTTTTACTATTGAGAGAGGAATTTCGGGAATTCCAACTGCATGGTTGGCCAAATGGGGAAGTGGCAAACCTTTCATAGCATTAGGAAGCGATATTGATTGCATACCCAAAGCATCACAAAAACCAGGTGTTGCCTATAAAGAACCGATAGTGGAAGGCGCCCCGGGACATGGCGAAGGACATAACTCCGGTTTGCCGTTGGTGATCTTATCCGCCATTGAAGTAAAAAAGATAATGGAAAGAGAGAAACTTCCCGGAACATTAATGATCTGGCCAGGTGTAGCAGAAGAATTGGTAGCAACTAAAGCGTGGTATATCCGTGATGGTTATTTTAAAGATGTGGATGCCTGTATTTTCACCCATGTGGGAAATAATCTTGGTGCAAGCTGGGGAGATGCAGGATATAATGGCTTGGTTTCAGTTGAATTTGTTTTTGAAGGAAGTTCGGCACATGCAGCCGGTGCACCCTGGCGGGGTAAAAGCGCATTAGATGCGGTTGAGCTGATGAATGTGACATGGAATTACAAAAGAGAACATTTAAAACCAACTCAACGGTCACATTATGTTATAACCGATGGTGGTGACCAGCCAAATGTTGTTCCGTCAAGGGCTGCTGTATGGTATTATTTGCGTGAAAGAACTTATGAGGATATAAAAGCAATGTATGATGATGCCATTAAAATTGCGAAAGACGTAGCGGATATGACAGGAACTAAAGTAAATTATAGACTATTGGGTACTGCGTGGCCCGGTCATTTTAATAAAGCCATTGCAGAGGCCACTTATAAAAATGCACAAATGATCGGATTGCCGGTCTGGGATTCTTCAGATCAACAATTAGCAAGAGCCGTGCAAAAATTGGTAAGTGCACCTAAAAAAGATTTTTGGGGAAAGCCCATTGATGGTTTGGCAACAAAGCTTGATAGCTTAAGGGGACCGGTACCTTTTTCCTGGGGTGGCGGCAGCGATGATATTGGTGATATCAGTTGGAATCTTCCTACTATCGTACTTGGTTATCCATCTAATATTCCCGGTACACCGGGGCATAATTGGGCTGATGCCATTGCAATGGCAACACCTATTGCACATAAAGGAGTAATCGCCGGCGCCAAAACTTTAAGTACTACACTGATCGATATGCTGACCGATCCAAAGATCATTGCGGATGCATGGACCTATTTTAAAGAAGTACAAACAAAAGAAGTAAAGTATATCCCTTTTCTTGACAATACAGCACCGGCCGTTCATCTCAATAAAACCATCATGGAAAAGTTCAGACCGGAATTGAAAAAATATTATTACGATCCATCCAAATACAAAACGTATTTAGACCAGTTGGGTATAAAATATCCAACACTGGAGAAAAAGAATTTTTAATCCTCTTGGTTTCTTAATGCGATTTCTCTGGAAGCTATACCTGAAACTGGAAGGCTGGAAAGCTGTGAATGAATTTCCCAATCATTTAAAGAAAGCTGTTGTCATTGTAGCTCCTCATACCTATTGGAAAGATTTTACAATTGGCATTGCATTCAGAAGTGTTTTGAAAATAAAATATGGAAAGTATCTTGGGAAGGCTGAGTTGTTCAAAGGTCCGTTTGGCTTTTTATTCCGTTGGTTGGGCGGTACGCCGGTTGATCGTTTCAGTAAACAAGGAGTAGTTGAACAGGTAGTAGAAAAGTTCAATAATGCTGAGAATTTGGTTATTGCATTATCCCCCGAAGGAACAAGAAAGAAGGTTGATAAGTTACGTACCGGCTTTTATTACATCGCTAAAAAAGCCAATGTGCCTATAGTAATGGTAGGCCTTGATTATTCAAAAAAAGAATTGAGCGTCTCAGAGCCATTTTATACAACCGACGATGAAGCAGCAGATTTCAAAAAGATTGTTGAGTTTTTTGCGCCACTAAAAGGACATTATCCTGATCAGGGCTTTGCGCATTTATTGGAAGAATATAAAGCCTGATCATTTTATTTCTTCAAACACTCCAGTCTCCTTGTTCTTCCGTACATTATCCCAGTTGAAATACCGGCCATTCATTGCTATATAAACTCCATGCGGCAATGTTTGTGCAAATGCTAATGCGCTACCAAGATTAAAAAGGCCATCACTGCTGCCAAACTTTATGGGGATCATGGCTCCTGTAAGTACCACTGTTTTATTCTTTACTTTTCCTGCAAGCATTTTTGCTGTATCCGCCATTGTATCGGTACCATGAGTTATCACAATTTGATCTTCTTCACAGTGATTGCATTGGTGAGCAATCAATTCCCTGTCATGATCGGTCATTTCAAGACTATCGATCATCATCAATGTTCTTATTTCCACAGGCACCAGGCTCCTGCCCAATCCAAGCAGTTCATTTAAGTGAGTGTCCTTAAAATAAAGTTGCCCGTTCAGCTCATTGTATTCTTTATCAAAAGTACCGCCGGTTATAAAGATGCGGATCGCCATAAAAAAATTTTACATGGTGAAATTATGGAATCCTGATGAGCTAAGAATATGAGTCTAATTATTCAGAACTTAGCGTTATGCAGCAAGTAATGCCCGGCATTGATGTTTTTTTAGAAGATCCCGAAGTGAACAAGAATTCGAGGTTTGCGATCGTAACCAATAATGCAGCGTTTACTTCAGAAAGACTATTAAGTCGATTGGCGTTGATAAGTAAAGGATTTAATCTTATCAAAATTTTTTCTCCTGAACACGGCATTTCAGTGAAAGGTGAAGATGGGTCTTATCAAAAAGATTCTATTGATATTAAAACGACATTACCGATAATCAGTTTATATGGCGATCGTTTAATGCCAACCGAAGAAGACCTGAAAGATATTGATATTGTTTTATTTGATATTCCTGATGTGGGCTGCCGTTTTTACACTTATCTATGGACGATGACTAATGTGATGGAAGCTTGCTCAAAGTATAACAAGCAATTGATCATTTTAGACAGGTCCAATCCTATTGGCGGAAACCTGGAAATGTCGGAAGGCCCAATGCTTGATGAAGTGAATTGTTCATCATTTATTGGTCGATGGTCAATTCCGATAAGACACAGCTGCACTTTGGGAGAGCTGGCAAATTATTTTTCAAATAAAAAAGTAAAAGGGCTGGATTTGAAAATTGTTTCTGTAAAAAATTGGGATCGTGGCCAAATTGAAAACGATTTTTATCCGACCTCTCCTGCTATAAAAAATATTTCTACTGCATTGGTTTACCCCGGCATGGGATTATTAGAAGGTATAAATATTAACGAGGGCCGGGGAACTGATATACCTTTTATGCAATTCGGCGCCCCTTGGGTTAATGCTGAAGAACTGCAAATGGGATTGAAGAATAAAAATATCAATGACATTGATTTAAAACCCTGCTCTTATGTGCCCGCAGATAGTTTATATAAAAATGAAACATGCTATGGTCTTGAAATGAATTTAAACGATACAAATAGATTTCACCCCGTAGCTTTTGGCATTGATCTTATTTCTGTACTTTTTAAATTATATCCTCAGCAGGTTAAAGAGAGAGCTTATGTTACCAATGTAAATCCTTCAGGCGGCGGACATTTGGATAAATTGTTGGGTATAAAAAATGCATTTGAGCTATTCCTATCGAATGCATCTTTTGAAACAAATGTTTCTAACTATTGGCAGGAAGAAATATCTCCTTATTTGTTATACAACTAATTTTTATTTTATAACACATTCTACCCGGTATAAAGATCTTTCCATAAAAAAATTGTATTGCTTCTTTGTAACTTTATTCAATGTCATCACATACTATAAATACTTTTTACAACAGCACTCAAATGGAAACTGACCGGTTGGGTCAGCATGTGTTCCGACTTGAAAAAACCCGTACGCAGGAAATTATTCTTCGCTACCTGAAATCTTCAATGACCATTGCAGATATAGGAGGAGCTACTGGTGCTTACTCTTTTTGGTTGCACGATATGGGTCATCGTGTTCATTTACTCGATGCTGCCGAATTTCATATTGAAGCAGCTACAAAAATTTCCATTTCAGAAAATAAACCGCTTGCATCCATTTTATTGGGCGATGCAAGGCAGCTTCCTTATGATGATGAACAATTTGATTTAGCTCTGTTGTTCGGACCGCTATATCATTTGCAGGAAAAAGAAGATCGGATAAAAAGCATTGCAGAAGCAAAAAGAGTTTTGAAAAAGGATGGAATATTATTGGCAGCAACGATTACAAGATATGCATCTTTGTTTGATGGATTCTGGCAAGGATTTATTGATGATCCTGCTTTTGAAAACATATTAAAGCAGGACCTTGCAGATGGCGATCATTTTAATCCAGTAAATCACCCCATGTATTTTACTGATGCACATTTTCATACTCAAAAAGAGATTGACGAAGAATTTACTGCGGCTGGCTTTTCGAAATTTAATATAATTGCTATTGAAGGTTTTGGATGGTTGACACCAGATTTTATGGAAAGATGGACGGACAAGGATTCACAAAATAAAATGCTTGAATACATTAAGCAAACAGAAAATGACCCAATAATGATTGGAATTAGCGCCCATGTAATGACAATTGCCATGAAATCAGGCTGAAAAAAATTTACAAAATCCCGCTAATCCAAATTAAATTTGCGGATACAAAAAAGGCCCTTCCGTAGAAACGGACTGACCTCTCACGATTGCTTGCCATATGAAAATCTGTAAAAATTTCTGTTAGGCCTCTCTGGCTGCTTGTCTACTCTCTCAACGATTGCTTGCTTATGAAATAACAGAGACGCAGATCAAAAGTATAACGCGGCTTTGTCTTACTGAAAATATCTTACTCCTTGTTTTATCATTTCAAACGGGTGAGAATTTAAGTAACTCATTGTATGTGAAGCGTTTCCAAAAAAATATTTATTATGTCCAACAGGTTTTCAGATATATTATTTCAATTAGTTCATTCGCTCGAAAAGTCGGAAAAACGGCATTTCAAGCTTTACATAAAGCGAAGCTCCGCTAAACAGGACCTTAAGATCATACAGCTTTTTGATGCATTGGATAAGCTGGATGAATATGATGAGAAGTTGCTTTTGAAAAAAATGCCGGGCATTTCCAAAACGCAATTAGCCAATTTAAAAAATCATCTATACAAACAGGTATTGGCGAGTCTTCGCTTATTAAAAACAACTGACAATATCGATCTTCAGTTGAGTGAACATCTTGATAATGCCCGTATATTATACAATAAGGGTCTAAAAATACACAGCCTTCGCATTTTAGAAAGAGCAAAAGAACTTGCAAGGACCAATCAAAAATTCAATACGCTGGTGCAATTGCTTTCTCTTGAAAAGAAAATTGAAACGCTTCATATTACCCGTAGCACCACTGATAAAACTAAAGAGATGACAGAAGAGGCGTTGGAGATCAGCGGTCATATTGATCGTGTGACGCGTCTTTCTAATCTTGCCTTGCTTTTATATCGCTGGTTTGTATTGTATGGTCATGCAAGAAATGAACAGGATGAAAAAGAACTCAATACATTTTTTAAAAATTATTTGCCTGCTGATGTGCAAAAGGTAAATGGCTTTTATGAAAAACTTTACCTCTATCAAAGTTTTTGCTGGTATGCTTTTATTCGCCAGGATTTCCTGATGTATTATCGTTATAGTCAGAAGTGGATCGATCTTTTTGACGAACAGCCTGTGATGAAAGAAGTAGAAACAGGACATTACATAAAAGGAGTCCATACATTGCTGAACGCCTTTTTTGATCTTCGCTATTTTGAAAGATTTGAAACAGTCCTCAAAAAATTTGAAATGTTTGCTAAAACAGATATTGCAAAACGCCATGATAATTTCCGTACACATACTTCCATCTATATCAATAGCGCTAAAATAAACCAGCACCTGATGAAAGGAAGTTTTGCAGATGGTTTGAAGTTGGTCCCATCAATTGAAAAAAACCTTGAAGAATATGCCCTGTTTGTTGACAGACATCGCATACTTGTGTTTAATTATAAAATCGCAACACTTTATTTCGGCGCTGGTAAATATGCAATAGCCATTGATTACTTACAAAAAATCATCAATGGAGCGGGTGATCTTCGAATAGACCTGCAATGTTATGCTCGCCTGTTGCACCTAATGGCACATTATGAGTTAGGAAATGACCAGATCATTGAATCGCTCATAAAATCGGTTTATCGATATATGGCGAAAATGAAAAACCTGACTGTAGTGGAAGAAGAGATGTTTCGTTTCCTAAGACAATCGTTCAATGTTTCTCCAAAAAAGATAAAGCCCGAGCTTGAAAAGTTCCTGGATAAGATAAAACATCTCGAAAAAAATCGTTTTGAAACAAGATCATTCGCTTACCTCGACGTCATTTCCTGGGTGGAAAGCAAAGTTTACAATAAACCAATGAGTGAAATAATTTTTGAAAAATACCTGAACAGGAAAAAAAGGAATTTGGCAAAAGCGGCATAAGATTATTCTATTTCATTTTTAAACCTGCAGTAATTTTATATCATGGCAAGAACTCCTTCGACGATGGTTACATTAGGAACAAAAGCTCCCGATTTTTTACTGCCTGACACTGTAAGCGGAAAACGATTATCGTTAACAAATTTAAAAGGCGAAACAGCAACAATGATCATGTTCATTTGTAATCATTGCCCTTTTGTAAAACATGTAAATGCAGAATTGGTAAAACTTGCGAATGATTACAAAAACAAAGGAATTGGTTTTGTTGCAATCAGTTCAAATGATGTAATAACCCATCCGGATGATGCGCCTGGATTAATGACACAGGTCGCGAAACAATTGAAATATCCATTTCCCTATTTATATGATGAATCACAGGATATCGCAAAAGCTTATGGCGCCGCCTGCACTCCTGATTTTTTTATTTATGACAAAGATCTTCAACTTGTTTACCGGGGACAATTGGATGATAGTCGACCGGGAAATGAAATACCAGTAACTGGGAAAGATATTCGCCAAGCATTAGATTGTTTAATTAATAATGAACCCGTTCTTCAAGAACAAAGACCAAGTATCGGATGTAATATCAAATGGAAATAAGTTGGTTTTTCTCCTTCCTCATAGAACTGCATTAACTTCCACTCATGCGGCACATTGAGTTTATTCATAGAGATCATTTTGAGAATAATTATCACCGGCATCATGTGCAGGGAAAACTTTCATTGTTCATTGATTTTTTCTGGCAAACTAAATTTGAAAAACTATGGCGTCAATATCCAAAAGGATTTAGCGATGCATTATTTCCCAATCTTGGCTATACTTATCTTATTAATATTGGTACTCCATTTGTAATGCAGGTTGATAATAAAAAATTCAACATGAAGACGGATGGTTTTTTGCCAAGACCATCTTATATCGAGTGCTTTCACCAGCCCGGCAATGTTTTGTTTGGTATCAAATTCAAAGTAAGCCCTGTGATCTTTGAAAAGAGAGTAAATTTTTCCGATTACAGCGGTTCAATTTTCCCTTTAAGCTATTTGGCGGAACCCAATCTTCTTAATAAAATAAAAAAACCTGTTTCATTTGAAAAACGTGTGCAAGTGTTATCTAAATATTATGAAGAACAATTAAATAAACATGAAGGATCCTTACAACCTGTAAGCATAGTTACTTCCATATTAGATAATGCCGCCAAACAAAACAATTATAATATAACCGTGGAAGAGTTGGCAGCTCAGCATCATATATCAGCCCGTACATTACAACGCTATTTTCTTATTTGCACTGGTACCAATAGTAAAAAAGCTTTGCAGGTATTGCGTATCCGGAAAGCTGTAGGTGATATTCTTTCAAAGCCAGAAAAATTTCATTACAGTGATCATCGTTATTATGATTTCAGTCATTTTTACAAACATCTGAAACAATTTCTGCATAACGATACATTAAAACATATCAAACCACATTTGCAATTATTAAAAATAATTCGCAAAAAAAATTGAGCCGGTAAGAATACCGGCTCGCTACACATGAGAAAACAAAATAAGATGGCTATACTTTCTTATTGTGCTCTTTGTCTTTCTTCTTCAGACCCTGTTGTTCTACGGCGTGCCTGTAATACTTTATTGCTGCCGAAGCGATAAGTGAATGTCAGGTTAGCAACTCGTGTTTCACGATATGCTCTCCATATTTCTATATAATTATCATAAGTGATAGTGGCCCTTGGTAAATTGGTCCAGAAGATATCAGTAACATTAAAACGCAATTGCCCTTTGCCCTGCCAAAAAACTTTTTGTACTCCTGCACCAACGCCCCATTGTGATCTTGTAACCATAAATCCATATTGCCCGCCTGTATTGTAATTACCGCTTAATTCTGCAATCCATCCTTTTTTAAATGTGAAAGTATTATTGGTTCGAAGATCTGCGACAACTTTTCCCTCGTCGAGTGTGGTGCTTCCAAGGCTTCCATTGAAATGATTATAGTAAACATTCCCATTGTTGATCATATTCCACCACTTACTGATGCGAATTGGCGCTGCAACTGTAAGACCGAAATAATCTGAAGAAGAAAGATTAACAGGAATCTGAACAGTAACATTATCATCAGCTGGTATCGTAGGAAATACTTCTTTAAACCTGGCAATAACAATGTTTTGATTTTTTTCTGTATGGCTATAACCAAGTGTGAGGTTTATATTTTTAATTGTATAGTTCAATTCATAGGCCCATGTAAATTGTGGGAGCAATGATGGATTACCAGTTGCATAAGTAGTCACATCGATCAGGAAAAGAAATGGATTTAGTTGTGAATAATTAGGACGGTCGATCCTGCGACTTACAGATATCCCGATTCGCTGATCTTCTTTAATGCTATAATTGAAATAGGCGCTTGGGAAAAGTTGGGTGTATGAAGAATCCCAACGGATATCACCTTTCACTTGTCTTGTTTTTACGTTTGTATTTTCTGCTCGCAAGCCGAATTGAAAATCAATTTTCTTATATGCCTTCTTAAATATGAAATACGCAGCATTTATGTTTTCGTCATAATAAAAATGGTTGGTCTTATTCACATCGTCAACTGGTGAGCCACTGCTCATATCAAAGAAATGAGCATCATTATCTGCAGTAACAAAGCTTGTCTTAAATCCTGTTTCAATTTTTGCTTTCTTTTTCAGCGGGTTTACATAATCTGCCTTTGCAGTAGCCAGGTTTAAAATCCCATCCTGGAAACCATCTAGAATATAATCTGGTTGCATCTGAGTGCCGTCAAGATTATGATATTGCGTAGATACTCTTGAAAAATTATTTGTATTAAAATATGCATAATCAAGATCAGCCGTCAACTCACGGCCCGTTGAATCGAAAGTATGTTTGAAATTAAAGTTGGCAGCAATGTTTTTATTCTCGTTATTATTTTTTGTTTGTGTATTGAAAGTGTAAAGCGGTTGTTTATTGCTGCCGATCACTACCGAGCTATTATTATTGTAAGGTTTGAATGTATTCAGGTTACTATTTACAACAAAGCCATACACTGTCTTTTTATTGGGATAAAAATCGGCGCCAAAGCGAAGCGTATTCAGATATAAGGGGATCTTAGTAAAATTATCTTTAAGATCCTGACCGGTAAATTGGCCATCAGTATAAAAGTTACGATCAAGAAGCAGGTGGTTCAGGCCCATGCGGTAACTAAAATTGTAGCCGCCAAATAAGTTTATTTTTTTATTTCTATAATTAAAATTGATTCCCGTGTTGGCTTTTGGATAAATTCCTTGTCCGTACCCGGCCGTAAAAGAACCATTGGTTCCAAAACGCTGATCCTTTTTCATACGTATATCAATGATACCTGCATTTCCAGCGGCATCATACCGTGCAGACGGATTAGTAATAAGTTCAATTCGCTCAATCGCATTTGAAGGAAGACTACGTAAATAATTTACAAGATCTGCTCCGCTCATTGGACTTGGCTTCCCATCGACCATAATAATGACACCAGCTTTCCCACGCATGCTTATATTATCATTTGCATCAATCAAAACCCCAGGAGATCTTTCTAATACATCAAAAGCAGAACTGCCCGCATTTATTACACTGTTTTCTACATTCACTACTATCCTGTCTGTCATTTGCTGGATAAAAGGTTTCCGACCGGTAACTTGTACCGCTTGTAATTCCTTTGCTGCTGTTTTAAGGATTATATCATTTACAGTTATAGAATTATTATTTGCAGACAAATCAATTATTGATGAAAAAGATCTTTCCCGATTAACATAGGTAGTTCTTATAAAATAAGAACCAAAGCGAATGTTTTCAAATTCAATTATACCTGACTTATTAGAAATCGCAGCTTTTACTAATGAAGAATCCTTGGCTCTTAATAATTCTGCTGTGGCTCCTTCAATGGGTTTTTGTTGTTCGTCTGTTATTTTACTACTGATCTTCCCCCGTTCTGCTGTTTGAGCAGAAATACTACAGGATGCAGTGAGAAATAGTATAAGTATGAACGTCAATTTTTGCATAAAGAAGATTTGAAACAAAAATGGACATTAAACGAATTATTTCGTAGAATAAAATGATAAGAAGTAAAATGGTAAGATGAATGGGTTATTTAAAGTTAATGCCTGTCCGATTTTTACATTGATTGGCCGCATTAAATGCTAAATCGAATTACCGCCGTACAAGTGTGTAACACAACGAAAGCTATTAGTAGTAATGAGGCTTGCCAAATAATAAATGAATTACTGATTTGACAAACTGTTGTAATAAGCAATTATGGCTTCAAAATTTGCTTCGTTGTCCTTTGTAAGTTTTTTGTCCTCGACGAATTTTTGAATTTCATTTTTCTTATCATTCAATAAATCTGTAAGGTCTTTTATTTTTTTTATTTTTACCGATTTACCACTGAACAAAACAAAATACCGGAACTCTGTTTTGATGGATTGCTCAATGGTTGCAGAGCCATAAGGTTTACTTTCCAACAAATTTTTTTTGTATTGCTTGAATAATTGTGCCTTCCCTACTTGTAATAATTCATAAAAACCCTCTTCGAGCCTATCGGTTGTTTCAATATAATTAGAAAACACAAATCGATGGTGATTGTTGTGGATTGTATCCCACAAAACCACTTCGCTGATCGGCGTCGTAGCGATCATTTCAATTTGCTTTTCGTCTATATAGTTTACTTGTGATTCCAAAAGGTTAAGCCTGACCAGTATATTCCTGTATTCCTTCCCTTCGCTTAGGATAATTGCACCCCGCATCATTTGCTCATTAAAAAATGGGGAGCCGTCTACCACTTTTGAAAACTTGGCATTAACGAATGGAGTTCCGGCCACTGTAAATACATATTTGAGAATACCACCGGCGCCGTCTATTTTATTTACATCTACTGTTGTTTGAGAAATGGCGTTGAGATATATAAGCGAAAAACAGCAGCAAATAAGCAAACGTGACATATTATATAGCTTCAGTTGGTTCTAAGTTACTGAAATAGTATGGTTTTTTTGCACAAAGTCAATGTTGGCACCGGGTTTGGATTTGAAATCTCTGAGTGATATAATTTTTTCACTAAAATTTTGATTATGATATTCCGATCAATTATCGCTTCGTTGTTTTTTTCAACATTCCTTTTTTCATGCGTCAGCAGTAAAAAATATAAGCGGGCACAAACCGATTATGCAAACCTTCAACTTAAACATTCACAACTAGAAGGAGATTTGAGTAATTGTAATAATGAAAAAGCCAACTTGGCAAAGCAAAAATCAGAATTAGAAAACGACAAAGCGAATCTTAATGCTAGAATCGCAGACATAAACAGACAGATGGATTTTCTAAAAGAAAATAACACCACTGTACTCAAACAATTACAGGATCTTTCGGTGATTTCTTCCTCACAGGCAGAAAGTATAAGAAAATCTTTGGATAATCTTGGTGTTAAAGATGCTTATATAATGGATCTGCAAACGGCAATGGCTCGCAAGGATTCGCTTAATATGGCGCTTGTGATGAATTTAAAAGGAGCTATCGGTAATATGAATGATAAAGACATTAATATAAAAGTTGACAAAGGCGTTGTGTACATTGATATTTCTGATAAAATGCTTTTCAGAACTGGTAAATATGAAGTAACACCACAGGCAAAAGAAGTGTTAGGTAAAGTAGCAATGGTATTGAAAAATCAACCGAATATTGAATTTATGGTAGAAGGGCATACTGATAATGTACCTTATCGCAGTGGCGTTTTATTAGATAACTGGGACTTGAGTGTAAAAAGAGCAACAGCAGTTGTTCGCATATTGCAAAATCAATATGGACTTGATCCTGCAAAAATGGCGGCGGCAGGTCGTGGTGAATATAATCCACTAATGGATAATAACAGTGATGAGAACCGTGCAGTAAACCGCAGAACAAGAATTGTGATTTTACCATTACTTGATCAATTCTTTAAACTTTTGGAATCAAAGAAAGCTTGATCGATAAAACCCTGACAATTAGTTGGGGTTTTTAATTTCGTTTTATAATCAAATATATCAACATAATGAATCAATCTGTATTGAGATTACACGCTTCTTGGGAAAAAGTGAAAGAAAGAATGAAAGAGAATGATATCAATCTTACCGACGAGGATCTTGAATATGAACCAGGCAAGGAAGAAGAGTTATTGCAAAGACTGGAGAAAGTAATGGACAAGCCCCGTCACCTGGTCATTGCATATATTGAAAGTATTTCCTCGAACGAAGACATGGCTGGATAAAAAATATTCTTTATCAATCAAATGTTCAATTTTACATTTAAGGCAGAGCTGGAACGTTAGAAAACTTCACTGGAAAACAATCAGGCAACTCTCAATGACCGGATCTCAATTTGAATAAAAGATAGATTTTTTGAATCGAATAACACAATTGCACTTAAACAAAAAGCATTTCTGCCACTGGAAAATCGTAGCAATCTGTCTAAAGAAATGTTTTATTAAGTATTATTTATTTAGTGCCCTGATCCTGGTTTCAACATTTATCCGAATCGACATATAATACAGATTGATATCGCCAACATGATAATTTTTTGTGGAGTATAAAAAACTCCATGGAAATTTTGGACGGCTTACCCATATCACGCCTTCATGGATCTGTGCATCTGTTGTTTGTTTATAAATTTTATTGAATTTATATAATAAACTACCAGTATTCATTTTTTTCGGAGCATATTCAGTATCTGTTTTCCATGTAATAGGATTAGTTACCAGGGAGAACTCTTTTTCGGCTTCTACATAAGGAGGCTTATATCCTTTTCTAAAAGTTCTCCAGCCACAAACGCAGCCTGTTTGAAGAGAATCTTCACACATTTGCAATGATGAAAAGAAATTCTTCGGAATTGCCATACCAACTATATATGCGGCTACCAATTGTTTTTGTAATGGTTTGTTCTCAAAATATTCTTTTAATAAACGCAAAGCATGATTTGTACCCTGGCTATGCGAAGCAATTATGATGGGCCGACCATGATTGTTGTTTTTTAAATAATATTCAAACGCTGCTTTTACATCTTCATAGGCAAGATCAAAAGCTTTTAATGAAGCCATTGTATCTGTTGGAAAATATGCGCTGATATGTGCTTCCCGATAACGAGGTGCATAAATTTTTGCGTGCTGATTAAAAGCACTTGCCTGGTACAAAATACTTGAATAATCTGTTTTTGCATTCAAATATGCATCATCAATATCGGCATTCAAACTGCCATCTTTTATTTTCATTGTGTACATCGTTGGATGTAAAAAGAAAACATCAACGAGTGTATCTCTTTCTTCTTTTCGAAGTGGTTTGGGTATGCTGTCTGATGGATCCCATTTTAATGGGTGTGCCGCCCAATAATTCAAATTTGAGTAATCCGGCCTTTTATCTTCGCTTTTAAACTTGTAAAACTTTTTGAAGGCAAGATATTTATCGGAGCAGGAAGAAAGGAGTACGAAAACGAAAGCTCCAATAATGAAAGAGAAGATATAAGTCGATCCAAAAAGCTTCAATTTTTGGTCTTTCATCATGATAATAGCCCGACTATCAAAGTCAGAAATTTTTTTTAAGAAAATTATCCAATTGGATAGAAAATTGAAAATAAGCTAATTAAGTCTAATAATTGCAGAAATAATCCACCGCAACCTTAAAAAAACGAGTACTATGTTTTGTATAGTACCAAACATCACCTTATCTTTGGTTTGACAAATCAAATTGGCGACATGAAATCAAATCTCAAATACATTGTTTTATCAATAGTGCTCGCAGGGATGTTTAAACTGACAAATGCACAGTTTGAAAAAGATTCTTTATACAAAGAGATTGCCCACATGGATAGTGTCGTGTTTAATGCTTTTAATACAAGAGATGTTGAGAAATTTAAATCACTATTTACTGAAGATCTG
>Ga0105249_10002361_pt1 | contig 16389 bp, 13 predicted proteins | sample KBSS44metaG_FD_81522 | JGI IMG/M metagenome (GOLD analysis project Ga0105249, IMG submission 81522) | Switchgrass rhizosphere microbial communities from Kellogg Biological Station, Michigan, USA - KBS S4-4 metaG | ecosystem: Host-associated > Plants > Roots > Rhizosphere > Soil | place...
ATCACGGTCGCGGGCTCGAGGCGTACGAGCAGGCTCTGCGACCAGCAGTTCAGCAAAGCCGGAGGATCGGTCCCGCGGTCATGAAAATGCTGATTCCGAATTCCCGTTTGCAGCTTTGGGCGCTCGCCCAAGCCATGTGGCTGCTGCCTCGAGTTCCCGGGCCGATCCGTCGAGCCCTTACCTCGTACGGAGGCGGACCCGCAGCCATGCTGGATGCCGTCAAGCTGCGCAATCCAAGCTCCCTGTGACGGCCCGGCGGTTAGGCTCGCGCTGCCACCGACTCCTGGGTGAGCTGGCGCATCATGCCCGCAACATCCACCATGCACCAATAGCCGATGAACGCGCCGTCGGCGATCCGAAACACTTCGGCGGATTCGATGGCGACGTGACGTCCTGTTGCGGGGATGCCCTGAAACTCGCCGTCGTGTGTGCCGGTCATCGTCGAGCGAAGGAAGACACGGTCGCCCTCTGCAACGAACTCATCCAGAGCGACATGGAGATCGGGAAATGCCTGGAAGTAGAAGAAGCAGCCTTTTCGCACCCCGGCCGCAGTCCGCTCATCAGCGAAGTAGTCGCCGACCGCGTCCAAATCTCGACCATTGATCACCTGGTCGTAGTACCGGCGGACCAGACCCTTGCTCTGCTCTGACATGACATCCTCCTCTGTCGTTTGCTCGAGCTTCGCGCGGGCAAAATGTTGGCGGTAGGGGCAAACCCCCTATTCGGCTCCCAGATGCCGAACCGCGTAGGCGGCAGCTTCTGATCGCTTGGTGAGGCCGAGCTTCGCGAAGATGCGGCTCACGTGGTGCTCAGCCGTCTTGGGGCTGATGAAGAGTCGCGCCGCAATCTGAGCGTTCGTCAAGCCTTCTCCGAGGAGTCGCAGCACCTCGATCTCTCGCTGAGTAAGCAGGCCGGCGGCTCTGCGGCCCGCCCGGCCCTTGGCTCCTAGCGAGCGCATCAGTGCAGCTGCGATGTCTGCTTCTCGGCTGTCGCCAAGGGCCTCCAGCTCGTTTCGAGCCTGCCGTGCGACATCGACGGCGATCTCGGGTGAATCGGCCACAAGCGCCTGAGCAAGCGCCAGGCGGGAGCGCGCGACCTCCAATCTGTGGCCGACTGCTGCAAAGCCGTTCACGGCCCTTTGCAGCTCTGAAACAGCTGCGGCGTCGCCGCTTGCCTGCGCGACGCGTCCGTGCGCAAACGCTGCCGCCGCGGCGATCCGCTCTCTGCCCGATGGGCCGGCGATCGTTGCTATGGCGTCCGCAGCCACCCTTGCGTCTCCAAGCCGCCCTTCGGCGATGCGGGCATCGACGAGCTGCTCGAGGAAGGGTACGGCGAGCACGCTCGTCCGTCCTACCTCGTCCAGTCGGCACTCGAGGAGTGCTCCCGCAGGCGCGGCCTCACCGCGCGCAAGCCTGAGCGCGACAGCGGCACGGGTCGTGTCGGGCTCGTTGTCGAAACCCGCGAGCAGCTCCTCGGCTTCATCAAAACGCCCTTGAAGAATCCGGATCTCAGCAAGACGCACCGCGGGATTGACGCACCGTGAGCGCTGACCCGCATCCGTCAGTTCCTTGATCGCCGCAACGAGCTCCTCCTCGGCGGCATCCACACGGCCGTTGGCGGCGAACACATCCGCGCAACACGTTCGGCAGAAGGCGAGGAGGACCACGTGGTCGTACTTCCTGACGAAGTCCTCGAGAACTGTGCTCCACTGCTGCGGGCGTTCGACATCGCCCGCCCTCTCGCATGCAAGCATCAGCGTGCAGCACACGTCCGCAAACGTCTCAAGGCTCGCCGGCTCACCACCGGTGGCCGCAGCCATCGCCTCGTCGAGCTGTGCCAGGCCCTCATCGACTTCTCCCGAGGAGACCACTGCGTATCCCCGCTGTGCGAGAGCACGTAACTCGAGGTCGGAATCACCGACCGCGAGTGCTGAGTTGAGCGCTGCCTCCGCATACATGGCCGCCTCGAACGGCTCACGCGAGCTTTCCGAGCGCGCGAGGTCGAGCCAACCTTGCTCGGCGCCAGGTGCGACGTCTCGTAGCAGGCGCTCTGCCCGCGCAAGCCAGCCACGAGCAGCAGCGTCGTTGCCGAATACGAGGGCGTACTCGCGCGAGAGCCACAGCGCTATCCGCGCGGCTCGGCCGAGCTGCCCGTCACGCCTGAATCCGGAGTATGCGCGCTCGCGACAGACGATGGCCTCCCGGCCCTCGCGAAGCCACCACAGCGACCGGCCGAGTCCGTCGAGCGCCTCCGGCGATTCGGTGGTGTCAGCCGCTTCTTCGAAAGCGGCACGGGCTTCGGACCACTTGCCAACCGCAAGCGCCTCATAACCGCGGGCGAGCGCCGTATCCACGGCGACGGTCGTCACCGCCTCATGGTGGCACGGAGCGAATGCCTGTTGCTAGGCCTGCCGCGACCGCGACGAAACGAGGGCTTCACCCTTACCCCTGTCATCCGGCGACGCATCACCCTGGACTCGTCGCAAAGAGACCGGGGAATATTCGTCCGGGCCGGCGAATAGCTTGATGAACCACTTGAGTGCCGCCACAAGGCCAGCGCGAACGGCCGTCAGCGCTCGATGCGGTATGAAGCCAGCAGCAGCGATGGCAACCAAGGCGACCGCTCCCGCAGGCGTTGACCACCTGCCCGCTACCGCCATGGCCGATCCAACAACGGTCAAGGCACAGATGCTGATGGCAATGGCAAGCGCGAGCCGGTCGCCTGCATCCCGGACGTGTGATCTGCGAGCCCAGCCGAGACCGGGAAGGAGCAGACAAGCTGCAGCGAGTAAGCCCAAGCGCAGCACGTCGATCCGACCCGGTGCCAGAAGGAAAATGACACCGATCGCCACGACAACAGCCAGTGCCAATAAATGCTTCTTCGTCAAGCGACGCACCTTTGCTCACAGGCGGAGTTTGCTGACGCCGATCCTATCGGCACTTCAGTGCAACGGATTGCCGAGCCTTACGCCTCCGGGCCTTCAAGATCTTCAGTGCAACATCTTCAGTGCAATGCTGTGCGTCGCACTGAGCGCGGCTGGAAATTGCATACAGCTATGATCCGACAACGATTCCAGGGCCACTGACTGCTTCCAATCCCATAACGATTTGCTGTTTCAATCCGGTAACGATTTGCCCGCGAAGTGGAAAATGTGCGGCATCCCAGGCTCCCTCTCATATGCTTTGTAGGCCCAGTTGGATCGTGGCTTCCCCACGTCAGAGCAGACGTCAGAGCCTAAGGCCGTGCGATCCATGAGAAATGCTGCTGCGGGCAGACAATCACAAGCGGGAGTACGAGCGTGACAGCTCGAGATGGTGCGCGCTCTTGCGTAGTCGCGAATCACGCATTTGCCCGAGTCGCAACGTCCCCGATTTCTGGCCTCGTCTGAACCCTGCGGGACCACATCTATCGACTTGCAGTCTGCAAGATGCTGGTCAGGGGAGGTACCGGGCATCGATCCGGCGTGCGGCCCCGGCCGTGGTGTGTTCCGCGCGTCACTGAGCCTCGCCTAGGACAGGCAAGGTGGGGATTGCCTGGCCCGTGTTCAATTCAGTTACCGAGCAGTCGAAGAGCGACATATCGAGAACCGAAAGTTAATCATCCAGGGCAACGACGCTCAATTCATTGGCAAATGGCGACGCGCAGCGATTCTCAAATCGCACGCGAGAACTGTTTGACCTGGAAAGGCCTGTGGGGGGCAAAAATGCGACGCATTGCGATTTCTGACACGAGAAGTGACCGTCGATGGCACACGGGATTGGACCGCTGGCGCCACGGACCGGCGGTGAAGGTCAGCCTCATCATTCCGACCCTTGAGGAAGCGGAAAACCTGAAGCTTGTTCTACCTGCAATTCCGACCACCGTGGACGAGCTGCTTATTATCGACGGCGGTTCTACCGACAGTACGGTCGACGTCGTACGTGAATTGCAGCCCAGTGCGAAGATCATCATCGACAGAGTGCCGGGTAAGGGAAATGCGCTAAGACGCGGGTTCGAGGCTGCAACTGGGGACATTCTCGTCATGATGGATGCCGACGGATCAATGGACCCGGCCGACATCGTGACCTTCGTCGCCGCGCTTGAAGCCGGCGCCGACGTAGCGAAGGGTTCGCGCTTCCTGCAGGGTGGCGGCAGCGCCGACATGACGATCGTCCGCAAACTGGGCAATCGGGCGCTTACTCGTGCGGTTCGGTTGGCCTTCGGCGGGCGCTACTCCGACCTGTGCTACGGATACATGGCTTTCTGGCGGCAAGTCCTGCCGATCTTCGACGGTGATGTTCGAGGTTTTGAGATCGAGACGTTCCTCAACGTCCGGGCGCTTGCTGCTGGCCTGCATGTCGCGGAGGTAGCGTCTTTCGAGAGTCCGCGCCTACACGGCGAAAGTCACTTGCGGACGTTCCGCGACGGATCCCGGGCGTTGCTCACAATCGGGCGCGAGCGTCGCCGACTCTCGAAGGCCCGCGCCGAGCGCGGGATTCCTCGTCCATCGGGGCGCCATGTCGTCCCGGTCCAGGCAACAAGTGAACATGTCCTGCGGGTGGACGGTGCCGCTCAATCTCCAACACAGGTTGCCGACATGTTCCCGGACCCGCCAGCGGAGCTGGCCAACGAAGCGTGACATCGATGAGCATGACCACTTCGGTGATCATCTGCGGCTACACCCATGCCCGCTGGCATCAATTGTTGTGCGCAGTTGAGTCCGTACGACAGCAGACCGCGCCCGTCGACGAGGTACTGGTCGTCATCGACCACAACGATGAGCTACGCAATCGAGCGGAACAGGCGATGCCGTGGGCCAGTGTGATCGCCAGCAACGGCCCTGCGGGTCTCTCCGGAGCGAGAAACACCGGAATAGCAGCCTCGGCGGGTGAGGTCGTCCTGTTCCTGGATGACGACGCGGTGGCTGAAGCGGACTGGGTTAGCAACCTGCTGGCGGCGTATCACGATCCACGCGTTCTCGGGGTTGGTGGCGCCGCCCATCCCAGGTGGGAGCGTCCGGCACCGCGTTGGTGGCCGGTCGAGTTCGGTTGGGTCGTTGGATGCAGCTATCGCGGCCTACCGGTCTCGACCGCGCCAGTACGCAACTTGATGGGCTGCAACATGTCCTTGCGCCGGACAGTCCTCGACGCCGTTGGTGGCTTCAACGACGGCCTGGGTCGTGGGGCGAACGATGCGCTCGGCTGCGAGGAGACCGAGCTGTGTATCAGGGCCCGCCAACTCATGCCTGATGGCGAGTTCATCTTCGAGCCCAAGGCTGTGGTACGTCACTGGGTGCCGCCATCGCGTTCGTCTTGGAGCTACTTCCGGGCTCGCTGCCGGGCGGAAGGCATCTCGAAGGCCCGGGTGGCCCGGACTGTTGGTGGCCATGCCGCTTTGTCTGAGGAAAAGACCTACACGCGCCAGGTTCTGCCGACAGGAATCGCTCGCAACATCCGGGACGGTTTGGCAGGTGATTCAGGCGCGTTCGCTCGCGCCGGCGCCATTGTCACTGGTGTATCGATCACCGCAGTCAGCTTCCTCACCGCGAAAGCGGCTCGCCCCGGTCATATCCCGCACCGCGGGCCGGAATCCAAGGAACAGGCTGTACTTCCAACTGTCGCTCCCGTGCGGCCGATGATCGTCAAGCTGAACGAGCCATCACCGGCGATTGAAGCCCAGCGCGACGGCACGTCGTACGCGGCTGCACATTGTCTGGTTCTCCTCGACGGTGATCCGCTTGGCAGGGTCAGACTCGACCTCACCGACGGTTCTCTGACTGCCGAACAGGTTGCTGATCAACTGTGGCAGCGTCTCGGTGAGCAGATCATCAATCACCGACCCCCTGAAGTCCGATCACCGGCAACGCTCAAGGCCGACGTGATCGTCGCCACCAGAGATCGTCCGGCAATGCTGCGTGAGTGCATCGATTCGATCTTGAGAGGTGCTGTCCGACCCGAGCGTCTGATCGTTGTCGACAGCGCGTCTGCCAACTCCGCGACTGAAGAGCTGATCGGACAGCTTGCACAGCGAGAGACCGCCATTCACTACCTCCGTGAGGAAAGGCCTGGTCTGGCCCGGGCGCACAACGCTGCGCTGCCGTGCGTCAGAAGTCCGGTTGTGGCATTCACCGATGACGATGTCGTGGTCGATGACCAATGGCTCAAGCGCATTGTGCAGGCTTTCGCAGCTGACGAGCCCGTCGCCTGTGTGACCGGAACTATCGCTCCGCGCGAACTCGACACCCTCTCGCAACAATGGCTCGAAGGAAAAGTGACATACGACAAGGGCCTGCAACGGCGGACGTTTGACATCGAATCTCATCGCCCAGCGGATCCGCTGTTTCCTTACACTTCGGGCGCATTTGGCTCCGGTGCAAACATGGCCTTCCTCACGAGCTTTCTGCGGGAACGCGGTGGCTTCGACGAAGCCCTTGGCGCTGGCACCATCGCCATGGGAGGCGACGATCTGGCGGCGTTCTATGACGTCATCAGCAGCGGGAACCGGCTCGTCTACGAGCCGGCGGCCATCGTGTTGCATCGGCACCCGCGGCAATATGCGGCGCTCAAGAGGCAAACCTACGGATATGGCGCCGGCCTTGGGGCCCACCTCACGAGGTGCATGCTGAGAAATCCCCGGATGGCATTGGTCTTTTTGCGCCACGTGCCGGCGGTCATACATCGCGGCACCGCGGTGATTCGCCCGGCCGCAGCAGGGGATCTGCCTCCATATCCTCCTGAACTCAGCCGACTGCAGGTAAAAGGGCTGGCGTCCGGGCCGGGGCGGTTTCTGCGTAGCCGCCGAGACAGTCGTCAGATGCATCGGAGGAGAGCATGAAGCCGGCAATTCCGATCTTGCTGTACCACTCAGTGAGCGACATGCCCACTGGTGATTTTGGCCCATTCACGGTGTCCCGCAAGCAGTTTGCCGCGCACCTGGACCGGCTGCTTGCCCTGGAGTTCTCTACGCTGACCATTGGACAGCTGCTGACGCGTGTTCGGGCTCATCTGCCGTTGCCGGAGCGGACTGCGGTGATCACCGTTGACGACGGCTTTGCTGACTTCGAAGCCAATGCGTGGCCTGAGCTTCAAGAGCGCGGCATGACTGCCACGTTGTATGTGACAGCAGGAGTCATCGGCGGTCGAGCGAGCTGGCTGGCTCCACTGCACGCGGACCAGCTCCCGATGCTCGGTCGTGGCCAACTTGTCGAACTCGCGGCCCAGGGTTGTGAGATTGGCGCTCACAGCATGAGCCATCCGGAACTCGACTGCCTGCCACGTCATCGAGCTGCGCAAGAGATCGGGCAGTGCAAAGACATCCTGGAGCAGGCTCTCGGTCAGTCGGTCCACTCCTTTGCCTACCCACACGGTTATCACGATCATGACGTTCGGCAGATGGTCGTGGACTCTGGCTACTCGTCGGCCAGCGCCGTCAAAGATGAGCTGAGTCACGTCGATGATGATCAGTTCGCCCTAGCACGGATAACTGTCAAATCCACCTTCGACGAAACGAGGATCGAGCAGGTCCTGACCGGTGAAGGTCTCGCGCACGCGAAGCGACGCGAGAAGTGGCGCACTCGGGGTTGGCGTGAGGTACGCCGTTGGCAGTACCGACAACGGCGGAGCGAGGTGGCGGCATGATGGAAGTGATCACTCCGGCTCCTCGCGACACCTGGCGTTCGGTATTAGCCGAGGACTCCCGTGCATTGCCCGAGCACGCGCCGGAATGGGTGGATGCGCTGTGCCGAGTGGGACCCTACGCCGATGCCAGTCGGTTGTACTCCTTTGCCGACGGTCGACGGTTCGTCCTGCCCCTGGTGCGACGTACCGGCGTCGCGGGACTCGGCCGCTGGCTGATGTCATATCCGCCAAGCTGGGGCATGGGCGGACTGGTTGGAGGCGGGGCCGATGGGGACGTCATTCGAGCTGTGCTAACGGACCTTAAGTCAACCCGGAGCCAGCGCGTCAGCATTCGCCCGGATCCCAGGCGGTTCGCCCTGTGGTCCACGGAGGTCGACGACTCCGACACGTTGCTCAGAAGGCGAGCGCACGTCATCGACCTGACCGGCGGAGCGGAAGCGGTGCTGCGGCGTATGCGCAGTTCGGCTCGGCAAGGAGTGAGAGTCGCGGAGCGGTCCGGCGTACGCGTAGAGGTTGACCGCGGCGGAGAGTTGCTGGATCAGTATTACCGGCTCTACCTGCGTTCGGTGGATCGGTGGGCTGAGCATCAGCACGAGCCTGGGGCGCTGGCTCAATGGCGGGCTCGCCGGCGGGACCCGCTGAACAAGTTACGCACGATATCGGAGTGCCTCGGCAAGGCCTTTGTCCTCACCATGGCCTACGTGGACGACCAGCCTGTCTACGGGTCCATCACCCTGCTTGGCCAGACTGCGCATTACACAAGGGGCGCCATGGACATCGCGCTCGTCGGGAAGACGAGGGCCGGAGATCTAGCGCAGTGGACCGCCCTGCAACTGGCCTGTGACGAGGGGTGCACCGCATTCCATATGGGTGAGTCGGGCCAATCCGATTCGCTCGCCCGCTACAAAGAGAAGTTCGGGGCGCAGCCGGTCGACTATGCCGAAATCAGGCTGGAGCGCCTGCCATACAGCCGCGTAGACCAGGGCATTCGGTCGGTTGTCAAGAAGGCCCTTAGGTTCCGAGATGTCTAGGATCACTCGGCCCCTCCGGCCACGGCGCGCCATAGGAGAAATGGCCGAAGAACATCCAGCTGCCGGCAGGCGCTACTTCGCCGCGACGCCGTCGAAACGTCCGGGGCGCCGCCTGGCACTGACTCTGGGGACTGGCTTGATGGTGCTCGCTGTCGTCGCTGCACTTGCTGTGTTCGGTGTATGGCCGCGGGTTGGAGCCGCCATACTGTCGCGGACAGGATTGTCTGAAACGACGACAACGGTTTTGCTTGACGAGTCCTTCGATGGCGACTCGCTCGACACCAGGGTTTGGAACACCTGCCACTGGTGGGGAGACGAAGGATGCACCATCTCCTCCAACGACGAGCTCGAGTGGTATCGCCCGGAGCAAGTGTCGGTCTCAGACGGCGCATTGCGGCTGACCGCGGATCGAGAGCCCACTCGCGGCTCCGACGGCAAGGACTACGAGTATCGCTCGGGCATGGTGACCACCGGACCCGCAAATTCCGATGACAACGTGGGCAAGGTCTCATGGACCTACGGCACTGTCGAAGCCCGTGTTCGAGTCCCCGCTGGCCGTGGGCTCTGGCCCGCCCTATGGATGTTGCCTCTCGACCGCGAGTCCACGCCTGAAATCGACATCATGGAGGTCATCGGGCAGGACCCAGGCCGGATGATGATGCACTTTCACCCGCGTGACAGGGACGATGACAGCCCCAGCAAGGACTATCGGCTGACCGGCGAAACCCTCGCTCACGGCTGGCACACGGTTCGACTCGACTGGCAGCCGGAGCGCCTGACCTGGTCTCTGGATGGCAAGCAAGTGTGGCATCTCACCGGTAGCCAAGTTCCTGATGAACCGATGTATCTGGTCCTCAACCTGGCCGTTGGTGGGATCTACCCAGGGCCGCCGGATGAGACAACGAAGTTCCCGGCAACGTTTGAGATTGATCGAATACGCATCACCAAAAACGAGCTGAAATGACGACGACTGGAATCGCCGCAAGCCTCGCGACGCACCTCAGAGAGCCGATGCGTCGCAGCGCATACGCGCTCATCGCCGGCACTGGGCTGACCTCGCTGCTAGGGATCCTCTTCTGGCTGCTCGCCGCACGATTGTTGCCGGCCGAGGCGGTAGGAACTGGGACTGCGCTCATCTCGGCTATGACCTTCCTGGCAACCCTGTCGACCCTCGGGCTGCGCAATTCACTCGTCCGCTTCCTCGCTCCAGCAGGAGCTTCCGCTCGGCGGCTCATCGTCAGCTGTTACCTGCTGTGCATCTCCGCGGCGATCCTGTCAGCCGTCGTCTTCGTCATCGGGCAGCCGTTGTGGGCCAGCAAGCTGGACTTCCTGCATCAGAACCGGCTGATCGCCTTGGCCTTCGTGATCGCGACTGCCGTATGGGTTCTCTTCGTACTCGAGGATCACGTTCTGATCGGACTGCGGTGCTCGGGCTGGGTGCCGGTGAACAACGGGATCTACTCGGGCGTCAAGATCGCTTTGCTTCCAGCCGTGGCCTCAGGCGGGGCGTACGCGCTCTTAGCGGCCTACGCGCTCCCCGCCGCTCTGATCGTCGTGGTGGTCACAGTGCTTGTTCTCTGGCTTGCGGGCCACCGAACCGAGGCACCCGAACCGGCTGAGAAGCTGCGGATCGCTCCCCTCATCGGGTTCGCTGCCGCCGATCACTCCTCGACTCTCCTCTGGCTGGCCACGACGGAGTTGCTGACCCTTGTCGTGCTGCAGGAGGCCGGTGCAGCTGCGAGCGCGTACTACTTCATGTCATTTACGGTCGCTTACTCGCTGTACCTCATCACCAGCAACGTCGGCAGCGCCTTCGTCGCTGAGGCAGCACGCTACCCGCAGCGAGCGGCGTCCCTGGCGCGCGAAGCGCTTCGCCACGCAACGCTGCTTGTCCTTCCCCTGGCCGTGGTCGGCGTGTTCTTGACCCCATTTGGGCTGGGCTTGCTGGGCGAGGATTACGCGACCAACGGAACAGTCCTGCTACGACTGCTGCTGGTATCGGCCGTTCCGCAAGCGGTGATCGGGATAGCGCTCGGTGCGGCCCGCGTACGCCGCGACAACCGCATGATCCTTGTCGTCTATGCGGCCCAGGCCATTGGGGTGTTCGGCGGCACCGTGCTCACCATCGATCGGTGGGGGCTTACCGGCGTGGGCCTGGCATGGTTGGTCACCCAGACGACGGTCGCACTCGTCCTGCTCTTGACCAAGCGCACGGGAGTGCAAGCCGTCGGCCTAGGTCTCGGGCGAGCGATGGGCATAGCGGGCTGGTTCGCCTCCGAGCTACGGCAGCTGCGGAACCGCCGGCTGGCACGGCAGTCGGTGCCTTCCGCGCTGAGCGCACTGGGTTTCGCGTCCCGCGGCACCGACTATCGACTGCTGACCTCAGAGAGCGACTCGCTCATCGTGTCCCTCCAAGACCTGGCAGAGCCGGCTGTCCTCAAGATCGCCACCACCGCAGCAGCCTCGAGTGGATTGAATCGGCATGCGGAGATGGTCTCGCAGCTCAATGGCGATCACGGCCTGCCCAGGGTGCCGAGTCTGGTGCCGCGGACGCTGCGGCATGGCACGCTGCACGGCTACACCGTCTTGCTCGAGAGCATGTTGCCAGGAACGACCGTCGGCACCCGCCCGGCGGCATCTGAGGAGCTTGCAGCCGCAGCGATTGCTATCTCAGATCTGCATCGGATGACCAGCTCGACAGCCACTATCAACGCAACCCTCATGAAGGAATGGGTCGATGTTCCGATCGAGCAGTTGCGACGAATTCCCCATCTCAACGGCGAGCAACCTGGCCTGGACCAGCTCAAGGAGGCGCTGTACAGCGCGCTCCTCGGGCAGCATGCCACCACGTCGTGTGTCCACGGTGACTACTGGCTCGGCAACGTATTGATGCAGCGAGCAGACGGGACTGTCAAGGTAACTGGCATCGTCGACTGGGAGAACGCCCGAACTGTTGGCCTTCCCGAGTGCGACCTCACCCATCTCTGGCTTACCTCGCACTCGGGCGAGCTCGGCACGGCGGTGCGACGAGCAGTACTTTCTCCGGACACTGTTCGGGACGGAGTCGGCGGGTTGCCCGCGAGCTTCAGCAACCCCCATTTATCTGCAGCTCATCTCGTACTGCTGGCCTGGTTGTGGCACGTCTCGGCCGAACTCGAGCGAGCTACCAGAAATCAGGTCGGGCGCCTCTGGCTCGCTCGCAGCGTCAAGCCGGTCCTGCAACTCCTACGCTCCGGCGACGCGCCTCGTGTCTTGGATGTGGCGCGATGAGTACGGTCACGATGGGCACGGGTCAGGCGGCGGCTCCGACTGTGCGAGACAGGCATCATGCATCCAAGGCAGTATTGAACTCGGACTGGTTGCTGATCTTTCTTCCCGTGGCGTCCGTCGCCCTTTGGATTTGGGGATTGGCTCGAGCCAACCCTCGTGCGATGACCGATCTTGGGTTTTTGTCGCTGTTCGGACCTACCAATGTCCTGGCCCTGCTATTGCTGGCGGCCGGCGTCATGCTCGGCCTGCAGCGAAAGGCGAGAGAACCCTTATTAGCACTCCAACTGGTGACCTTCCTGGCGCTGGTACACGCCACGCCTGCCGTTATCTATGGCACTGTGCGATATGCGTGGGCTTGGAAGCACATCGGGATTGTGGACTACATCCTGCGACATGGGGCCGTCGACCCTACGATCAATGTCTTGGGCATTTATCACAACTGGCCTGGTTTCTTCGCCGCCAGTGCGCTGCTGACTAACCTCGCCGGCCGGGATAACCTCCTGACAATCGCCACCTGGGCACCTTTTGTGTTCAATGTGATGAACCTCGTCGTGCTGAGGTTTTTGCTCAAGGGGCTTACTCAGGATAAGCGGCTGGTCTGGCTGAGCCTGTGGTTCTTTTTCCTCATCAATTGGGTGGGGCAAGACTATTTCTCACCGCAGGCGATGGCCTACGTGTTGTACCTCGCTTGCCTCGGCCTGCTCATTCGTGGAGTCACTGGCTGGCGCCGCATTCTACTGTTCATCCTTTTCGTGACCGCTATCGCGGTCAGTCACCAGCTCACCCCGATCATGCTCTTCATCGCGGTGACCGGGCTCGTCGTGCTCAGGCAAACACGCGGTTGGTATCTACCGGTCATCGCCGCCGTAGTGCCTTTGGCATGGGCGCTCACCGCCGCGCGGTCCTACGCCGTACCTGGATTCTTCGACCTGCTGAGCACATTCGGTCAGCCCGTGCAGAACGCTGATGAGACGCTGGAAATGGCGACCGTGCGAAACCTCGACCAACGCCTAGTTGTTTGGGGTGGACGAAGCGTCGTGGCAATCGCAGTCATTGTCGCGCTCATCGGTGTTTGGAGATGCTGGCGAAATCGGACGCTGCAGTTGACCGCAGTCATTCTCATGGTCTTGCCCGGCATCCTCCTGGTGATCACCGGATTCGACGGCGAAGTCCTGCTCCGCGTCATGCTCTTCGCTGCCCCGTTCATCGCTTTCAATGCGGCCACCGCAGCCATTCCGCAGCCTGGGGCGCAGCTCCGCGGACGACAGCTAGCCGCCATCGCCGCATGCACAGCGCTGTTTCTGCCTGGCTTCCTCCTCGGCTATTACGGGAAGGAGCGGCAGAACTATTTCACCCCCGGCGAGGTGCAGGCAGCGGCGTGGGTCAGCGAACACGCCAAGCCTGGTTCCTTGCTCGTGGAGGGCAGCAGGAACTACCCATCGCAGTTCAGGAACTACGAGAACTTCACTTACGTGGCGATCGATCGCGAGCCTCAGACGTCATGGAGCGGACTCCTTGCCGACCCGGCCGATGTGCTGTCGGACTGGCTGAGCAATCCCCGCTATGCCGATAGCTACGTCCTTATCACGCGTTCGCAGGAAATCGAAGTCGATACGGAAGGCCCGATGCCGGCGGGATCCCTTCAGTCCATCGACAGTGCCCTGCGGCGCTCGCCTGAGTTCAAGGTCGCTTTCGAAACGGGCGACGCCACCGTCTTCGTTTTGCGTGGCAAGTGAGCGATATCTGCGCCGATCGCCCGTGTCCATCACTGATCTCTGGTCATTTTCGGCACCTGTGCTGCCAAACGACCCCGCAACTGCCGAGGAGGGCTGCATTTCGACGGCTGTGCTGCGAAACGTCCCTTTGGTTACTGCGCAGAGCCCGTCACAGCCTCGCCTCAGGTCGAGCAGCGTTGACTCAGATCATCACTCTGAGAATGGAGCTTCTACCCCTGTGAGCAAGCCAGTGAACGCCCGGGCGCGACCCTGCGGTCGGGCGGCTGCCCTGGCGCTGGCGGTTTTCCTCGGTGTCACCGGGTGCACGAGCGCCCGCTCGGATCCCGTCCCAACCCCGACTTCCGGCTCGTCACAGGCTGCCTCGCATGCCGCGTCACCAGCCACCGAAGTCGACAAGGTTCTTGTCATTGTGGAAGAGAACCGAAGCGTCCAGGATGCCAAGGCGCACATGCCGTTTCTCCTGTCTCAAGCGCAGAAATATGGCACCGCGACGAACTTCTACGCAATCAAGCATCCATCCCTGCCGAACTACCTCGTGCTGGCAGGCGGTTCGACATTCGGCGTCGCTGATGACGAAGCCCCCGACGCACACCGTTTGCAAGGTCCATCACTGTTCGGACAACTGGTGGCCGCTGGTCGCACGGCGAAGACCTACGCGGAAGCGATGCCCGACAACTGCTCGAGACAGGATCACGAAACTTACGCTGTGCGACACAATCCTTGGGTGTACTTCGACGATCCGACCGAGCGTGCTGCCTGCGAGAGGTTCGACGTTGCTTCCGGATCACCGACCGCGGGAGCACTTGTCGACGACATCAACGCGGGAGAACTGCCAACTTTTGGTCTGCTGATTCCGGACGTCTGCCACGACGGCCACGACTGCTCGGCGGCGACTACCGACGACTGGCTTCGATCATGGCTGCCGACGATCAAGGACGGGCCTGACTTCGCGGCAAATCGGCTGGCGATTGTCATTACCTGGGACGAAGACGACGATAATTCCGGCAATCAGGTCCCGTTGGTGGTGATCCATCCCTCCTTGAAAGGCAGCCAGGTGACGACCCGGCTCGATCACTATGGGCTCTCGGCCAGTATCGCGCGGGTAGGTGGCATCCCACCGCTACGCGATGCCGGCAAGGGGACCGCGCCTCTCGAGGCCTTCGGCCTCTAACTTACGAGCGGTCATACCCTATCTTGACCATTGCGGGATTCGCGCTGGAGTGCAGCCTCGTTCATGTCGAAGGTGCTTGTAGCGAGATCGATCGCAGACGATAGAGCACCCACCCGTGAGAAGGCTCGAGCTTGGACGGAAACAAACAACATGAAGATTTTGATCACTGGTGGTGCTGGCTACATTGGTTCGATCACTGCGACTGCCCTGGAAGAATATGGACATACCCCCATCATCCTGGATTCGCTGTTGAGTGGTCCGCGGATCTTTACGCGAAATCGAATCTTTTATGAGGGCGACATAGCCAACCGGGACATGATCCGCAGGATTATGGAGGAACATCCCGACATCGAGTGCACCATACATATGGCGGCTAGAATTATCGTCCCGGAGTCAGTAGCTTTGCCGTATGAATATTATCGCGACAATGTCGCCAAATCTCTAGAACTCTTCGATCAGCTCGTGCAACTCGAAAGACTGCGCATTATTTTCTCCTCGTCAGCCTCCGTTTATGCGCCCGCAGAGGACTTTGAAGTCTTTGAGGATTCGCCGCTCAATCCTCTGTCACCATACGCTCGTACGAAGCAGGTGATGGAAATGATTCTTGCCGATTTGGCGGCTAGCTCGCGCTTGCGGGCGATCATCTTGCGCTACTTCAATCCGATTGGATCGGATCCGTACCTGCGCTCCGGTGTTCATGTTCGTGCTCCGTCACATGCCCTCGGCCAAATTGTGATGGCAGCTCGCGGGCAGCGCGACGCCTTCATGCTCACTGGCACGGACTACCCGACGCGGGACGGCACCGGTCTGCGCGATTACATACATGTATGGGATCTTGCCCTGGCACACGTTCGTGCTGTGGAACAGTTTGATGAAGTGCTCAAGCGAACGGGTGAGCCGAGCAGCATCATCAATGTGGGAACAGGCAGCGGCGTGACGGTGCTAGAACTGATCTCGACCGTCGAGCGCGTCCTGGGTCGGCAGGTGCCGGTACGTACCGCGCCGCGTCGTGCTGGGGACGCCGTGGGCGGCTACGCCAACGTTGACAAGGCTCGGACGATCCTTGAGTGGTCCACCCGACACAGTCTCGAGGACGGGATCAGGTCAGCCCTCGACTGGGCAGCGAAGCGGAAAGAAATTCTTGGCTACGAGTGACCTCAGCCCTGACCTGATCCGAAGGGCTCTTCTGTGAGCAAGCCGACGATCTTGACCGTCGATGATGATCCACAGGTCTCGGCGGCGATCACCCGCGACCTAGCCGGCCAATACGGTGCTGACTATCGCATTGTTCGCGCCTCCTCTGGTCCAGAGGCGTTGGGAGTGCTCACCAAGCTGAACCTGCGTGATGAGCCGGTGGCCTTGATCGCGGCGGACCAACGGATGCCCGAGATGACAGGCATCGAGATGCTGAAGCAGGCGCAGGCGTACGCGCCGACCGCGAAGCTCCTGCTGCTTACGGCGTACGCCGACACCGACGTCGCGATCAATGCGATCAACGACATCGGTCTGGACTATTACCTGCTCAAGCCCTGGGATCCTCCCGAGGAACGGCTGTACCCGATCAT
>Ga0105249_10002362_pt1 | contig 16384 bp, 19 predicted proteins | sample KBSS44metaG_FD_81522 | JGI IMG/M metagenome (GOLD analysis project Ga0105249, IMG submission 81522) | Switchgrass rhizosphere microbial communities from Kellogg Biological Station, Michigan, USA - KBS S4-4 metaG | ecosystem: Host-associated > Plants > Roots > Rhizosphere > Soil | place...
ACGTGTTCCGATCCGATGTGGAAGTACAGGGCGCTGGCCGCACGGACGCCGGCGTGCACGCCGTAGGCCAAGTCGCGCATTTGAAAATCCGGGACAAAGGGCCCACGCTGACGGCATCCCAGATTATGCGCGAGCTGAATGACAAGCTGCCTGCCAGCATCGCTATCTTAGATGTGACCGAGGTTCCAGCTCGCTTTCACGCGCGCCACGACGCCAAGTCGCGGGCTTATTTCTACCAGATTTCGACGCGCAAGGCGGCCCTTTCGAAGCGCTTCGTCTGGTGGATCAAGGAACCGCTGGACGTCGAGCGCATGCAGCAGGCCGCTGCACTCATCGCGGGCCGCCACGACTTTGTGGCGTTTCGCGCGGCCGATCCCTCTAAACCGGGTGAATCGACCATCGTGGTCGTGGAGTCGGCCGAGGTGTCCGTCGACGACAACCTGGTCGTGTTCCGCATCGAAGCGTCGCACTTCATCTGGAAAATGGTCCGGCGGCTGACTGGGACGCTTGTCAAGGTCGGACGGGGCGAAGTCTCAGTGGACGAATTTCGAGAGCTGTTAAAAGGGAAGAAAAATCCCAAGTTCGATATCGCGGCCTGGACGGCGCCGGCGTCGGGCCTTTTTCTCGAAGGCGTGCGGTATTGACGGCCTTATTCGCGCACGATGCCGCGCTTGCTCGCCCGCACGAACCCCACCAAATGCCGGGCGTGGTCCGTGGGAACCCCGGTTTCAATCCGCTGGAGCGCATCTTCTAATTTCAACCCGGAACGATATAGCAGGCGATATGCCGTTTTTAGGGCTTTGATATCGGCTTCACCGAACCCGGCTCGCTTAAGCCCCACCAGATTCAGGCCGTGTGCCGCGACGTTGAAATCGGTGTACAAAAAGAACGGCGGAAGATCGCTGTTCACGCGCGTGTTGCCGCCGATCATGGCCAGCCGGCCGATCCTCGAATACTGATGGATCACGACGCCGCCGGAAATAAACGCCTGATCCTCTACTTCCACGTAACCCGCCACCAGCGCGCAACTGGCGATCACCGTGCGATTCCCGATCCGGCAATTGTGCGCGATATGGCCCGACGTCATGATGTAGTTCTCGTCGCCGACCTTGGTCTCGGATTCGGGCGCTGTGCCGCGGGAGATCGTGTAGTGCTCGCGGACGATGTTCCCGTTGCCGATTCTTAAATAACTGCGCGCGCCGGTAAAACCCTTATCCAGTGGATCTGTCCCCAGCACGGTACCGGCCGAAATCTGGTTGCGTTCGCCCAACGTCGTCCAGCGTTTGACATAGACGTACGGCTCCAGCCGCGAATTCGCCCCAATCGCCACATCCTGTTCGATAATCGCGAAGTCGCCGATGATGACTCCCGGGCCAATTACAGCGTCCGGATGCACACGAGCCGTGGGTGCCACTTGCGCGGTAGGATCAATCGGCATTCGATGCAGGACTCAGGATATCAGGAGAATCACGAACAGCGCGATCCACAGCACGCCAAGGAAATGCCAGTAGTAGGCGACCGTATCTACGGTTTCGCGGCGTGTGGAACGGCCCAGCACCACGATGAACAGCGCGATTAATCCGCCAATCAGATGCGCGGCGTGGAGGCCGGTGAACATGTAAAAGAACGAGCTATACGGGTTCTGGGCCAGATAGTATCCGCGGTGAACCAAGTTCAACCAGGCCGATAACTGGGACGCTAGAAATGCCGCGCCCAGGCAGGCGGTCACCACCAGCAACCGTGCCGCGATCAGGTGCAAACCTCGTCGATACGCCCGGCGCGCGGCTTCGAAGGTAACGCTGCTCACCAGAATGATCGCCGTGGACAACCATAGGGTGCGGGGTAATGTGACCGGCTCCCAAAAAGGAGGCGTGCGTGAGCGCCAGTAGAACGCCACCACCAGCGCCGCGAAAAACGCCAGAATCGAGCCACAGGCGATCAGCAGGCCCAGGCGGTACATGCCGGGCGGCGACTTCGAGGGATCCTCGAGCGACGCCGGAAGCACCACGACCTGGGATGTTTTCCCGGCCCGATCACTCAGCAGTGCCATAACTCTATTTTACGCCCTGGCATGGAACATACCCGCTAATCTGGACGTAAGGATGGGCGAGGCGTGACTCGGCTCTCGAATATGACTCATATCGTCCGCACCGTGATCGGAGTAGGCCTGCTCATCCTTGGGGTAATCGGCACCTTGTTGCCGATCGTGCCTGGATTTGTTTTCATCGCGGCGGGGATTGGGGTACTCGGCACAGATCACGCGATCGTGCGCCGCTTTCATCCGCTGGTGCATCGCGGGCGAGCGTGGCTTGAACGGCGAGGCATCCTGAAACCTCCAAAACTCTAGGCTTTCTTCGGCTTTTTATAGCGTTGTGCGGCCCGGATGGAGCCCCACCGGATCAGTCCGCCCGGTAGTAGTCTGAGCATCCCCACGAGCAGCTTGTAGCGCCACCCGGGAATCACGAACAGAGTGCGGCGATCGAAGCCGCGCAGGCTCTCCTCCACGACAAAATCCGCGGTCATCCAGAGCGATGCCGGAATCGTGGAGCGATCCATACCCAAGGTGTCGTGAAATTCCGTCAGCGTGAACCCCGGGCAGAGTGCCTGCACGGTCACCGGCGACGACTTCGCTCCCAGTTCGATCGCCAGCGCTTCGGTGAAACGGTTCATCCAGGTTTTGGTGGCGCCGTAGCTGACATTCTGAGGCGAAGGGGCGTAGGCTGCCACCGAAGAAACATTGATGATTCCGGTTCCCGCAATCGCGCGCGGGACCAGATTAGCCAAGGCGGCATGCGATAGCCGCATCGTGGCGAGCACGTGCAAACGGTGCATCTGATCCTGTCCACCGGGATCGGCATCGAAAAAGTAGCCCCACGTTCCGAATCCCGCATTGTTGACCAGTAGACCCAGATCGGCTGCGTCTCGAATTCGGGCGGCAGCCGATGCGAGCCCCATATCGTCGGTCAAATCGGCCACCAGGATTTCGGCATGAACGTGATACTGGTCGGCGATCTCTCGGGCAACCGATCGCAGCCGGTCTTCCCGGCGGGCGATCAGCAATAGGTCATAGCCGCGAGCCGCGAGCTTCCGTGCGAACGCTACGCCTAGGCCGCTGGAAGCTCCCGTGATGACTGCTAGCATGGCCTACCCTTCCTGCTGGCGATGGCCTCTGGCAGCCCACTCGGCGCCAGCCAGCACCAGCATGGTCGCCAAAAAACTGAGGAACAAAATGGTTGCCGAGTATCGAAACACGCCATATTCCCGTTGAATGCGGGCATCCACATGCGGCCAGACGATAATGTTGAGGTACTTCAGAGCTTCGAGCAGGAGTCCCGTGCCGATGGCCGCGGCAATGATGCGAGGAAGCGGCGGCCGTCCGTTCGGCAGGTAGCGGTAAATCAGAAATAGGATCAGCGAGGTCAGCGGGACTGCAGCCAGCTTGAAAAACAGGATCGAGGTCCACTGCTCGATTCGCAAACCGGCCGAGGATCCGACGCGCAGTTCGGTAATCCCGAGCGAAAGCAGGGCCAAGCTACCGCAGGAGAAAATCAGCGCCAGGCTGACCACCTGATTGTGGAGATAACTGCGATTCTTCTGGATTCCCCAAATTTTGTTCAGCGCTACCTCTAGCGGCTCGAAAATTCCGTTGGATGAAAACAGCAGAAGCAGGATCGCGATCCAATCGGTCACCGGCCTGGCCGGAAGATTGCTGCTGAGGAAGGAGCCGAGCGCGTCTGGAAAGTAATCGCGCAGGGCGAAATCGATAGCCGAGACCGTCGTCTGGCGGCTGAAAAAGATTCGCGAAATCGAGACACTGACGATGAGGAACGGAAAGAATCCCAGCAGTACGTTGGCGGCGACGGAAAAGGCCAGGGCGTGCACTTCTGTTTCGGCCCAATAGCGCAGCGTGGGAAGAATGGCGTCCAGAATCGATCTCGGAAAGCCCCGGCGCTGCTGCATTGTCTCTATAGATTAGCGAGTACACTGGTGCTATGAATACTCCCGTTGTTCGGCGATTACTCACTCCCCTTCTGGCCTGCGTACTTCTCCTCGGCGCCGCGCTGGCCCAAACCAAGGACGCGCCCAAGACAACCGCGCCCAAGACTCCCGCGAAAGCGGCGGACACCGCCAAGAAGACTGGAGCTTTGCTCGATATCAACTCCGCCACGGCCGATCAGCTCAAGGCCTTGCCGGGCGTCGGCGAAGCGTATTCCGCAAAAATCATCGCTGGCCGGCCCTATGCAAAGAAAGACCAGTTGGTCTCGAAGAGCATTGTGCCCCAGGCCACGTACGACAAGATCAAGGATTCGATCATCGCGAAACAGCCAGCAAAGAAGAAGTAGTGAACGTTGTTCTTGTTTCCACTTACGAGCTCGGCCACCAGCCGTTCGGATTGAGCTCGCCCGCGGCCTGGCTCGCTCGCGAGGGTCACGGAGTCGTGTGCCTGGATCTGTCGGTAGGTTCGCTCGATGAAGCCGCCGTCCGGGCAGCGGACTTGATCGCCTTCTACCTGCCGATGCACACCGCGACCCGGCTGGCGATGCCGGTGATCCAGCAGGTAAGGCAACTGAACCCGCGCGCGCGTCTGGCTTGCTATGGTCTGTACGCACCGCTGAATGCCGACCTGCTGCGCGGGCTGGGCGTCGAAACCGTGATCGGTGGCGAGTTTGAGGCGGCGCTAGTACAGCTCGCAAATGGCCAGCCTGCGCCGGCCCAGCCTTCTGGCATGCCGCGACTTACATTTCTTACCCCCGACCGGCGAGGTCTGCCGGATCTGGAGTTGTATTCTCATTTGCGGCAGAACGGAGCCAAGACCACGGCGGGATACACGGAAGCCAGCCGCGGCTGCAAGCATCTGTGCCGGCATTGTCCGGTGGTTCCCGTGTACGAAGGACAGTTTCGCGTGGTGCAGCGCGAAGTGGTGCTCGCAGACATCCGGCAACAGGTGGCCGCGGGCGCGCGCCACATCACCTTCGGCGATCCCGATTTCTTTAACGGACCCACGCACGCCATGCGCATCGTGGAAGCGTTCCACGCCGAATTCCCCGAAGTGAGCTATGACGCGACCATCAAAATCGAACATCTCAAGCAGCATCGCGACCTGCTTCCGGCACTGAAGCAGACCGGCTGCCTGTTTATAACCAGCGCCGTGGAATCCATTGACGATTCCGTCCTGGGTCTTTTGGAAAAAGGTCACACACGCCAGGATTTTTACGAAGTCGCCACGTCCCTGCGCGGGATCGGGTTGTCACTCCAACCGACCTTCATCGCGTTCATGCCCTGGACCACAATCGAGGGGTACGGCGCGTTGTTACAGGCGCTGGCGGATTTGGAGCTGGTCGAGAATACGGCACCTGTTCAGCTCGCATTGCGCCTGCTGATCACGCAGAAGTCGCGGCTGCTGGATTTGCCGGACATTCAAGCCGTGATCGGCCCGTTTGACGAAAAGGCCTTGGTGTATCCCTGGAAACATCCGAATCGGGACGTCGATACTCTGGCCAATCTGGTGTTCCAGCTGGTGAGCCGTCGCCAAGCGGAGAACAAAACGCGCGCCGAGATCTTCGGCGAAATCTGGGAGCTGGTTTTGCAGACTCCGGCTCCTGCGCTCCGGCCGCAGGCTCCAGTTCCCCATGGTTTTCCCCACATGGACGAGCCCTGGTATTGCTGCGCTGAACCTGCGCCGCAAGTCTAGAGGATGAAACGGGTCTTATTGGTCGCAGCCACCACCGGCTATCAGGTGCGCGAATTTGCCGCGGCCGCCCGGGAGCTGGATGTGGAGCTGGTCTTAGCAACGGATCGCTGCCACATCATGGAGAATCCGTGGGGAGACCATGCCGCTCCGGTTCGTTTCGAGGATCCCGACCCGGGCATCGAGGCTCTGGCCGCACGCGGACCGTTTGACGGAATCCTCGCGGTGGGCGACCGGCCAGCGTGCGTGGCCGCGCAAGCGGCCGAACACCTTGGGAACCTGCGCTTTCATCCCGCCGAAGCAGCTCGCGCGGCCTCGAACAAGCTGCTGGCGCGAGAGCGTTTTCGCGCGGGTGGGATGGTGGTGCCGGAATTTCGCCGGATTCCGCATGCCGCGGCACGCTCCGGCACCGCTTTCGCAGACGTCCGCTTTCCGTGCGTTCTGAAGCCGCTCGATTCCTCCGCCAGCCGGGGCGTGATCCGCGCCAACAACCCCGAGGAATTCGTCCAAGCCGCTGCGCGGATCGCCCGCATGCAGGACGGCGATTTAATTGTCGAAGACTACATTCCGGGCCGCGAGTTCGCCCTGGAAGGCTTGGTTACCAATGGAAAACTCCAGACCCTGGCCCTGTTCGATAAACCCGACCCCCTTGAAGGCCCCTACTTCGAAGAGACCATCTACGTCACGCCCTCGCGCGAGCCCCGCGAAGTGCAGGCCCGCATCCGCGATACCGCACAAGCGGCGGTCACGGCGCTGGGAATGACGAATGGCCCCGTGCACGCGGAAATGCGGGTCAACGACCAGGGCGTCTGGATCCTGGAGGCGGCGCCCCGTCCGATTGGCGGGCTGTGCGCTCGTGTGCTGCGCTTCGAGGCACCTTATAGTACACTCGAACAGCTCTTGCTCCGCCATGCCCTGGGTGAGGATATTTCAAACGCAAAACTAGCTGCGGGTGGCCACGGAGTGATGATGATCCCCATCCCGCATTCGGGGGTATACCGAGGGGTCCAGGGGCTCGAGGATGCCCGCCGGGTCTCCGGAGTGGAAGATATCGTCATTACGGCCAAAGAGGGCCAGGAAACGCTACCGCTACCAGAGGGATCTTCGTACTTGGGTTTCCTGTTCTTTCGGGGTAAATCCGCCGATCTAGTACCAGAGGCCCTGCGGGAAGTACATCGGTCCTTAAAGTTTGTATTTTCCGCGGCCCTTCCAATCGTAAAATAGGAGATTCATGAACGTCGCGATCCTAGGAACAGGCTATGTCGGATTAACCACGGGTGCCTGTCTTGCTTATCTCGGTCATCAGGTCACTTGTGTAGATCCCGACGCCAACAAGATCGGTGCCCTACAGCGTGGCGAGGTTCCCTTCCATGAGCCCCACTTAGAGGACTTATTGGTGGCGGCCCGGCCGAACTTGAAATTCACTATGGACTATTCGGAGGCCATCCCGGATGCCCAAGTGGTGTTCATCGCCGTTGGTACGCCCCCGGGTGTGGGAGGGGCGCCCGATCTGCGCTATCTGCAATCGGCGGCCGAGGGCGTGGGCGAACGTTTGGGCCCTCATTTCACGGTAATCGTGAACAAATCCACGGTGCCCATAGGAAGCGGTAACTGGGTGGGCGCGCTGGTGCGCGATGCGGCCGAACGCCGCGGTCGGGGCAAGGATTGTTTCGCTGTGGCGTCGAACCCCGAGTTTCTCCGTGAAGGCAGCGCACTTCTCGACAGCTTGTACCCGGATCGCGTGGTGATCGGCGCAGACGATCCTCGGACCGCGGAGGTCCTATACACGCTATATCGCCCGATTTTGGACCAGACCTTCCAGCCCCCGGCGTTTCTGCCCAGGCCCGATCGCGTGGGCGGCGTGCCGCTCATCTCCACCGATCTCGCTTCGGCCGAATTGATCAAGTACGCGGCCAACGCATTTCTGGCGCTCAAGATCAGCTACATCAACGAAATCGGACAACTGGCCGAAAAAGTGGGTGCCGATATCTCGCACGTGGCGCGCGGCATCGGCTTGGATGCCCGTATCGGTACGCGCTTTTTGCAGGCCGGCATCGGGTGGGGCGGATCGTGCTTCGGAAAGGATACTGCGGCACTGGTGTCCACGGCTTCCGAATACGGGCTGGACATGTCCATTGTGAAAGCCGCCCGCGACGTCAACCGGCATCAACGGGAACGCGTGGTCGAAAAGCTCCTGGGCGAGCTCAAAATTCTAAAAGGCCGTACCATCGGCCTGTTGGGCCTGGCGTTCAAGCCTCACACCGACGATCTGCGGGAAGCCCCTGCGCTGGACGTCGCGCGTCATCTCCTGGAACGCGGCGCCCGTGTAAAGGTGCACGATCCGGTCGCCATGAACCGCTTCAAAAAGGAACATGCCGGCATGGATGTTGTCATGGCTAGCGATGCGCATGAAGTGGCTCGCGATACGGATGCAGTAGTCCTGATCACGGAATGGCCGCAGTATCTGGAACTGGATTGGGAATCGCTCGCGTCGCTGATGCGAACGCCCATTCTGCTCGATACGCGCCACGCCCTCGATCGCGGACGCATTACGCGGGCCGGACTCCGCTACCTCACTTTAGCGGGCTGACACGGGGATCATACAATAGGGGCAGGTGAATCATCTGCACCATCTGCAGCAGGTCTTGGCAGAGGAGACTCCCCGGGTCCGTATGGACCGCGCGGCGCTGGATCTGGCCACGATCCATTTTCCGAATCTCGAGCCGGAGCCATTCCTGGATCGGCTGAACGAACTCGCCTCGTCCCTGGGGGATCGGCTCCGTAACTTCAACGACGGACGCGATTTCGTCGAAAAGGCCAGCAGTTATCTGTTCGGCGAGCTGGGCTTCCACGGTAACGAGACCGATTTCTTCGACCCCCTGAACAGTTGCCTGAACCAGGTGCTCGAACGCCGGACAGGCATTCCTATTACTCTGGCCGTGATGTACATGGAGATTGCACGGCGCTTGCATATGCCGGTATTTGGCATTGGCCTGCCGCGCCATTTTGTTCTCGAATTCAACGACGGCAATTTCGCTACGTATATCGATCCCTTTCATGGCGGCCGCAGCATCACGGCCCAGGAATGTTTCGCGCTGGCCGGCGCCAAGGTCGCCGATCCGATTCTGCTGCAGCGGGCGACTCCCAAACAGATCGCCATGCGGATGCTGCAAAATCTTCAAGGAGTTTACTTGCGGGCCGGAGACCACAACAAAGCCATTTCCACGCTCGATTTGCTACTCATAGGAGCGCCTGAAATGAGTTCCTGGTATAAGCGGCGCGGCATTCTCTCGTTGGAATTGAAACGCTATCACGCCGCCCGCCGGGATTTAGTGAAATATCTGGAGCTGGAGCCGGAGGCCACCGATCGCGACGCGATCCAGAAGCAGCTCCAGGCCATTCATTTGTTGCTGGCGCAGGTGAGTTGAGCGCCCGCGCTGTGCTAATATTGCCATCAAACTCCCAGTACGATGCATGAATCCCTGCCCGACAGCGACGCAGTACTTGCCCAGTTCAACCGGTTGATTCAGGAGCTGTTGCGCGGCAGCATGAACCGCAATACCTTCCGTCCCTGGGAGGTGGAGCTGCTGCTGGATATCGAAGCCTGCAATCTGCGCGACTCGTCGCGCCGGGAGACCCTGCGGCGATACCAGCGCGCGGTGCAGCGTCACATGGAAAAAGGCGCGCGCTTGCCCCTGAAGTTGTCCGAATACCTGCAAGCGGTAAAAGCTAAAAAAGCCGCTCCCAAGGATTCCGAGGACCTTTAGACTCGGGGGCTTCGCACCCGCGCTATCCTGAAGTCGAGGGGAATTACGAAATGAGTTGCGGTAGCAGCATACCAGATCCGCGCTTCGAGGAAGGCAACAAGACCGGTCGCAAAGTGATGTGCGTCAAGTTTCAGCGCGAGATGCCCGGGCTGGACGAGGCGCCTTTCGACAATCCTCTTGGCGAACGCATCTTCGAGAACGTCTCCAAAGAAGCCTGGAAGATGTGGATCGAGCAGATGAAGATGATCATGAACGAGTACCGCCTCAACCTGGGCACTCAAGAGGCGCAGGAGTTCCTGCTCAAACAGATGGAAGAGTACTTCTTTGGAGAAGGCGCGGCTCTGCCGCCCGGCTTCGTCCCGCCCCAAGCCAAAAAATAGCCCTAAGAACTAGTCCAGCACTCCGCTGAACGATGGTTCGTGGTGGGGCTTATACGCCACGCAGTCAATCTCGACCAGCATTTCCGCCTGATGAAATTTTGACTCGATGGTGGTTCGCGCCGGTTTGTGTTCCCCGAAGAACTCCGCATAAACGCGGTTCATTTTCGGAAAATCCGCGATGTCGCGCAGGAACACCGAGCACTTGACGACATCCGTGACTTCCACGCCGGCCGCTTCGAGAATCCGCCGGATGTTGGAGAGCGTCAGCCGCGTCTGAAATTCGACGTCACCCTCCGCCAGCTTATCCGTGACCGGATCGATGGGGCCCTGGCCACTGACATACACGAAATCCCCCGCATGCACGGCCGGGGAATAATGTCCCCGGGGCGACGCTCCGCCCGCGGGGATAATCGGCTGCATGATCACGCCGGACCAGGGTTTGTCCATGCCGGTTTTATCCATTGCCGGGCTTCTTGCGGCCACGCGGACGGCGGCTTGCGCCCCCGCCCGTTCCGGTGGGTTTGGTCGACGGACGCCTCCGAACTGAGGGCGCTCGCTTGGGTTTGGCGGGCGGCGGATTCGGCTCAAAGATGGTGGGTTGGCCTTCCACGTAAGGCTGCGGCTCCTCTTCCTCTTCTTCGATTTCCGCGGCTACCTGCGGCTCGGGAGCGGGTGGCTCGGCGGGCGGATAGAACTCCGCGCCCAAGTACACCATCATCACGCCCTGCTCTTCGTGCGGCTCCAGACGAACCACAGTCTTGTCCTGCGCGTAATTCAGGAACTCGCTGAACTGCTGGAATCCATATGCGGTGGTATCCAGGCTCGGATGCTCCTCTTTGAACCACTGACCCAGTTCTTCGACGGGCACGCCATTCTCGATATCGAGACGATGGTTCTCAGCCACATCGCGCAGAGCCGGCAGCAGGTCCTCGGGTTTGAGCGTGGCCCGCTCGGGCTGCGACGAACCCTTACGCTCGATGACATAGCGCCCGCCGGTTCCACTGACGTTTACCAAGTCCTCGCGTTTGAGTTTCTCTACGAAATCCGAGAAGCTCGACCCGCCGTAGGCACGTTCGTTGAACGCGGGATCCAGCTGGAGCATAGTGGACTTGAGCAACCCGAGCTGCGGCTGCACACCGCGGCGTTCGAGCACCTGCAGGGCGCGTTCCACCAAAGGCATGGCCTGGCCTAGTTCGAGTGGAGCGGGCCGCTGGCGCCGGTCACCGCCGCGATCGGGACCACGTTCAGGACGGTCTGTGCGTTCGGGCCGGTCGCCCATGGGACGATCGCTTCCCATCCGATCACCACGGGGCCGCGGCGCCCGGGTTTCACCCGGAAGGACGATGCTGGCCGGCAGGTCTGACAACAACGATTCAAAGCTAATGAACTCGTGGCAATTCTGCTGGAGGATGGTCGAGGTGAACGCCTTGCCGCCGACCACGAACACCGTCTTGCCATACTCTTTCAATTTGTTGACCAGCGGAATGAAATCGCTGTCGCCGCTGACGATGGCGAAGGCGTTCACGTGCGTGTGGGTAAACGCCATCTCCAGCGCATCCAGCGCGAGATTGATATCGGCTCCGTTTTTATCGCCGCGCGGCGACGGAATCCGCTGCACCATCTGTACGGCGTTTTCCGCCATCTGGCGGGTGGCTCCGTCCTGGCGTCCCCAGTTGGCGTAAGCGAACTTGGCAACCAGGTCTCCCCGCTCTTTGAGCGCATCCAGCGCGAGCGATACATCGAACTCGCGACGCAATGTCGACTTGAGTCCGATCTCGATGTTGTCGTAATCGACGAACACCGCGATGTTTAACTTATCTTGCATTTTCAGTTTGTTCTCCAATCCGCACGCGCCATCGGCGCCATGCGCTGCGCTCTGGTCAAACTGTCTGTTTGACTGAGCTTCGGATGAATTCCACAATCTCATGGAGGGAAGCTCCGGGTTGAAAAACCGCGGCCACTCCCAGCCCTTTCAATTGCGCGGCATCTTCGTCCGGTACGATGCCGCCTACGATGACCAGCACATCAGTCATCTTTTGTTCCTTAAGTAGCTCCATCACACGAGGCACGATGGCGTTATGCGCTCCGGAGAGAATGGACAGGCCGATAACCTGCACATCCTCCTGCAGCGCGGTGTTGACGATCATTTCCGGGGTTTGCCGGAGGCCGGTATAGATAACCTCCATACCTGCATCCCGTAGCGCGCGAGCGATTACCTTCGCGCCCCGGTCGTGTCCGTCGAGGCCGGGCTTGGCGACCAAGACCCGGATTCTATGATCCATAAAAGACTGCGATTAAGACTCCGATACGCCCCTGTTGCCTATCCGGCATCAGCGGTGCATCCTTGGCTTGAGCATATCACGGCGGGGGTGGGGTCAGGCCTGGGCCGCAAATCTGTCGAATTCGGGAATGAAGCTAAGATTGGGATTATCAGGCGCCCATGTTTCGAATTGCGCTAGCGAACCTCCGGTTCCCGGCGACTCCCGAGGAGTCCGTCAAATTAGCCGAACAAGCCATCGCCCAAGCATCCACTGAGGGCGCCGGGCTCATTTGCTTTCCCGAATGCTACGTTCCCGGTTACCGCGGCATGGGGAAGGTGGTGCCGCCCCCCGATCCGGTATTCCTCGAACGCGCCTGGTCCAGCGTTGCCGCGGCCGCCGCGAAAGCAAATCTCGCGGTTGTTCTTGGCACCGAACGCATCGTCGATGAGTCGGTGTTGGCTACCGTGCTGGTGATCAATCCAGACGGAAAAATCGCCGGCTTCCAGTACAAAGTTCAAGTCGACCCCACCGAGGACACGATTTATACGCCGGGTTGCGGAAGGCGGGTATTCCAAGCCGGTCCGCTGACATTTGGTGTCGCCATCTGCCACGAGGGTTGGCGTTATCCGGAAACCGTCCGCTGGGCCGTCCGGCACGGCGCACACATCGTGTTTCACCCTCATTTCCACGAAGCCGAGCCGGGAAGTTACAGGCCGTCGAGTTTCGCCGACCCCGCGAACTCATTCCATGAGAAAGCAGCCTTGTGCCGCGCCGCTGAGAACACGTGCTATTTCGCAAGTGTGAACTGTGCGAGTGCTGGATCGCAGACGACTTCGGCGGTCGTGCGGCCCGACGGAACGCTGCTCAGCTACCAGCCCTATGGCAAAGAAGGGTTGCTCATCGCGGATATCGACATCTCTGAGGCCACTGGCCTCCTTGCCGCGCGCTTCAAGACAATCTAGACATGGCAGGTGTCCCGACCATGGATCGCCGGTATTCCCCAGGCGCGATTCCCAGGACGCGCTTGAACGCTTTATGGAAGGCCCCGTCCGAGTCGTAGCCGACCGCTTGTGCCACATCCGCCAGTTTTCGGTCACTCTCGCGCAATAGATCGCTGCCGCGGTACATTCTCCAGCGAGTCAAGTACTCGAGTGGCGATTCGCTCATGAGCTCCTTGAAGCGCTGCGCGAAAGCCGAGCGCGACATACCGGCTTCAGAGGCCAGGCTGGCGACGGTCCACGGATGCTCGATCCGCCGGTGCATCGAATTCAGCGCGGCGCCTATATGTGAATCGGCCAGGGCATGCAGCCAGCCGGTCTGTTCGCTCTCGGTGTCGGCAATGTGCGCACGCAAAGCCTGAATCAGCAGCAGATCCGCCAGCCTGCGAACCGCAATTTCCGCGCCGGGCTCCGAATCGGGCCCACCACTAAGCTTCGACGCGTCTACTTCCGCGGCCAGTAGCTCCATCGTCTTCTGCAGGGGAAGCATGTGCGGTTGGCCGCTGCGAATCAGAATGATGGATGGAAGAAAGTCGGTGAGAGGCCGGCTATTGGTCTCGTCAAAGCTGAATCTGCCTGCGATGATGGCGCTGGGGGCGCCGTGTCCGTTCGACAGTACGTATTCGTGGCCCGGCGCAAGCAGGAAAAAGTCACCGTGCAAAAGATGTATGGGGTCGGCCACATCAGGTAGTTCAAGCCAAGCTTCGCCGTAAGAAATCAAACCAAATTTTGCATGCGATCCCGCTTCCGAACGTGGAGCCCACTGCTCTGTTATCTGTATCCGGCCGTAACAAACTCCTTGAACACGAACAGCACTCAGGAAATCGGTAATTGCATCCATCGACGACCCACCTTATACATTCCGCGGAACAGCTTTGGACGATCGGACAGAATCTACGGACTAACGGTCAAAGCCGATTTTGGCCCCTGCACATCCATAGCTGTGTAGATGCAAATGAGAGCCGGCGGGTTGCCGGCATAAGGAGAGAACTCGCATATGTTCGGAAATAAAGGTGTTGTTGCACTCATGTTAGGGGCGTCGGTACTGGGGCTGCCGGCCTTCGCGCAGAGTGAGGAGTATAAGTCTGACGTGACCGTACAAGCGTTGGGCAGTTTCGTGAAAGATGCAACCGACAACGGTATAACCCATTCGGCCACCAACAGTGGCGGCGTTTTGGGCACGTATCGTTATTACTTCGGCCGGCATAATGGAGTGGAATTCAATTACGGCTACACGCTCAACTCGCAGCAGTACGCGCTGGATGGAAACATCTCCAGCACCAAGGCGTATTCGCACGAAGCGACCGCGGCCTACGTTTGGCGCCTGCCGCTTCATCGCGTGACTCCGTTTGCGCTGGCTGGAGCGGGCAGCCTGGTGTTTGATCCGAAAGACATCGGCGGCGACGTCCTGGCTCGTCCAACATTCGTGTATGGCGCCGGTGCGGATATCGATCTCGGCAACCGTTGGTTCGTGCGGGCGCAATATCGCGGGCTGGTTTATAACAGTCCGACGCTGGCAGTCTCCACGGTGAGCGCGGAGATCCTGACACATCGCGCCGAACCGTCCGTCGGATTTGGCTTCCGGTTTTAACTGACCGGTCACTCGCTACGATCGTGGTTCGGTGAGCGGCAGTGCTTACCGAACCGCGAACGGCAGTGAGCGGCCTTCAAGCAACCGGAAATCCGCCCATTCCTCAGTCCCCTCGTAGTTCTGCCGCAGAAAATCCTCGATACCCGCCATTTGTAATCGCCGTGGATCGCTACCCGGCCAGATGCGCAAATATGCTTCCGCTGGAACGTGCGTATAGAAGACCCATCGCGGAGGATGCGCGCGCAACTCACTCAGCGCCTCCGCCTCATCGCTATCGGAAAACATTCCTGGCTGCAGGAAAGAATATCGCGTCGGGTTGTGCGCTCCGGTGACGAAGTAGAGCAGCGGTCGATACGGAAATACGAATAGCGTGTCTGTTGGTTTGACCCGCGCCTGGATCATCGCCAGAACATCCAAATCCGCCGGCTTGCCATGGACGCTTCCGACGCTGGTGATTCGAATAGTCTCGTGGAGGCGCTGCTGGATGCTGACCATAAAGCAACAGCCCGCGACGATCAGCGCGATCACCGCCGCTGGTTTCTTAAATGAAGTCCGAGCAATCAGCGCGGCCGTGAGCGCGTAGAACGGCGCCGAGATCCACGTCAGATGATTCAGGTCCCACCGGGGATACGTCGAGAGAATCAGCGCGAAACCCGTTGCCAGCAATAGGACGACGTTCCTCGAGGGACGCTTCCACAACCACATCGCGCTCAAGAACGGCAGCGTTGCGGGCAGGGTGAGAAAGGCCAGCAGCCCGATCGTCATCGCCGTATCGACCGGCGACGCTGCGTGCAAAAGATTGGCGTAACCGCCGGTCACCGAGCCATACCAGACCCGGTTGGCGCCTGAATAATTGGACGCGCTCCACAACAACGACTCGAGCATCGCAGGAAGCGCTCCCTTGGAGATGATCCAGATTAGTCCCGCTGCCAGCGCGACAGCCACGCCACCGGCGTACGCAGCCGATAGTCCCCGCGTTGCACGATACGCTACGAGGCAGACACCGAGCGCGACGGCCGCCAAGGCCACTGGAGGCGTGCACCAGGAAGCGATGCCAATGGCGATTCCGGCCGCGAAGGCTGTTAGCTTTGACTTTTCATCCGCAGCACGTTCTGAAACAGCAAAGATCAGGGTCACCGCCAACACGGCCCATGCGCTCGAATCCCACCGATGATTGGCGACTACCGCCGTGTCGCCGATCGTCACAAAAGCAAGAAATGTGAAAGACGCGAGGGACGCGGTCAACTGGTTGCTCAATTTTGAGACGAGCCAGAAGAGGCACGCGGTCAGGATGGCGATGTCCAACACCACCGGCATTCGTCCCGCTGCCAGCGTTGTGCCGAAAATGCGCAGGCTAGCCGCTTCCAGCACGAACGTTCCCGGCCCTGTGAGGGAAAAAAAGTCCTTGTACGGCGTCTGACCGTGCAGAACACGGAGGCCGCCATCGAGATAGATGCCCTCATCGTTCAAAGCGAGGACGAATCGCGAGGCCGCCAGCCACCCCAGGTAGGCCAAGGCGCACAGGAACACCAGGCCGGCACGCCGGGTCAGGGACATGCCTATCTATCGTTATAAAAAGCTGGTTTCCGTATAGCCGCCGAAAACGTCCTTTAACGCCCCGCAGATTTCCCCGACCGTCGCATAGGCGCGGACAGCATCCAGGATGTAAGGCATGGTGTTTTCGGTGCCCTCGGCCGC
>Ga0105249_10002369_pt1 | contig 16354 bp, 23 predicted proteins | sample KBSS44metaG_FD_81522 | JGI IMG/M metagenome (GOLD analysis project Ga0105249, IMG submission 81522) | Switchgrass rhizosphere microbial communities from Kellogg Biological Station, Michigan, USA - KBS S4-4 metaG | ecosystem: Host-associated > Plants > Roots > Rhizosphere > Soil | place...
CTGGGAACCCCGTCCTACGCCCTACCCTGGGAACCCCGTCCTACGCCCTACCCTGGGAACCCCGTCCTACGCCCTACCCTGGGAACCCCGTCCTACGCCTATGCTGGCGCGCGATTTTGCGCACGTTTCCCCACGCCGCGGCGCGCGTCCCACGTCCGGCCTGTCCTCCCCCCTCCCCGGCTCGGGCCAAAGGGCGCCAGCGCCTACGCGTCACGACGTCCCCCCGCGTGTATATCAAGGACGAAGCGAAGGACGAAGCGAAGGACGAAGCGAAGGACGAAGCAGAAAGAAGGGCGAAGCGTCTCATAGCGTCACACATAGGAAGGGCGAAGCAGCCGGATCCCTTGATATACCAAGGCCTGCACTGGACGTGATCCAGTGGCGAAGCACAAAAGAAGGGCGAAGCGCAAAATAAAGTAGCGCGGGGTTTTTGTGGTGTAGTACAATATATTAGATGTAGTAAACAGTCACCCGAACAAAGCGACAACCATGAGCAAGCTAGAAGTGTTCAACGCCTTAGCAGACTGTGTCAGCGAGCTTGAGCGGCATGTCTGGGCCCTGCCCCATAGCGCAACCAGGTTAGCCCTGGAGACGCTTGTACAGCGCTTTGATGGTTTGGTAGATAGGGTATTAACGATGGATGAGGCACCACAGGAGGACAGCGTATGACGTCCCACGATAGCGCCAGCACGGCCGGCCTGTCTGTCACGCAAGGCGACGCGGCGACGATTGCCAGAGTCATGCGGCAGACGGATAGCATGCCACTCAAGAAGCTATGCGCGCAAATCCGGCAAGAGAATTATAGGGACTGGGCCCGCTGGGAAAAGAGCCTGGACTTTACCCAGACCATGGCCGGCCGCTACGGGCTGGACTGCCCTGATCAAGCCAGCTTTACCTTTACCCAGGACGGCGCCCAGGCGCCAGAGCACGCCCCCGTAGCGTCATACTGGCGCCTACGTCTGGCACGTCGTGCCGAGGCGCCGCACGTGCCACTGTCCCCGGTGGAAGATCTGCCGCTGTGGACTGCCAGCATCCAGGATGCGCAGGTACGGGATCTGGTGCAAGATATCCGGGCGCAACTGTCGGCTATGCTGGTGCAGTGCCAGAGGCCAGACGTCTGCGCTGACGCCGTAGCCGAGCGCTACCTAGACCTGGCCGAAGAGATTACCCGGAGAGAGTCTCAGCTTGGCGCGTCTCTTCAGTGCGAAGCGCTGCAGCTCGTCGTGGAACAACATTTAATGGCGTTAGCGTAGAATAAGGGGAAACCACTGCGCCAGAACGGGCGCCTACGAAGCGAGCACTCCGTAGGCGCCCTGCACAGCATGGCCGAGACTTACAGCATAGGGAGATTATAACATGAGTATGTCGTGTTCGTACGCACCAGATGAAAACAAGCTCCGGCTGTACAGCACTGAGCGCTTAGACGAAGACACGTATGCACGGGCGAAGGCGCTCGGGTTCCGCTGGGCGCCGAAGCAAGCGTGCTTTTTTGCGCCGGCCTGGAGTCCGGCCCGCGAAGACTTCTTACTGGAACTCTGCGGCGAGATAGGCGACGAAGACACAACGCTGGTCGACCGCGCCGAGGTACGCGCCGAGCGCTTCGAGGACTACAGCGACAAGCGCGAAGCCGAAGCCGAGCAGGCACATGCCGCCATCCAGCATATTATGGACGGGATCCCTACGGGCCAGCCGATTTTAGTGGGCCATAGCTCAGAGCGACGTGCACGCAAAGATGCGCAGCGCATTCAAGACGGCATGCGCAAAGCCGTGAACCTGTGGGATACCGCGCAGTATTGGGAACGAAGGGCGAAGGCAGCGCTGCAGCATGCGAAGTACAAAGAGCGGCCGGACGTCCGCGCCAGACGTATCAAGACCCTGGAAGCCGAACAGCGCAAAGTGCAGCGCACCCAAGACGAAAGCCGCGCACAGCTTGCCTTGTGGACCAAAGACGGCCTGACCCATGAGCGCGCTGTCTTTATTACGAATTACAGCACGGGCTACATGAGCTTTTGCTTCCCCCTGGCTGACTACCCCCGCGAGCCGCCCGCCTCACAGTACGAGGGCAGCATGAGCCTGTACTCTGCCCTGACAGGTGGCGTGATCACCTGTGCGCAGGCACGGGATCTTGCGGTGCCGATGTATGAGCATTCCCTAGAGATGTGCCGGCGCTGGTTGGATCACCTGAGCAATCGCCTCGCTTACGAGCGCGCTATGCTTGACGACGCCGGCGGCACCGAAGCCGATCGCACAAAGCCCGAAGCGGGCGGGGCGTGCCGGTGCTGGGCCTCGCACCGGGGCGGCTGGTCGACCATTCAGAAGGTCAACAAGGTGACGGTGTCTGTCCTGGATAATTGGGGCAACGGCGGCAAGAACTTCACGCGCACGATTCCTTTTGACAAGCTCTCCGACCTCATGAGTAAGGCCGACGTGGAGCGCTGGAGATCTGAAGGACGGATTATTGATCACCCGGACGGCACCGGATTTTACCGTCAAGATGCGCCCATGCCGACGCCCAGAGAGCCGGAAACGCCGAAGCCCGAAGCCTACGAAGCCATGAAGGAGCAGCTCAAGGCCGGCGTGCAGGTGGTGACGGTCGACGAGTTATTTCCCACGCCAGCCGTCCTCGCAGATCGTATGGTACGCCTGGCCGACGTGCAGCCTGGCGAGCGTGTGTTAGAGCCGAGCGCCGGCACTGGTGCGCTCCTGGATGCCATAGGGCGCGTCCCTTGCTTCTATACGGACGAAGCCAGCCACGTCTGGGCCATTGAAGAGCATTACGCGCTGAGCCTGGCCCTGGCCAAGCGCCGCGACCCTCGCACAAATTATACCTGCGGCGACTTTCTGCGTATTGATCCGGCACATGGAGAACCCTTTGACGTGGTGTTGACCAATCCGCCTTTCAGTGATCAGTATCGACACTGCACCCACGCGCTCTCCTTCCTGCGCCCTGGTGGCCGTTTGGTGGCTGTCATGTCCTCCGGCGCGCTGTTTCATACCACCAAAGAGGCAACCGCCTTCCGTGTCCTGCTGACGCAGTACAACGCCCAATGGGACGACCTCCCCCCCGACACCTTCAAGGAATCCGGGACCAGTGTCCGCACGGTCCTGGTGTCCGTCACCCTCCCCCCTGCCCCAGCGCAGGCCTGCCCTGGGACACCATCCAGGGAACCCGTACCAGCGCCAGAGCCCGTCGCACTCCAGACAGCGCAGGAACCCGTACCAGAGCCGGGACCACTGGCCATGCAACTCCTGGCGCGAGAGATTGAAGTCCAGGCGCAGGTGACGCAGGCGAAACTGGAGAAAGAGCGGCTGCTTCTCGACTGGCAGAGTAAGAAGCGTCCCACGAAACCGCAGGCGGCACCGTGCGGCCTGTTTGCCCAGACACAAGGCGCACTCTTGTAGCAACCCATGGGGACAGTTACGGCTGTCCCCTGCACCAACGAAGGACGAAGCCATGACGACCACACCCCCCCCCATGACACGCGCGAAGTTTCTGGCAGATCTGGAGCAGGCCATTGCCACCGATAGCGCGTGTCAGCTCCACTTCATTACTGACGACGCCATCCGTCTCAGCTCCTACGTCTCGCACCGGCGTATGTGCGTCGTGACGTATGTGGCCTGGCGGCACGGCCTGGGCCGGTACGATATCGCGGACTACCAGGCGGCTGGACGGGCACTAGGCCTGCCTGAGCCCCTGAGCCGCCAGCTGGCGCGCGCGGCGGACAACAAAGGCGCGCCGGTGTTGCGTCAGCAGATCCTCACCATCTGCGAACGCGCCAGGAGCACCACATAACCCTGTCACCACGAGGGAGCCCGCTGCTCCCTCGCTACGGACGACGCAGAGAGGAAGGACGAAGCCTATGGCGACAGACCTGACCCCTGATGATGCGGTACGTGCCATCCAGGCACTGACCCATGTACTCGAAACGCATCGAGAGAAGTTGACCGCGCTCGATACCCGTAGTGAGGGCTGGGCCATCCGCAGTGAGCGCTGGATGCGCTGGCACTTCTGGCTGCTCGTTGTTGTGCTGCTGGCGACAGGCGGCGCCTTTGCCGTGGGCGTCCGCACCCATGCCGTCCAGACCGATGCCCTGCGCCAGGTGATGCAGGAAAATAAGGCGATATTTGAGCGGCTCAGCCGCTAGGAAAGGGTGAAGCGTATGGAAACCGTAGACCACGACCCGATAGGCGCCTACGTGATCGCCGTTGACGGCACCGCCACACCGCTGGCACGGGTTTCTGGGGACGGCGCCTGGCTCAAGGCGCTCCAGACGGCGGTCGGCGGGTATGTCGAGTTGGTGGCGATTCCCGGCCTGCCGCAGCTCTGCCTGCTGGCAGACGAAGACGGACTGAGCAAGAACCTGGCGGAGAATCGCTCCGCCTCGCTCCTGGCAGGGCAGCGTATCGTGGGGCCCGCGGTGGTGCTCCCGCGTGCACTGCTCGATTAACTGAGAAGGACGAAGCCCATGGCCGACACGTTTGCAGACCGACTGGCACAGGCCTGTACAAAATACCAGATACCCAACCCCCTGACCGCTGAGGAGACCGCCGTCTTCTATTACCCGGAAGACGCAGTCGTGCACCTCGAGGGCGAATTTACGGTGCGGCAGTTGCAAGCCTTGTGTGAGGCGATGCAACACGCAACCCGTTAAGAGCGAAGCCGGGGAGCCCACGCTCCCCCAGGGAGACCTGGCGATGCAGATTAAAGACTGGACGAAGGGCAAGAGCCGCAACACGGTGAAGAAGCTCCGCACCCTGGAGGGGCCTGGCACCGCGTATATCATCCACGACCTGGGCCCATCTAAGAACAACTTTCCGGGCAACCGTCACGACTGGACAGAAGTCCGGCCGCAGTATCACATGGGGCAGACGCTCGAAGACGTGCTCACGCACCACGCCAGCGCCGGCGATGACCTGCTCTACCGGACGGCGTCGAAGTCGAACGTCATGCGCCTGTGGGTCCGCGCCGGCCACGTCTGGCGACACCGCACCACGAAACCAGCCGCCTGGTACATGACACCAGAGGCTTGACATCCTCACCGGCGTGAACGCCGATGATTCCAGACTCTCGTGGAGGTGTATCACGCATGACCACCTGCTTCACGGCTGGGGTTCCTATTCGGTCTGGGCACACTGCGTGCTCCATGCATGCACGGGACTGTCCAGGGGCTTGCGACCTGCAAGGCTCTTTAGAGTACGGAGTCGCCCCCCCGCACCTGGAGACGGCCAACATGACAACGCATGTTCGCAGATTGAGTCTCAAGACAAGTGTAGCTGGTATTTTGTGACCTATGCAACAGTTTATGCCCCGTTGGGGCACAGGGAATTGGCCCTCGTTGGGGCTAACCTCCTTATATCCCAGCCCTGAACGGCGGGGCTTTACGGAGGCTGCGGTAACGCAAGGAGACACCGATGATGCGCACACGCAAGGGCAGGACGACCCTGCCCAAGAAAACCATCTACTGTCCGGCCGCACCGGATCTCTATGCCACGCTCGACCGGCTCAGGCGGGCCAAAATGCGCCAGACCGGCCAGCGTGTCACGCTCAATGCCGTGGTGCTGGAGCTGGTGCTGACGCACCCGACCATCCTCGCCATGCTGCCCCCGCCCCTCCCCGCCGACTGACTACGGCTCCGCGCTCGGCTCCCGTGCCACCGGCTGATGGTGCGGGAGCCCCATCACATCGACATAGGCATACGTCTGCCTGCCGTCGTGAGGGGTCCCGGCGATACGAATCGGGTTCGTCGTGGCGCGGGCCACAAGCTCATACATCTGGCGCTGATCCAGAAAGGCGTTCCAGGCACTCGCCACATGCCGGGCATAGGCCGGTGGGGGCAAGCTCCGGGCCGGCGTCGCGAGCAGAAAATGCACCAGCGCGCGCTCCGGTTGCCCCTCGGTGAGCCCACTATCGCGGCACACCGCGGGCCAGAACAGATGCGCCGGCTCGGGTTGGAAGCGGTATGTCACCAGCAGCACGCCCATGCACGCACTGCGGTAGAGCGCGCCCCGCACTTTACTTGGCACCATCCCGTTAAACGCGTTGGCCGCTTCAGGACTCCAGTCCTGCAAGAGCGCCGAGCGCACAAACGGGTCCCTGAGCATTAACGACACGTCGCTTCGCCCCTGGTCCGCCGTAAAGCCGGGACCGAGCTGCGTCACAGCGCCGCTGACGACCCGCAACTGGGCCCGGCTCCATGCGAGCGCCCGGATGTTGGGATCGGCCTGGTAGATATCCTCGAGGGAGCGGGTCAGGTTGCGGTCAAAGGCCTCATAGAGGTGGGTCACCTCGTCCAGCGTGTGCACTTCAATCTCCACAATCTGGAGCCAGACGGGGGTGTGTTCGTACATGATCGCCGTGAGGGTGTGCTGGCCATTGATCAAAAAGCGCTCGTCCCCGATGCGCGCCAGGTGAATTTCTGAGCCCTGGCGCCAGTGGCCCGCGCGAATCAGATGGCGCAGAAAGAGCACATGATGTGGCCGGACGGCGCGCTGCCCCGGGTAGCGGTGCGCGAGGAAGTCCAGCGCTTTGCGGTTACTGACCAGCGTGAGCGTCGTATGCAGCCGTGGCCGGCCAGGAGGACGCCGTGGCGCCGCGGCACGGGAAGCAACCATGCTGAGACCTCCTTGTTAACACGGCGCACTCGGGGGCGTCTCGCGATGCGCACAGGGCGGCGCGGTCTCCGCCGTAGGCGCGCGATGTTTCGTCACTGTTTCGACGATATCGCGAATCTCCCGCCCTTCCAGCCCGCCAAACATCACAAAGCCGTTTTGCATGGACACCGTCCCGGCGTGGTGATGCGTCACCGTCCCCGGAAGCCGGTAACCGCACATTTCATTCACCGTCGTCTCAAAGAACTGCGCAATTTCCACCGCCTGCAGAAAGGACGGCGCGCGCAGCCCCTTTTCAATCATACAGACCATGGCCTGATCTTCGTAGTGCAACAGAATAGCCACCTGCTCCTGAGTCCACCCGCGCTGTTCTCGCAGTCGTTTGAGCGATAGCCCGAACATCATCAGTCGTGGATCGTGCATGGCCCCCTCTCTGCGTTTATCCCCCGCTCGCCCCATGTCCAGCACCTCCCACCGCAAGGGCGTCCCACCGCAAGGGCGTCCACACTGGTCAACATCCCGCCCCGTCACAAAAATCTGTTAAGTACACTTTCTCTATCTCTTGTTGTTACCTATGCTTGTGGCAAACAATGTTAACTAACTGTTAACAAACTGTCAAGAAAACAGAAAAATGTGCTTGTGCACCAAAAACAGGGCGTGTAACGTTACAAATACTTCACAAGCAGTTAAATCGAGTGCGGAGACGAGCGGAGGGGAGGAGACCATGCTCCACCGCGTCTTATATGGGGCACGTGCACGTGCGAAGCTCACTTTACAGGCCGTTTCTGAGCGCACGGGGTTAACAGTTGCGTACCTGAGTATGCTCGAAAATGGCCTACGCCGACCGTCAGCAGCGACCCTGCCGATTTTAGGTGCCGCCCTCGACGTGTCCAACGATGAACTGATGGACGCGCTCGCGGCAGACAATCTCATGCGCGCGAAGCGCCACAAAGACCACCCCCCCCGACCTACGCCCCCCAGGCACTGCGGTTCGCAGTGTGAGGAGGCCCCCCAGGCCGTCTAAGCCGGGAGGCCATGGGTGCGCCTGCGGCTTACGCCATGCGGGCCAGGTGTTGACGCATCGATGGGCGCACCGCGGCTTGCGCTTCTTTGGTGCTCACGCTGAGGAGCGCCACGACCAGTTTTTGCAGGCTGGTGTCTTCGTCGCGGGCCAGTTGCTTGAGGGTCCGGCGCAGGTGGTCTGGCACATAAATCTGAATCTTGTAGGGCAAGGTGACGGCGTCACCCGTCTCCACCGCTTCAACGGTTTTCACGTGTTTCGCTGGCATAGAACGTCCTTTCATAGAGAGGTTCTCTCTAACTATATCCAAAGAGGTGTAATGCGTCAAATGTATTAGATGTAGTAAACAGGCATCACAGGCCATGGTCCGAGCACACGGCACCCACCAACCCATAGAGGAGAAGCCCATGCCAAAGCTCAAGGCGACCGCAGGCATTGATATTGACGACGGCGTGTACCCGGCGACCCTGGTTGAGGTCCGCGTCGAAGATCCCACCGTGAACAGTCCCAATCAATCGCAATGGCTCAAGTGGATATTCATCGTGCAGGACGGCTCCGGCGATCCGCCTGAGATGTCCGTCCCGTCGAGTTACAACTTCACCCCGAAAAGTAAGGCGCGTGGCTGGGTCGAATCCTTGCTGGGCCGCAAGATGGACCTTGATGAGGAGATCGACACGGATACCCTGTGTCCGCGCGACTGCCAGGTGACCATCAAGAACGACGCGACGAGTGGCTTTGCGCGTATCGTGGACGTGATGGGCCAGCGCCGGCAACGCAGCCAGGGCCAGCAGGCCCGCCCGCAAGGGCAGGGCGCGCGTCCGGCGCCCGCACGGCAGCAGGCGCCGGGACGCGCGCCACAGCAGCCACAACTCGATGGGGTGGAAGTGGGGGACGACGACGACATTCCCTTTTAGCGCGTAGCACCGCGCCGGCGCCCTCCTGGCTGGGGCGCCGGCGCAGGAGGGAGTTGGTAGCATGGCGGAGGCACACACGCATGAAGGCGAGACAGACGAACCAACTCCCCCCTGGTCCGTCGATAAGCTGAGTCGGCAGTATCTCCTGGAGGTCGACGATGACAAGGACTTCGTGGACCTGCTCTTTGCGATGGCCCTCAATCCCCAGCATAGCCTGGCCATTATTGCTGAGGAATGGGTCAGGCCGCGCCTGGCCCAGATTGCCGAGCGCAATCTGCCAGTGTTTAACAACGAGTTTCTGCGCATTGTCGAACTGTACTTCCGGGGCCAGTCCCGCGCCAACCTCCTCAAGGTTATTGAAGAGGCGAAGCAGCACCAGAACGGGCACCAGGTCTTACAGGGTCAGACGCTGGAAAACCTCCTGGGGACCTACTATCCCGAGCCGCAGTGGGCCGTCCACGGGCTCCTCCCTGAGGGGTGTCTGCTGCTGGCTGGGAAACCCAAGCAAGGCAAGAGTTATCTGGCGCTGCATCTGGCGCTGGCCGTGGCCAAAAAACACCTGGCACTCGGAGAGTTCGTGACGACGCCCGGCGATGTGCTGTACTTCAGCCTGGAAGACTACGCCAAACGCGTGCAGCGGCGTGTGCAACAGCTCTATACCGCCAGCGCTGCAGACCATACCATCGAGTTTTTCTACCACGCCCCCAAGATGCACGACGGCTTTGCGCAGGCACTGATTCACACGCTGGAATCCCGTCCGAGCGTGCGCCTGGTGGTGATCGACACGCTCCGGTGCATCCGGGATAGCTCGAAAGAGCAATACAACCTGTATCAGGAAGACAGCGACTTTATGGGCGCCCTGAACCAGTGCGCACAGGATGCCGGGACGACGATCCTGGTCGTGCACCACACCCGCAAGGCCAAAGGGGAAGATGTCTTTGACGAGATATCCGGGACCGGAGGCTTACGCGGCGGAACGTCGGGGAACCTGATCCTGGAACCGACCCAGGACGATGCGGACGCGCTCCTGCATGTCGAGGGGAAAGACTTTGACAAGCGCCTGGTGATTGCCATGAAGCGCCTGAGCGATGGCAGCTGGGCGTACACCGGCGAGGGCGATGTCTTTCGCTTGCGTTCCAGCAAGCGTGCTGTGGTGCAAGCCATTCAAGCACTCGGAGATGACGCGACGGCGAAAGAAGTGTGGCAAAGCAGCGGACTGAAAGAATACGGCGCCGTGAAAACCATGCTTTCCCGCATGGTATCTCTGGGAGAAATCGGGCGCTCACAACGCGGAGTGTATTTCTTGATCGATGATGGCGGAGTAGAAGTGTGAAACCTTTTTGTTTCACGGTCAATGCGTCGATGTAACTCGTGTAACTGCGGTAACTCGCTGACTCGTGTAACTAATGCAACTGACAGTTACATAAGTAGCCATGTAACCGCCCATGTAACCGATATTAACTTTTGATAAATCAATGTCTTATGAATGAATTTAGGGGCAGTTACATTCGGAGATAGCTACATGAGTTACCACAGTTACATCGGGCGATGCCTCAACGCGCAAGCCCTTTAGAAATGGACATCTTTACAAAAAGTAGCTATTAACCTGTTTTCGGAGCGCCCGTATGCCGACCACACGCCGCACAACCCCACCTGCCCTGCGCGTGCTTAATTGGGGGCTGGGCCAGGACAGCACGACCATTGCGCTGCTGGCGGAACATGGCGAGATTGCGCCTTTTGACGCCATTATCTGGGCCGATACGCAGCAAGAACCTGCAGAGGTGTATGCCACGATGGAGTGGGCCATGCCGCTGCTGACGCCGCCCGTGTACCGCGTGACGGCAGGAGACATTGGGGCATCGGTCCTTGAGGCGAGTCGGCGCACTGGCACGCGCTGGGCCGAAGGACAGCCGCCTTTCTGGGTGCGCAATAGCCCTAACGACGCCTATGCGACCATGGACCGTGGCGCGCCCTTATCGCGGAACTGTACGCGAGGCTTTAAGACCATCCCCATACGCCGCAAGCTGCGTGAACTCCTCGGGTATCCCTTGCCTGCTCGTCTGCCCAAAGGCGTCTGGGTCGAGCAAGCCATCGGGTTCCCCCTCGACGAACTTGGCCGTACCTTCTGTTCGCCGGTCAAATGGCTCGTCAACACGTTTCCGCTCATCGAGAAGCGCATGCGCAAGTACGACTGTGCCCGCTGGCTCACGGCACACGGCTACCCCATTCCGCCGAAATCGTCGTGCCGCTTCTGCCCCTACCACAGTAACGCCTACTGGCGGCGCATGCGCGATACGCAGCCCGAGGAATGGCAACAAACGGTCAATTTTGAGGCGCAGCTGCACCAGGGCAAGCTGCCGGGGGTGCGCGGTATTCCCTACGTCCACAAGAGCATGGTACCGCTGGCTATGGCGCCGATTGATGAGCCGGAGACCGGACAAGAGGAGTTATTTTGCTTTGCGTGTAACACCTAAGAGAAGGCATCCCCCCATGCCCATTGTGAAAAAGTAGATGTGAAAGTAGATGTGAACCTGTTACAGAAGGCATCCCCCCATGCCCACGACAAAGCACCCGTATTCCCGGTCCTGGCGCTATAGCTGTGTGGTGTGTTGCCGGACACGTTGGAGCCTGATCTATGCCCAGAGGCTGCGCCTGTGGTGTGCGAAGTGCCAGTGCGCGCGGCTCTTTCATCGCGTGGAACGCATGGCGGCGCCGTCCTGGCCCCCCCCGCCGCGCCAGACGCAGGAGGAACCCGCTTGACGATCGGAGGCTTACGCTTGTGGCGCCTGTCGCTGGAAGTGGTGCCAGGCGATATGTGGGTGGGCTGTTACTGGACCTGGAAAACCGGCATCTACGGCCATCCCGAGCCACGCATGACCCGCGAACTGCACATGTATCTGTGCATTGTGCCCTGTGTGCCTCTCCATGTGGTGCTGGGCCGGTTGGCCCGCAAGGAGGACGTGACGTGATAACCCCGGCATTCCGTATCCTGCGCTACCGGGACTTCCCCTGCATCCTGTGCCTGGTGTGTAACCGGATTTCCCATCTCCCCAACGATGTGACATACCGCTACTGCAACCACTGCCATCTGTTCCTGGCCGACGTCCCGATGGACATGGAACAGCCGAACACCGAGGGCGTGCGGACCGGCTTACTGCTCGCAGGCGCCGACCAGGAGGAGCGCGCGTGAGTCGCGAACGCCCGCGAGGCCCATTTGTGGTTGGGGAGTTTTTATGAGCCAGGTCCTGCTCCTCCAGGGTACCGCCCTGCATCTGCCGCTGCATGACGCGAGTGTGCATTGCGTCGTGTGCTCCCCTCCGTATTACGGCCTCAGAGACTACGGGACTGGCACATGGACTGGCGGCGACAGCGCCTGCACGCATACCAAGCGTAGCTCGACGAAAGAAGCGTCCATCACAACAGACTCACGCCCAACGAATACGAATCACGAGCGCGAAGGCTGGCGCGGGGGCGTGTGTGGGAAATGCGGCGCCGTGCGTATCGATCAACAACTCGGCCTCGAAGCGACTCTCGACACCTACATAGACGTCATGGTGCAGGCGTTTCGCGAGGTGAAAAGGATTCTACGCAACGATGGGAGCCTCTGGCTCAACATAGGAGACAGCTACAACGCGGCGGGACGCACCGGACACGGGACACGGACAGGCTATAAACAGGGAACGAATCGCGCCAGTGCGACAGGGGCAGACTGGTGTCGTCCCTCAGCGCAGACGCTCAAAGAAAAGGATCTCTGCGGGATACCCTGGCGTCTAGCCCTCGCCCTGCAAGCAGACGGCTGGTATCTCCGCAGCGAGATCATCTGGCACAAACCGAATCCGATGCCCGAAAGTGTGACCGATCGTCCGACACGCGCTCACGAGCAAGTGTTTTTGCTGAGCAAACACCCCCACTATTTTTACGATGCCGAGGCGATCAAAGACCCCTCAAGTCTCAATACCCATATGCGCAGCGCTACCGTCCATGGGGAAAAATCCCTGGCACGGACGCAGGCCGCAGGCGTGAAAGACTGTGCGGCGTTTCATGGCTATCAGCCTGAGACACGCAACGCGCGCACGGTATGGAGCATCCTGTCTGAGCCCACGCCGTTTGCGCATTTTGCGACGTTCCCCACGGACCTGGTCTCTCGGTGTATCCGCGCAGGCACCAGTGCCTATGGCTGTTGTGCCGCATGTGGGGCCCCCTGGCGTCGCCTGGTCGAACGGCAGCGGCTCCTCGATGGCACGATACCCGTCACAGGAACCTTCTCGCGCCCTGATGAACCGTTCAGGATTCCTCCCAACGGCCTGGGCCACTGGCGCTATAGCACGGTCACCACGGACCATGGGTGGCAACCCACATGCGGCTGCAACGCGGCCGTGGTCCCCGCCGTCGTCTTCGATCCCTTCTGTGGCAGCGCGACCACGCTCCTGGTCGCGCGCGCCCTGAACCGTCATGGCGTCGGCCTGGATCTGTCCTGGCCATACCTGCACACGATCGCGCGCCAGCGCTTAGGGCTCACAGCTCTCGCCGCCTGGGAGGGTCGCGAGCGCCCGCGAGAGCCTATGGGTTATGGAGATCTTCCACTGTTTCAGGAGGTGTCTGGTGGCTGAACAGGCGTTCATCTGTCCTCTCTGTGGCGGCGCCATGCGCGTCACGCCGGCACGCTGGCAGGTATGCCAGCACTGCCATGGCAGTGTCCTGGTCCCCAGCCTCCTGCGGTCTCCGCCTGCAGGGCACGGGCGATGTGCCATCTGCGGCGACCTGGTGCGCCTGCATGACGACGACGATGACGCGGTGTGCCCCCCCTGTTTCGAGGCAAACCTGCGCGGGGACCCATCGGTGCGCAGGCAGACGGTCGCGCCGCTGGCGGACGCCTGGCCAGTCCGCCGACGCGAGTTAGCCACACGGGATAGCGCGCGCTGGCCGCTGACACATGGGCAGACGCAGGAGGGGTAGTGCAGACACCAGCGCGGATTGAGCGCTTTCGTGGGACGTATAGTTTTCTGTCCACGTTCTACCAGACCACCATCTGGTATGAGGGGAGACCGTACACGTCTGTAGAACAGGCATACCAGGCCGCGAAAAGCCTCGACCCTCGTGTGCGGAGCTGGATTCGCGAGGCACGCAGCCCAGGCGAGGCGAGGCACCGTGGCCGCTTTCAGGTCGAGCTGCGGGACGATTGGCAGGAGGTGCGTCTCCCGCTCATGCGGACCCTGCTGCGCCAGAAATTTACCAGGCACGCGCGCCTGCGCCTCCGCCTCCTCGCCACCGGACACGCGCTCCTGGTGCATACCAACCGCTGGCAGGACCGTTTCTGGGGCGTCGATGGCACCGGCGAGAATCAGTTAGGCATCCTCCTCATGGAGATACGCATGGAACTCCAACAAGAACTCAACTGGAACAAGCTCAAAACCGCCGCGGCACGCCCCCAGGACGGCGCAGGAGCCACGCAGCCAGCCCCCCCTCTCCAGACACCACCCACGACAGGAACGGGTCCTGACGGCGTCGTGGTGCCTGCGGAACTCTCTTCACACGAGGTGCTCCTGCAACTCTGTGACGACCTGCACAAAGCCGGGATCTATCTCTCGCTCAGTCCGACCGGGACACTCATCGCCGGCCCGACCATCCAGGTCAAGAAACACCCGCGCCTGCTGGACGGCATCCGGGCGCACAAGGCACACCTGCTGCACCTCCTGGAAGACTCGCTGGCCTACCAGCTCTTTGGCACGAACCAGGACGACACGCGCTTTGAGCTGGAGACCTGTCCCGACTGCCACCAGGCCGTGCATGTGGTCACCCCGCCACGGCGCCTGGCCGTGCACCGGACGCCGTATCGCGAGGACGTCTGTCCTGGCTCGGCCCGGGCGCAGCACGCCTGTGCGCTGCAGCTTCTGGACGCGTTCCTGGAGGACTGCGCCGTCCCCCGGCGCAGCGCCGCCCTTACCTGGACGGCGTTCAACGGCGCGTTCAGCGCCTGGAGCTTACGGCTGGGCTGGCTCAGGCCCCCACGGCCGTATCTCATCCAGGCGATGGATAGTCGCTTCCCCCGGCTGCGGGACGACGGCGAGGAGCGGCCCATCTGGTCAGGACTGACGCTCAAGCTGGAGGAGTGGTATGGGGAGGATGAAGCGCGGCCCGTGGCGCCGGAGGAAGCGCAGGAACGGGCGCCAGCGTCGGTGGTGGTAAAGAACGGGAAGGTGACGTTGCGGGCGTAGAAGGCGCACACCACTATGGTGATGAGGCCGGAGGAGGAGACCACATGCTTGAAATGATCAGAGGCCATCTCCATTTCGAGATGGGACAACTCCAGGGATTGATACAAGCGATCGTTACCGATGGACATCTCTCCGAAGACCAGGAGGGACTCTGTCACGAAATCGTCACCCGGCTGGAGTATCTACGCCAGGTGGTGGCGGCACCGGGGCCGGATGTGGTGTCCGGCCCCACAACCTAGCCGATCCTGCGATGGTTGGCGCCGAGCAGGCCGGCTCTTGACCCAGAGAGGACAAGAATAATGGCATCCATACGTCAAGACAAACAGGTAGAAGCTAGCACTGATATCCAACGCAAGCCATCCCAGGACGCCCTCCCGCCGATCGCCTGGCTCGCGGTGGCAGACTTGCTCGTGGACTACAGCTATCAACACCGTCCCTATGCGAGTGCGATTGACCAGCTTAACAAGGACTTCCAGCAGCCCGAATGCGGCTTTATCCTCGTCAATCAGAGGACAGATAGCACTAAGTGGATACTCGATGGGCAGACCAGGCATGCCGTTCATCAACTCCGTGGACTGCGGTGGATCATGGCGGAAATGCGCCATGGACTGAGCCAAGCGCAGGAGGCCGAGATCTATTTGCTCAAATGTATCAATGCCAAACGCATGCCAGTGGATTTTTTCCTGGCGGAATATGTTGCACGGCGACCCGTCGCCGTCCTCATCCATGAGGTATTAGCCAAGCGCGGCATTGAGATTGAATCCTATGCGACCACCCAACGGCAGCGCGGGATCGCCATGCCCCCGGTGGTCACCTGTGTGAGCTATCTCAAGCGCATGATTGCCCGCGATACCACCGGTGAGGCGTTAGGCATGGCCCTGGACCTCATTCATGACACCTGGGAGTATGGCGGTAATTCACTCAGCGCGATCTTTCTGGACTCCATACACAAGATCGTCGTCGCACATGCGGACGAACTCGACCGCAAAGCCTTTATCGCCAAACTTGCAGGGCACCGACCAGAGGAATTACGCGAACAAGCCCTGCTGCTCCGACTCGGCACCAAACCACTCTTGTCCACCGGCACGGCACTCCAGCGTGTCATGATCGATCTCTACAATAGCGGCCGGCCGCAGCACAGGAGGATTACCCTTGGATCTCCAAACCGCAGCTAAACGCTATGAAGAAGGACGGCGCTTTTGGGCGCGGGAAATTGCGCTCAAACTTGCTCGGGGTTACTCAGGGAGTCTGGTGGTGCTGTTACGAACGCTCCAGGCCCATGATAGACCGATGCATACCAACTGCTTGCTCGCCGCCTTGCCCTCCCCGTACAGGAATATGCATTCACGCGAGACAACGGGCTCTAATCATCTCCGGCAACTGTTCAAGGGTGGTTTAGTTACACGGACGAGGAAGCAGCATAGCTATTGGTATACGCTCACCGAGTTAGGGGCATTGGTGCTCGCGTATTCTCCTGAACTCCATGACATTCGCGAGGAGAAAAATATCCCCGAACTCCATGACATTCGCGAGGAGAAAAATATCCCCGAACTCCATGACATTCGCGAGGAGAAAAATATCCCCGAACTCCATGA
>Ga0105249_10002371_pt1 | contig 16353 bp, 13 predicted proteins | sample KBSS44metaG_FD_81522 | JGI IMG/M metagenome (GOLD analysis project Ga0105249, IMG submission 81522) | Switchgrass rhizosphere microbial communities from Kellogg Biological Station, Michigan, USA - KBS S4-4 metaG | ecosystem: Host-associated > Plants > Roots > Rhizosphere > Soil | place...
ATCCAGTCCCGAATGACCCGCGCGTAGACCTCCCACGTGGCCGTCGCCGGCGCCCCGCGCGTAGGCAGTTCCCGCAGCCACCGGTTCACCACGACCACCGGCCGGGGAGCGCCCGGACCGTCCTCGAACAGCAGATCGTCATCGACCAGCAGCGGCATCCGCTCCGGGATCAGCGGCCGGTGCGCGACATCCCAGGAGTCCCACCCCTGGGACGATAAGAAGCTCAGGATCACGAGGCGCAACCCTAGGGGAAACGCGACACGGCCGACCGCCCGAAAACCCCCAGCTCACACGGGGTCCTGAGCTAATCGCGACACGACAACTAAGCGGAGAGAATGTGCCTCAACGCGTGCAGATCGAGCTCCTCCGGCAGGCCGGCGTCCTTCCTCGCCAGCTCGAACGCCACGTTGAGCCCGCGCGGCGACAGACGACTGGCCCGCTCGGTCACGAAGAGGGCAGGGAGCCTGCCCGGCTCGAGAGCGGGCCGGACCTCGGTAACCCAGTGGTCGAGCACGCCGACGATCCAGTCCATCTCGTGCACCGTGAGCACGGTGCGACGCTTGGGCGGGCTGCCGTTCGACGCCTTGCCGTAGCGCACGAACAACCCGCCGTACTCCCGGTACTGCGGCATCTTCGGCTGGCGGCGCAGGTCAGCGAGGTCGAGCATCCTGGTCTCATTGCGGCGCAGGCCAAACGCATAGACGGTCTTGAGCAGCGCCGCGTCGCGCATCGCCGTGAGAGCGCCCTTGCGGCCCCGTCGACGGACGTCCTCCACCCGGCCGTCGACGGCGTCGAAGAGGGCCTGAACCTCGTCGTAGGTGAGCGGCCGACGCCCCGGCTGCCCCTCGTGCTCCAGGACGTGGGCGACCCGGTTGTCCTCATGGAAGATCTGCTGCGGGACCTTCCCGAACCGCTCCAGGCACTCCGCCGCCCAGCCATACCGGCGGTCGGTGACGAAGTCCATGAACAGGGCCAGCGTGGTCTCGTAGCCGCGGCCCGTCGACATCGCGATCGGCTTCCCGCGGTTCGACGAACGCAGATGCGCGATGAACGCCTCACCATCGGCGGGCGTCCAGTTCCACGGGAAGTCGTTGGTGAACTCCACCAGCCGCCGGACCACGGCCTCCCGCGGCCTGATCGTGCCCTCATCACTCAGGAACCGGGCCCGCTGCTGGCGGGCCCACCCCTGCAGCATCGCCTCCAGCACCGCGCCGGCCGGGTCGAGGTGCACGACCCCGTCCGCGAGTTCGAGGTGCGCCGAACCGGCCAAACCGGCCGCTTTGCCCACATAAGCCTCCGTTGCATCAGGTGCAACATAGTTGAGGCTGTTCCGAACCCCCTCGGGCACCCCAGTGAAAGACAGCGAGGGTGACCCGGAGAGAATCCGGATCACCCTCGCTACCAGGCGCTATGGCAATTAGCCGATCATGCCGAATGCTGCATCAGATGCAACTTTTCCTAAAATCAGCTGCAGCCGCTGGTGGAGCCGCACTGTTCGCAGACGTAGCAGCTGCCGGCGGGGCGCATCGTGACGCCGCAGGTGAAACAGAGCGGGGCGTCGACCGCGGTCTGGGCGAGCAGTGACTGGCCTGGCGCGGCCGAGCGCAGCTCCAGCTCGACGAACTCCGGCCCGTGGGCCTGCGTCGCCGCCGATCCGCCGGCCCTGACGGTGCCCGCGGTGCCGACGGCCGGAGACGCACCCGCGACGGCGTCGGCGGCCGGGTCCGTCAGGTCCTCGTCGGCCGGGGCTGCCGCACCGCCGTACTGGGTGGAGACCTGGCGGGCGCGCTCGGTCGCGGTCAGGATGCCGAGCTCGGCGCGCTGGTCCTCCGACAGGTAGTCCAGCGCGAGCCGGCGGAACAGGTAGTCCATCACCGACTGGGCGATCCGGACATCCGGGTCGTCGGTCATGCCGGCCGGCTCGAAGCGCATGTTGATGAACTTCGAGACGTAGGTCTCCAGCGGCACGCCGTACTGCAGCGCGATCGAGATGGCGATCGAGAACGCGTCCATCCCGCCGGCGAGCGTCGAGCCCTGCTTCGACATCTTGACGAAGATCTCACCGAGGCCGTTGTCCGGGTAGGAGCCGGCCGTCATGTAGCCCTCGGCCCCACCGACGGAGAACGACACGGTCTGCGACGGCCGGATCTTCGGCAGACGCCGACGCACGGGGCGGTGGTCGGCCGGGACGGCCGCGAGCACGGTCCCGATCGTGCCCGCGGTGGCCTCGGCGATCGCCTTCGCCTCGTCCGCGGACCGCTTCGCGCCCCGGACGTCGGTGAGCGGCTGGCCGACCTTGCAGTTGTCCCGGTAGATCGCCAACGCCTTCAGGCCGAGCCGCCAGCCCTCGAGGTAGATCTCCTCGACGTCGTCGACGGTGGCCGTCTCCGGCATGTTCACCGTCTTCGAGATCGCGCCGGACAGGAACGGCTGCACGGCGGCCATCATCCGCACGTGGCCGATCGGGGCGATCGCCCGCTCACCGATCGCGCAGTCGAACACCTCGTAGTGCTCGGGGCGCAGGCCGGGCGCGTCGACGACGTGGCCGTGCTCGGCGATGTACTCGACGATCGCCTCGACCGTCTCCTCCGGGTAGCCCAGCGCCCGCAGCGCGGCCGGCACCGTCTGGTTGACGATCTTCATGCTGGCGCCGCCGACCAGCTTCTTCATCTTCACCAGCGCCAGGTCCGGCTCGATGCCGGTGGTGTCGCAGTCCATCGCCAGGCCGATCGTGCCGGTCGGGGCGAGCAGGCTGGCCTGCGCGTTGCGCCAGCCGTTGCGCTCGCCGATCGTGAGGCACTGCGCCCACTCCTTCGACGCCACGGCGAGGATGCGCGCGTCCTCCGTGTGCACGGTGCGCACCGCGTCGTTGGCCGCGGCGTGCTTGCGCATCACCCGGCGGTGGCCGTCGACGTCCCGGGCGTAGCCGTCGTACGTGCCGACGACGCCGGCGAGCTCGGCGGAGCGGCGGTAGGCGGTGGCGGTCATCAGGGAGGTGATCGCGGCGGCGAGCGTGCGGCCGCCCTCCGAGTCGTAGGCGCGGGCGCTGGCCATCAGCAGGGCGCCCAGGTTCGCGTAGCCGATGCCGAGCTGGCGGTAGGCCCGGGTGACCGCCGTGATCTCCGGCGTCGGGAAGTCCGCGAAGCAGATCGAGATGTCCATCGCGGTGATGATCAGCTCGACGGCGTGGACGAACCCCTCGACGTCGAACGTGCGGTCCGCGCGCAGGAAGCGCAGCAGGTTCAGCGACGCCAGGTTGCAGCTGGAGTTGTCCAGGTGCATGTATTCGCTGCACGGGTTGCTGGCCGAGATCCGGCCGGCCTCCGGCGTCGTGTGCCAGTCGTTGATCGTGCCGTCGTACTGGATTCCCGGGTCGGCGCACTCCCAGGCGGCCTGGGCGATCTTCCGCATCAGGCCGGCCGCGTCGACGGTCTCGATGACCCTGTTGTCCATCCGGGCGCGCAGGTCGAACCCGCCGCCGGACTCGACGGCGCGCATGAAGTCGTCCGTCACCCGCACCGAGTTGTTGGCGTTCTGGTACTGCACGGACGCGATGTCCTTGCCGCCGAGGTCCATGTCGAACCCGGCGTCGCGCAGCGCTCGGATCTTGTCTTCCTCGCGGGCCTTCGTCTCGACGAACTCGACGATGTCGGGATGGTCGACGTCCAGCACCACCATCTTCGCGGCCCGCCGGGTCGCCCCGCCCGACTTGATCGTGCCGGCCGACGCGTCTGCGCCGCGCATGAAGCTGACCGGCCCGGAGGCAGTGCCGCCGGAGGACAGCAGTTCCTTCGACGACCGGATCCGCGACAGGTTGAGCCCCGAGCCCGACCCGCCCTTGAAGATCAGCCCTTCCTCGCGGTACCAGTTCAGGATCGAGTCCATGTTGTCGTCGACCGCGAGGATGAAGCAGTTGTGCACCCGCAGGCCATTCGACAGGTATTCGCCGCTTTCGGTCTGAATGTCGTAGACCGCCAGCTGGCCGAGCGACTCGATCCGGTCGATCTCCAGGGTCTTGGCCGCGTTGGCCCTGCGCCCCGGAATGTCGAACGACCGCTCCAGCTTCTCGGCCTTCACCGGGTCGATGAAGCCGATCTCGTCGGCGAAGGTCCGACGGTCACCGGCGTTCTGGATCCTGATTCCCCAGGTGTCGTGGCGGTTCGGGCGCGGATCGCGCTTACGCCCGACTCGCGCGAAGATGCCGAACCGGGCGAGAAGCGCCTGGACGCCACGGATGAGGTCCTCGCAGATCATGTCGAGGCCGACCAGGGTGGAACGCTCACGCGTCGAGACATAGCCCTCCGCCTGGAAGAGGCTCCGCAGATATGCCGCGACCACCGGCAAGGGCGCGCTGAACAACCGCGCGGGCACCCGCATATCCGCACCGCGCGTTCGCAGGTCCCATTCAGTAACGAACTGGTCCAAGGCGGTGCCATAGAGTCGAAGTCGCCGACAGTCAAGAGTCGCGTCCTGGGTGACCACGGTCCGTTCATGGCTGTGGACACCGGGAAGCACAATGTCGACCGCGGACGTCACCCACGCACGCTCGGCATCAGTGACTGTCATGGCCTCGATGGTCAAGGAGCGGTTCGTGCCCTCGTACTGGCCGACGAACCCGTCGGACTGCAGCCAGCCAGCGAGCGCGGCCTCGGCGGTCTCGCGCCGGGTGATCTCTCTCTCCCCCGGAGCGACTGTCCGGTACCAAGACAGCTGGTTGCCCGGCCGCAGCTCGCCAGCGGGGACGAACGCGCCCGTGCCCAGCCCGCTGACCCGCCAGACGAGGTGATCCGGGGTCACCTCGAGAGCGTGGCCGGCCTTGGTCCAGATCCGCAGGACCTCCTTGGTGCCGTTGGACTTGGTCGCGACGACCCTGGTCAGTCCGTGGGCGTCAAACACCTTGGCCCCAACAAGGTTGCGCTCCACGATCTCGCCGATCGGGATCAGCCCATCCGGAGTGCTGACCAGCGCGTCGTACGGTTGGCAGGCCGATACCTGCTGCGGAGCCGGCGTTCCGACGTTGAACCAGACGGGGCTGTTGAAGCTGAACATCTGGTTGAGCAGCATGTAGGCGAGCTCGTGCTCGAAGATCTCCGCGTCCTCGTCGGAGGCGAAGTAGCCGTTCTCCCGGCCCGCCTTCCCGTAGGTGTGGACCACCCGGTCGATCAGCTGGCGCAGCGACGACTCGCGCTGCGGGGAGCCGACCGCGCCGCGGAAGTACTTGCTGGTGACGATGTTCGACGCGTTGATCGACCAGGTCGTCGGGAACTCGACGCCGCGCTGCTCGAAGTTGATCGACCCGTCCCGCCAGTTGGTCATGACGACGTCCCGCGACTCCCAGGTGACCTGGTCGTACGGGTGCACGCCGGGCGTCGTGTTGCGACGCGTGATCCGCAGGCCGGCGCCCTTGGCGGCGCCGGCCTTTCCCGTCCTGCCGGCCGGGCGGTCGCTCCCGCCTGGGACGGTCGCGGCCTCGCTCGCCCCGTCAGCGGGGACGGCGGGCTTCCCGGCGGTCGAGGCGGCCTTCCCGTTGGAGCTGGCCTTCTGCTTCGTGCCGCGGGTCTCCGTCATGACGCTCCTCAGCTCTGCTCGTCTCTGGGGCCGGTCGCGCGGGCACGCCGAAGAGAACCGGCGGCCATGCGACCCGGATCCGGCCGGTGGATGCGCGTCACGTCTTCCGCGCATCGATCGGCCTTGTCGATGTTGTGTGGATCTGCCGCGTCGGGTGCGACGCGTTGATGAGCTGCCGCGCGCAGGCAGCCCGAGGTCTAGGGTCCGGAAGACCTGGGCGAGGCGCCGACGACGTCCCCGGGCAGTTCCTGGCCGGCCTGGTCGGCGCGTAGTTGAGCGATCGCCTGCTCGAAGTCCGCGAGCGACTCGAAAGACAGGTAGACGGACGCGAACCGCAGGTAGGCGACCTCGTCGAGCTCGCGGAGCGGGCCAAGGATCGCCAGGCCCACGTTCTCGGCCGCGACCTCGGCGGCGCCGGACGCGCGGACCGTGTCCTCCACCCGTTGCGCGAGCCGGGCAAGCTCTTCGGAACTCACCGGCCGGCCCTGGCATGCCTTGCGGACACCGGCGACGACCTTCGCCCTGCTGAACGGCTCGGCGGCGCCGCTGCGCTTGCGCACCTGCAGCGACGCCTCCTCCATCGTCGTGAACCGCCGCCCGCAGGACGGGCACGCCCGTCTGCGCCGGATGGCCGCGCCCTCATCGGCTTCCCGGCTGTCCACCACTCGGCTGTCGGGATGCCGGCAGAACGGACACCGCACGGCTCCTCCCTCCTTCACGCCCCTGTAGTAGCAACCACGGGCAGGTGTGAACGCGTCCATGTCTCGGCTGGATCGGCTGGATCCGTCGCTTCCAGGGCATGGCTGACGCAGGACATGGCGAGCCGGCCGGAAGCGTCGACCGCCGCGCCTCGGCACGGCGTCGCGAGAGTTCTCCACAGCTTCTGCGCAACGTTGTAGATCCTGACGCTGCTTTATCCTAACTACAAGCTGTGGAGTACTTACAGGTGTGTAACTACAAGATGTTGTGCTGCCACACTAGCGCACGCCCGGATCGTCCGTGAGCATGCCCCCCGCGCGTGTCGGGTCACATCACGCCGGGACACGTCCGCCCGGCCCCCTCCCTCGGCAGCCTCCGGCACATCGCCGCAGGTCGCGGACTCGCCGCCCGCACATCGGCGGCGCCACCGTTCACCAGGCGTGACGACCCGCGTCCCGCGCCTCCGGGCTGGCCCGCGGCGCACGCCCGACGACGACGCGACGCCCGCGCCCGGCTGCTTCGGCCGGGCGCGGGCGTCGGGTAGGTCGGGCGAGAGGGCAGCCGGTGAAGGGAGAGAGGGCAGCCGGTGAAGGGAGGGAGAAAGGAGGACAGCGGTAAGGACAGGTAAGGAGCGCAGAGAGCAGCGAAAGGCAGCAGCCGGTCAGAGGGCGGCGAGCGCCCAGTGGACCGCGAGCCAGCCGGCACTGGTGGCACCCCAGAGGGCAAGGGCGAGCAGAACCGCCGCCACGACCCGGCCACGGCCGGTCAGCCGCAGCGCGGGCGCCGGCCGAGCTGCCTGCCGCCGGTCCAGCCTCGCGCCGGCGACCGGGTGCTCGGCCGCGACGGCCCGCGCCAGCGGGCTGGGGACCGGCGGGGTGGCGCTCGCCGGACGTCGGCGGGTCGGCACGGGCAGGGCGATCACGTCGGCGCCATCCGGCTGCCGGGGCGCCGGGCGTCCTGGGACCACGGCGGCCCCGCGCGGGTTCGTCACGCCATCCTCCTAGCGGCCGGGTCGTAGCCCGGCACAGCGCGTCGAGAGAAGCTCAACCAACGTTGGGAGTACGGGACCGGAGTCCCCGGCGAACCACGCCTGCGGGTCGCGAGGGAGCCGTCCCGGCAGAAATCTGGGCCATCGAGAAGGTAGCCCACGGTCTACAGATGGCGACCGGCGCGGTGGCCGGTCACACGGGCAAGGACAAGGACAGGGCCCACTTCGAACTGATGGTCGATTCTTACATGCACAAGGCCGACAGAGCGCGCAGACACGCTCGAACGCCTGTTTGAGATTCACGCGTCACCGGGCTACGGTCGTCACACGATCGGACGCAACCTGGCTCCCCTTATCCACAGGGGTCGGCACAGGTCGGCGCCGCACAGGTCAGCGGCAGTGCGCACAGCTGACCCGGTCGGGCAGCATGACCTCAAGGCGAGGAGAACCTAGGCCATGACCACGCAGGGCAGGGGGCCACGGAGGGCCGGGCGCCCATCGGCGAGCCGCGACGAGGACAGCGGCGGCACCGTGCGCGACTTCCCCGACGGCCCCGTCGACGATGACGGCCTCACTCCCCGGCAGCGCAAGGTGCTCGAGGTGATCCGCAACGCGGTCGAGCGCCGCGGCTACCCGCCGAGCGTGCGCGAGATCGGCGAGGCGGTGGGGCTGACCAGCACCAGCAGCGTCGCCCACCAGCTCAAGATGCTGGAAGACAAGGGCCTGCTGCGCCGCGACCCGAACCGGCCGCGGGCCATCGAGGTGGTCTCCCCCGACGGCAGGCGGCCGGTCAGGCCGATCCCGAAGAGCCGGCAGGCCGCCGGCACCAGCAGGGCCAGAGGCGGCGCGGGCCCGCTGCGGGTGCACACACTCGGCTCGGCGGACGACGCGCTGGCCCGCGAGGGCAGCGATGAGGACATGCTGACGGCGGCGACGGCCTACGTGCCGCTGGTGGGACGGATCGCGGCCGGTGGGCCGATCCTCGCCGAGCAGGCCGTCGAGGACGTGCTGCCGCTGCCCCGTGACATCGTGGGTGAGGGCACGCTGTTCCTGCTCCGGGTCGTCGGAGACTCGATGATCAACGCGGCGATCTGTGACGGCGACCTGGTGGCGGTCCGCCAGCAGCCGGTGGCGGAGAACGGTGAGATCGTCGCCGCGCTGATCGACGGTGAGGCGACCGTCAAGCGGCTGCGCCGCCGGGACGGCCACGTCTGGCTCCAGCCGGAGAACCCGGCCTTCCAGGACATCGCCGGCGATGACGCCACCATCCTGGGCCGCGTCGTCGCCGTCATGCGCCGGGTCTGAGTCCACAGGGGTTTCGCGGTTCGTCGGGTCGAGCCCGGCGTCCGGCCGGCGGGTGGTCGTCGGCCGGACGCCGGGCTCGTCTTCCGACATCGATGTACGGCTATCGATGTACGGCTTACGTCGGCTTGCGGTGGATGGAGTAGTCCAGGACGAGGAACGGGAGGCCGAACACCCAGAACTCGTGGTCGGCTCGCAGTTCGCCGCCCTGGACGTAGACGTCGAGCCGTTCGGCGAAGCCGTGGACCGCGCCGGCGGCCAGCTCCTTCGTCTCGGGGTCGACGTAGGTCAGGTAGTGCCCGGGCTGGTCCAGGTTGCTGCGGCTGGACAGAACCAGGCCGCCGCCAGGCCGCGCGCTCGGCGCCACGGTGGCCGTGAAGCTGGCCGCAGGCCCAGCGCGCCGGCCACCCGCCGACGACCACCCCCACGACGATCGGCCCGGCCCCGGTCGCCGCTCCCAGCGCCCAGGCCAGCGGAGCCGCGATCACCGTGCTCATTACGATGCGCGACCACAGCGCGGGAATCTGCCCCGGCCGCTGCCGCGACCGCGCGACCGCCTCCGACGCCGCGACCCCCAGGCCACAGAGCACGGCCGCGACCACCATGGCGACGATGCCCCACCGGGTGGTGAGCGAGAGCCCGGCGAGCATGCCGACAACAGCGGCGAATCCGAGCGAACCGGATCTGCCGGCGACGCCCGATTCCTCCACGACCACGCCAGGAACCTATCCGCTGCCGGGAGGAACTCCGCCGATCCGCTGCGGTCCGCTCGACGGCGAGGCCGAGCCAGGCGCACCGGCCGGCGTGTCGGAGTCAAAACCCAGCTCGACGGGAGCACCGTGGACCCGGCGTCGGCGGACCCGGCGTCGGCAACCCTTCGTATCGAATCAACTCCGGAGAGGAAACAACTAGCGACACTCGTCGGCCCTGAGATCGAGAAGGATGGGCGATGCGGACATCCCACGGTGCGCCGGCCCGCAAGGGCGCCACCGCAACCGTCGGCCTGGCGATCCTGGCCGTCGCGGTCACGGCTTGCGGCCAGTCCTCGATCCCGGGTACGACATCGACTGGTACGCCGGCCACGACGTCCAGCCCGACGGCGACGGGATCAGTGGTCGCGGTCAGCGAGACCGAGTACAAGATCGAGCTGCCGCGGACGAGCTTCCCCGCCGGCCGCTACACCTTCGTGGTGACGAACCAGGGCAAGGAGCCACACGCCCTCCGCGTCGAGGGGCAGTGCGTCAAGACCGAGACGCCCACGATCGAGCCAGGCGGGTCGGCCGTCCTGGCCGTGACGCTCCAGCCCGGTGAATATGTGCTGGACTGCCCGGTGGACGACCACGCGAAGCTGGGCATGCAGCAGGACATCACCGTCAGCTGATCCACTTCGCCGCCGCTCACGCCCCCGGAACACGCATCCGCATCCCGGGAGCGCGGGCCGCGCCTGGCGGTCGTCAGGCGTCGACGCGCTGGCGGTAGGAGTCCAGCTCGGCGGCGAGGCCGGCGGACACCCGGGCGCGAAGCTCGGTGCCCGCCGCGGTGTGGGCCTGGCCGAGGACCTCGCCGGACGTGTGGATCCGGGCGACGAGATCCCCACGGCTGTACGGGACGAGGACGTCGACCTCGACCTGCGGGCGGGGCACCCGCACGGCCAGGGCCTCGATGAGCTCGGACAGGCCGGCGCCCGTCCTCGCCGACACGCACACCGCGTCCGGCGCGATCCGCTTGATGCCCGCGACCGTCGTCTTGTCGGCGATGTCGGTCTTGTTCACCACGACCAGCTCGGGCACGTTGCCGGCGTCGATGTCGTTCAGTACCTCGCGCACGGCCGAGATCTGCCCGACCGGGTCCGGATGCGAGCCGTCGACCACGTGCACGACCAGGTCGGCGTCGGCGACCTCCTCCAGCGTCGAGCGGAACGCCTCGACGATCTGGTGGGGCAGGTGGCGGACGAAGCCGACCGTGTCGGTGAGCGTGAACGCCCGGCCGTCCGGCAGGGTCGCGCGGCGCACCGTCGGGTCGAGGGTGGCGAACAGCGCGTCCTCGACCAGCACGCCGGCGCCGGTGAGCCGGTTCAGCAGCGACGACTTGCCGGCGTTGGTGTAGCCGGCGATCGCCACCGACGGCACCGCGTTACGCCGCCGCGCCGACCGCTTGGTCTCACGGACGGTCTCCATCTCGCGCAGCTCGCGGCGCAGCTTGGCGATCCGGGCGCGCAGCCGGCGACGGTCCGTCTCGATCTTCGTCTCACCGGGGCCGCGGGTACCGATGGGCGCGCGCCCGCCGGAGGCGGCCTGCCGGGACATCGACTCACCCCAGCCTCGCAGCCGCGGCAGCATGTACTGCAGCTGCGCGAGCTCGACCTGCGCCTTGCCCTCCTTGGACGTGGCATGCTGGGCGAAGATGTCCAGGATGAGGGCCGTCCGGTCGATGACCTTGACCTTGACGACCTCCTCCAGCTGACGCAGCTGGCCCGGGGTCAGCTCACCATCGCAGATCACCGTGTCGGCGCCGGCCGCCCGGACGACCTCGGCCAGTTCCTTGGCCTTGCCGGAGCCCACATAGGTGGCCTGGTCCGGCTTGTCGCGGCGCTGGACGAGCGCGTCGAGCACGACCGAGCCGGCCGTCTCCGCCAGCTGGGCGAGCTCGGCCATCGAGGTCTGGGCGTCCGCGATCGTGCCGGCCGTCCACACCCCGATCAGGACCACACGTTCCAGCCGCAGCTGGCGGTACTCGACCTCGGTGACGTCGGTGAGCTCGGTGGCAAGCCCCGGCATCCGGCGCAGCGCGCCACGTTCCTCGAGCGCGAGCTCGTCGCCTGCGTCGTCGTAGAAACCGAGGCCCGGCAACGTGATCGTGCCGCCGGATTCGTCCGTGCCGTCGTCGGCGCCGGTGTCGGCCGCCAGCACCCTGGCGACCGCCTCGGAGAAGTTCCCGTCGCCCCGCGCGGCGTCGAGCCTGCGGGCCGGGCTGGTCAGTGCGGATTCAGCGGGAAGACTCATACCGTCCGTTCCAACACGGCCGGCCCGCGCGCTGATTCCGCGCGGCGCCCGGCCGGTCTAGCTTGTCCGGGATGTGCGTCCAGGACGCCGTGCCCGGCGCCCACCGGCCTAGTGAACCCGGCCGTCGGCCGTCTCGGCTCGTCAACGCCAGCCAGCTCGCCCAGGTTCCGAACGCCCACCGATGTGGACACCCATTCCCCGGCTTCACCCCGGTGACGCGGATGCCGGCCGCGCCTCCGATGCCGGTAGCGTGCCACGCCGAGCGGCCCGTCGCGACGGGATTTCCTCCCGGGACCACATTCTGGCGCCGCAACGGCGGCGCCTGGTCCGCGTCCAGCGGCCAGGCGCGGCCCCCGAGGCGAGCGGGGTCAGGCAGGCAGTGCGGCTGCCAGGACCGGCTCGGCGGCGCCGGGGACTGCCGCGAGCCAACCGGGGCGCAGGAGGCCGTCGCTGACCAGCACGGCCGGGCCGCGCAGCCGGACCTGGTCGTCGTCCCACAGCACCGTCAGCCGCCCGCCCGGCACCTCCACCGGCACCGCCGCCCCCGGGCCCCTGCCGGCCCGGACGGCGCTGGCCACCGCGACCGCGCAGGCCCCGGTCCCGCACGACAGCGTCTCGCCGACACCCCGCTCGTACACCCTCATCGCCACGGCGTCCGGCGCGCCGATGACGATCTCGACGTTGACGCCGTCCGGGAAGACGTCCAGCGGGACGTCCGGGCGGCCGGTCAGGTCGAGCGCGGCGAGGCCGGCCGGAGTCAGGTCGTCGACGAAGCAGACGGCGTGCGGATTGCCCATCGAGACCTGGGTGGCCCGCAGGGTCCGGCCCGCGGCCGTCACCGTCACCGCGTCGAGGGGGCCGACCGACGGCGGGCCCATCTCGACCGTCACCTCCCCCTCGGCGGGCACGTCCGCGACGCGCACCCCCGCGCGGGTCAGGACCGGGATCAGGCCGGGCCGCTCGTAGCCGGCGTCGACCAGGTAGCGGCCGAACACCCGCAGGCCGTTGCCGCACATCTCGGCGAACGATCCGTCGGCGTTGCGGTAGTCCATGAACCAGCGAGCCGCGCCGTCCTGCCCGGCGGCCGGTGGTGCTGTCGGCGGCGCTGCCGCCGGCGGCAGCGCCGCCGACAGCACCACTCGCAGGACACCGTCGGCCCCGACGCCGGTCCGGCGGTCGCACAGCGCCCGTACCAGCTCCGGCGTCAGGTCGAGATCGCCGTCCGGGTCCGGCACGATCACGAAGTCGTTGCCCGTCCCGTGACCCTTGACAAAACGCACGTCTGGATCCTACGGCGACCAGGTGGACCCGGCAGGCGCGATCAGGCGGTGGGCTGCATGTCGTGGGGAGCGGGACGGGGGGTGTCGTCGGCACGAGGCACGCGGGCGTGGGTGGGCCGGCCGCGGCCCAGCACCAGTTGGCGGGCGTCGTCGACGGACAGCGGCGGGCAGAAGGCGGGACCGGCGGCGCGGTCACAGCCCAGGTCGGTGACGCGGGCGGCGAACCGGGCGGAGTCGACACCGTCGACGAGGACGGCGGCGCGGCGGCGGTGCGCGAGGGTGACCATCGAGGCGAAGACGGCCTCACCCTCGATGTCACGCAGGGTGGCCCGCAGGAACCGGTCGTCCATCCGCACCAGGTCGAGGGGCAGCAGGTCCAGCGTGGCCGGCGAGCCGATCCAGCTGCCGAACGACCGGACCGCGACGGCCACGCAGCTGGCGCGCAGCCGGTCGAGCAGTGGCGGCAGGGACGGGCCCGCCCGGCCCAGGGTCTCCTCGGTGAACGCGAGGCCGACGGCGCCGGGCGGCAGGGCGCCGCGGTCACGGACCAGCCCGATCACCTCGGCAGCGAACGTCGCCCGCGCCAGCTGGCGGGAACCGATGTGCAGCCACAGCCGCGGCGGGCGGATCTGGGAGCCCGACGCCATCCGGTGCCACGTCCGGCACTCGGTGACGGCGGCGCGCAGCGCCCACAGGTCGAGCTGGTCGGCGAGGCCGGCGAACCGGGCGACGGCGCGGACGTCGGCCGCGTCGAGCAGGCCCCGCTCGGGGTGCGCCCACTGGAGGCGAGCGGTCATGCCGGGGACGGAACCTGTACGCAGGTCGACCTCAGGCTCGAAGGAGAACCGGAGGGTACCGTCATCAAAAGCGGCATACAACGCACGGATGAGCGCCAGGTCGAGCTCGGTCACGCAGGCCTCTCCCGGACGCCGGGACAGACCAACCATCCCTCACTGGCGCACACAGCGGGAGAACGGCCGGTCGCGGGTCAGGCCGCAGGGCGCGGGGACCGCGAAGGCACGCGCCCAGAGGCCCTTCCAGGTATCTCCGAGGTATCTCAGGTACCAGGTATCGCAGGTGCTTAGGGGTACTAGGTATCGCAGGTACTAGAGCGAGCCAACCAGGCGGCGAACGGTGCCGACGTCGGGCTGGCCGAGCCAGGATATCCGCGGATCGCGTTTGAACCACGACCTTTGGCGACGCGCGAACCGGCGCGTCGCCGTCACCGTCGCGGCCCGAGCGTCCTCGGACGACGCGAACTCACCATGGAACCAGCCGAGCACCTGGGCATAGCCGAGCGCTCGCGACGCCGTCCGGCCGGCCGCCAGCCCAACCTCGTCCAACCTCCGGACCTCGTCGATGAACCCGGCGGCCCACATCCGGTCGACCCGCAGGGTGATCCGCGCGTCCAGGTCGGGCCGATCCACGCCGATCATGACCACGTCATAGCGGGACCGATGCTCCGGCAGCGTGGCGGTGAACCCACCGGTGAGCGCGACCACCTCGAGCGCCCGCACGATCCGCCGCCCGTTGGTCGGCAGAATCGCGGCCGCGGCCGCAGGCGCGGTGGCGGCGAGCTCGGCATGCAGCGCGGCCGGACCCACCTGGGCCAGCCGCTCCTCCAGGCCCGCGCGCACCGCGGGGTCGGTGCCGGGGAACTCCAGTTCGTCGAGCACCGCTCGCACATACAGTCCTGAGCCGCCGACCAGGACCGGCAGGCGGCCCTCGGCCAGCAGGCGGTCGACGATGACCCTGGCATCACGCTGGTAGCTGGCGACGTCGGCAGTCCTGGTCACGTCCCAGACGTCGAGAAGATGGTGCGGGATCCCCCGCCGCTCGGCTGGCGGAACCTTGGCGGTGCCGATGTCCATCCCGCGATAAAGCTGCATCGAATCGGCATTAATGATCTCAGCGGCGCCGTCCGCCAATGACGCGACGAAGTCGATCGCCAGATCGCTCTTGCCCGCCGCCGTGGGCCCGACGATCGCGACGACGCGGCCGCGTGGATCTCGATCACCCTCCCGCACGCGGTCCAGCCTGCCACGCGACGAGCCCCACCGGCCCGCCGGCACCGGGCCAGCCACCTCAGCGTCAGGCAACCTCAGCGTCAGGCAACCTCAGCGACGGCGTCCGAGGCCGGAGGCGCCGCCTCGGGTGAACCGGCGGCGGCGTCACGGAGGAAGGCGACGAGGACGTCGACGGTACCCGCGGGATTCTGCGTGGCAGGTGAGTGCATCGCGTCAGGGATGACCGCGTAGCGGGCACCGAGCCGGGTCGCCATGTCGGCCTGCATGGCCGGCGGCCACGCGTCGTCACCGACGCCGTGGGCGACCAGCAGCGGGAGCGTGTGCGCGGCCGCGGCCGCCGCGGCCGCCGCGACCTGGTCAGGCTCCGCCAGCAACGCCTTGCCCATCACGAGCATGCCCCTCTCGGAGCTGGCGAAGAAGCGCCGCCGCAGGAACTCGACCTCCTGCGGCGTACGCGGGATGGCGTCGATGGCACGCACTCCCTCCCAGACGGCCGCGACGCCGCCCTGCCCGTGCAGCAGGAACATCGCATGCAGCGCCAGCGCCCGCGGACCGACGATCGCCGCCGGGCCGGAGCCGAGCAGCACGACGGATGCCAGCGCCGCCGGCTGGTTGAGCAACGCGGTTCTGGCGACCAGCCCGCCGAACGAGTGGCCGACGAGGTGCACCGGCCCGCCCAGCTCGGCGGCGGCCCGGGCCACGTCGGCGGCGAGGGCGTCGAGGGAGAACTGGCTGTCTGGCCCGTCCGGGTCCGCAGCGGACTCGTACTGTCCACGCTGGTCGACCGCGACGGCATGCAGGCCAGCTGCAGCGAGCAGCGGCAGGATGGGGGCGAAATCCTCCTTGCTGCCCGAGAAGCCGGGCAGCATCAGCACAGAGGGCGCATCGTCCTGTCCAGCAACGAGCGCCGCCAGACCGGCAACGGTCGTGCGCCGCGGCGTGCCAGTCCCGTCAGTGGCCGTCGTCACCCGGAACCTCCCGTTCCCACACGCACACGAAATAGCCGACGCCATAGGGCGCATCCGCGTAGAGCAGGTCGGCGTTCCACCCGGCGGCGCTGGCCGCCGGGGCGGTGGCGACGGTGGCGGTGGCGGTGGCAGCCCGGGCGGCACCGGCAAGCACCTGCCAGGAAGCCCTGCCGGCGACCAGAAGATCCGCCCCGAGCCCCGACTCGAGGCCAAGCAGCGCGTCGATGCCCACATCTGCGAGCGCTCGCTCCACCCGCTCGTCGTACGGCCCCGCCCGCTCGTCGAGCGAACCGGGAGCCTTCGCCGTCCGCCGCGCGCTCCTTGCCAATCAGCGCCACACCCGCCGGCACTAAGAGAACTCCGGGCACCCGGCGCCCGGCCGGCCGTCGGATAATGATGCGGTGATCCTCTTTGACGGAGCGCTGCGGACGAGGCTCGGTACGAATCTGCGCGCTCACGAGCGCCGAGTGCAGCCGCTCGATGGACGAAGGCACGCGGCGGTGGCGATCGCGCTCCTCG
>Ga0105249_10002377_pt1 | contig 16333 bp, 16 predicted proteins | sample KBSS44metaG_FD_81522 | JGI IMG/M metagenome (GOLD analysis project Ga0105249, IMG submission 81522) | Switchgrass rhizosphere microbial communities from Kellogg Biological Station, Michigan, USA - KBS S4-4 metaG | ecosystem: Host-associated > Plants > Roots > Rhizosphere > Soil | place...
CGTTCACGAGTTCGAAGACCCGATGGACGTCTTGTCGCCCTTGCCGGCGAACCAGGCCGTAGCCTTTGCCAGGATGTCGCGCTCCAGCTTGAGCTGCTTGTTCTCGCGTCGCAGACGCGCCAGTTCTTCGCGCTCGGCGGTGCTCAAGACATCCTTGCCGCGAGCGGGCTTGCCGCTGTCGGCGGCGGCTTGCGCCACCCAGCTCGAGATGCTCTGGGCGGTGACGTCGAACTCACGCGCCAGCTGCGCCGGCGTGCGCCCCGCATGAACCAGCTCGACCATCTGCTGGCGGAACTCCGCCGGATACGGCGGCTTCGGTGTGGGCATATCGGACTCCTTCTTCCGTGAGGATGAGGTGTCCGCGAAAACGGGTCAACTCCACTATGACACTAGCTCACCGCCACAAGCCGCCGGTCAGCCGTTGAGCTGTTCTTGTGGCAGTCACCGTGGTAGGTTGAGAAACTACAAAGGGATCTCGGCGATCGAAGGCAGGGGAAGACCCCATGGGCAACGTCGACACTTACGGCAAGTTCTACGCGGACACGCAGACGTACAACCGACCTACGCGAGTCCCGATTACGAGGGACCGATGCGGTGCTTCGTGTCTTGGGAAGTGTCGACGAAGGCCAACAAGTGGCTGGGGCAAGGCCTGGTGCGCCGGCAGTACAGCGAATTCGACGCGCGGTTCGGAGCCGCGGAAGTGGATCTCGATTCAATCAAGCGCGCCGGCCCGTTCATCCGAATGAACGACTTGGTCGTCGGTGAGGGCTAGGCGCAGCCAATCATCGACCGTGCCTCCGTCAGAGCGATGAAACATGGGTTGATGGCACCCCGTGTCGGGTTGGCATGTCGACACGGCGTCACTACTGCAAAGGTAACGCGCGTCCGAAAAGTAAGGTGCCGGGCCGGAACTGCCGGCAACGGGCCCTTCCGGACCGAACACGCCATACCGCTACGCAGCGCAAAACGGCGCCACATGCTCGTACACACTTGTCAGCGGTGCAAGCCCGCATCCCGCTCGCGCGCGGACCTCACCACGCCCGCCTCGAACGACACATGGAGACGCCCCATGCCTCAACTCGAACCGCCACGCCGCACCGTGCCGCAAGTGCACTACGCCGGCGTCACATTCCACGACCTAAAGGGCAAGTCGGTGATCGTCACCGGCGGCGCCAGCGGCATCGGTGCTGACATCGTCCAGGCCTTCGCCGCGCAGGGCGGCCGTGTTGGCTTCGTCGACCGCCTGGTCGATGCCGGGCGTGCGCTTGCCGGGCGACTGCCCGGCACCGTCTTCGAAGCCTGCAACGTGACTGACGTACCGGCGCTGCAGGCCGCTATCGGCCGTCTGCTCGAGCGCCTGGATGGCGTCGACGTGCTAGTGAACAACGTCGCCAACGACGAGCGACACCACCTGGAGGAGCTGACGCCGGCCTACTTCGATCAGAGCATCGCCATCAACCTGCGGCCGCACTTCTTTGCCACACAGGCGGTGCTTGCGTCGATGCGCGCCCGTGCTAGCGGCAGCATTGTCAACATTGGCTCGGGCAGCTGGAAGAACAAGACCCGGGACCTGCCGGTCTATGCCGCCGCGAAGGCGGCGATTACCGGTTTCACCCGCAGTCTGGCGCGCGAGCTGGGCGCGCATAACATCCGCGTCAACCATGTCGTGCCTGGCTGGGTGATGACCGAGCGCCGGGTGAGCCTGTGGCTGGACGAGGCCGGCGAGCGCGCCATGGACGAGAACCAATGCCTACGGGGCCGCATCATCGGCCCGGACATCGCGCACATGGTGCTGTTCCTCGCCGCCGACACCGCACGCATGATCACCGCCGGCGAGTTCGTCGTCGACGCCGGCTGGTCCTGAGCCCACGATGCCGCCGTCGGGTTGGCAAAAGGCGGCGACCGATCGCCGCCTGCGCCAGTCCCGGGTCGGCGGTCCGCGCTGCCGCCGGCCGCCACCCGCTAGCGGGCGGCCGTAAGCTGCTCCGCCATCGCCCGAATCAACCGCGGCAGGTCGTAGGGAAAGCGCGCCGTGATCAGGTTGCCATCGACGACGCAGGGCTCGTCGAGCACGGTCGCGCCGGCGTTCTCGAGGTCGATCTGGATGTTCCACACGGCGGTGGCGCGCCGCCCCTTGAGGATCTTGGCGCTCACCATCACCCACTGGCCGTGGCAGATCGCGCAGGTCGGCTTGCCGGCCTCGTCCATCGCGCGCACCAGGGCCCGCGCATGCGGGTCCATGCGCAGCGCGTCGGGGTTCCAGCAGCCGCCGGGCAGCAGGATCGCATCGTAGTCGGCGGCGCTCGCCTCGTCGGTGTAGCGGTCGATCTTGAGCCAGCCTGCGTTCTCCATCAGGCGGATCGCCAGCACGTGGGTTGCGCACTGCGGCGGGAAGCGCAGCCCGAGCGTGGGATCGAAATCCCCGATGCGCGGCGAGACGATGTGCACCGTGGCGCCGTGCTCGGTCAGCCATCGCTGGGAGCCCAGGATCTCCACTTCCTCGACGCCATTGGTGCAGCAGATGGCGATGCGCTTGCCCCGCAGCAGGCCGGGATCTGACGGCGGGTCGAAGAGGAAGGCGTTGAGCTCGCGGTTGAGTTCGCCATCGGCCGTCGTCAGCAGCTCGGTCGAGATCGACGGCACTGGGGACGTCGACATCAGCTGTTGCATGCGGTGGAAGGCGGTGGCTTGTGGCGGCAGTGCGGTAGTCATGACGGTGTCTCCAGAGTGATGGGTTCGTTGAATGGGCGTCGATCGGTCAGCGCGCACCCGGTAGCTTGGTGCGCAGGCCGGTGAAGCGCCGCGTTTGCTCGGTAAGCGCCCGCTCGGTAGGCAGCCGCTCCATGCTCGACGCACCGTAGAAGCCATGGCAGCCGAGGCAGTGCGCGAGCATGTGCGCGGCGTGCTCGGGCTCGGCGATCGGACCGCCGTGGCAGATCATGATGACGTCGTCGCGCACCCCGCGCACCGCGGCTTCGCAGTCGTTGAAAAGCGCCACCGAGGCATCTAGCGATGGCGTGGTCGCCGCGCCGATGCTGCCGCCTGCCGTCAGGCCCATGTGCACGACGATGATGTCGGCACCGGCTTCGGCCATCTGCACCGCCTCGCGCGGATTAAAGACGTATGGCGTGGTCAGCATGCCACGCGCGTGCGCGCGGGCGATCATCTCGACTTCGAGGCCGTAGCCCATGCCCGTCTCTTCGAGCTGCTGGCGCATCTGACCGTCGAACAGGCCCACCGTCGGAAAGTTTTGTACCCCGGCGAAGCCCAGGCGCACAAGCCGGTCGAAGTAGTCGTCCCACAGCACGAACGGGTCGGTGCCGTTGACGCCGGCGAGCACCGGCGTGTGCCGGACCACCGGCAGCACCTCGCGCGCCATGTCGAGCACGATCTCGTTCGCATTGCCGTAGGCCATCAGACCGGCGAGCGAACCGCGCCCGGCCATACGGTAGCGGCCCGAGTTGTAGATCACGATCAGGTCGATGCCGCCGGCCTCCTCGCATTTGGCCGAGAGGCCCGTGCCGGCGCCGCCGCCGACGACGGCTTCGCCGCGGGCGATCTTGGCGCGCAGGCGCATCAGCAACTCGGCGCGGCGTTGGGCGAGGGTCTCGGTCATGGCGCGATCTCCAGCAACTGGCGCACGGCTTCGGCGGCGAAGGTGGGGTCGTTGATGTGCGCGTGCACATCGACAAGGAGGCGGCTATCGGTCTGCTGCACATCGCGGCGCAGCGCGTCGAAGAGCGTCGCATCGGCCTGCGGGTCCCAGAACGGCTGGCCCGGCGCGTCGAGCGCCGACACTCCGCCCAGCGGGAGCAGGAAGCGGACCGGTCCGGCCATGCGGTTGAGCTTGGCAGCGATCCAGGCGCCGAAGCGAGCGTTCTCGTCGGCTGTGGTGCGCATCAGCGTCACCTGCGCGTTGTGGCTGTGCAGCCGGCGCGAGGCGAAGATCGATGGGACCGTGTCGAGCGCCCAGAAGTTCACCATGTCGAGTGCGCCGACCGAGCCGACGTACGGGATGCCTGAAGTTTCGAACACGTCCATCCTCTGCGGGCCGGCGGACAGCACGCCGCCGACCAACTCGTCGGCGACCTCGGTGGTCGTCAGGTCGAGCACCGCCGTCAGCAGACCCGACGCGACGAGCTTCTCCATCGACTGACCACCGGTGCCGGTGGCGTGGAAGACGATGCAGTCGTGGCTGGCCTCGAGCAGCGCGGTGGCGGCCTGCACGCAGGGCGTGGTGACGCCGAACATCGTCAGTCCGATCGCCGGCAGCGCGTCGGCCGGCGTGGGCTGCCAAGCCCGCACCATGCCGGCGACCGCGTGCGCGGCGTTGGCCAGCACCTGCCGCGAGATGCGGTTCAGACCCGACACGTCGACGACCGGGTACAGCATCATGATGTCGGCGCTGCCGACGAAGGCGCGCACGTCGCCCGACGCGAGCGTGCACACGAGCAGCTTGGGGCAGCCCACCGGCAGCGCCTGCAGCGCCGGCGAGAGCAGCGCGGCAGCCCCGGAGCCGCCGGCGCCGATCACGCCGCCGACCGCGGCCGCACGCGCGAGGAGGAAGGCGACGAGCGCCTGCGCCATCGCCCCGACCGCGCTGCCACGCTCGCCGCTGAAGACCGCCCGCACGCCCCGCGGATGCGCCGCCGCGACCTCGGAGTTCGAGACATCGCAGCCGCGCGGCGCGGCGTCCCAGGTCGACACATCGACTGTCACCACGGCTACGCCCTGGTCGCGGATGCGCGCGGCGATGAAGTTGAGCTCCTCGCCCTTGGTGTCGAAGCTGCCGACGACGTAGGCCGCGAGAGGGTCGCCTGGCGTACCCATCAGAAGCTTCCGCCAGCGTCAACCGCCGAAACGGTTGAACCAGTTCTCGAGCCGCTCCTGCTGGCCCGACACAGGCCGCTCGTCGACATTGCGCTCGAGCGCGTGGGTCGCGGCGTCTTCCAGCGTGCTGCCCTGCGCCAGCCAGCGCTCGCCGACCGGCCCGCGCCAACCGGCATAGCGGTCGGCGAGGAAGCGCGCGTGGCCACCGTCGGTGATCATCTGCTCGGCGGCGAGCAGCGCGCGCGCACACAGGTCCATCGCGCCCACGTGGCCATGGAACATGTCCAGCGCATCGATCGAGGGCCGGCGCACCTTGGCGTCGAAGTTCAGGCCTCCAGTGGTGAAGCCGCCGCCGCGCTGGATGGCGTACATCGCGAGCGCCATCTCCGCGAGATTGTTCGGGAACTGGTCGGTGTCCCAGCCGCACTGCATGTCGCCGCGGTTCATGTCGATCGAGCCGAAGATGCCCAGCGCCTGCGCGGTCGCGATCTCGTGCTCGAAGCTGTGGCCGGCGAGCGTGGCGTGGTTTGCCTCGATGTTGACCTTGATTTCCTTCTCGAGTCCGTGCTTCTGCAGGAAGCCGAACACGGTGGCGACGTCGAAATCGTACTGATGCTTGGTCGGCTCGCGCGGCTTGGGCTCGATCAGGATCGTGCCCTTGAAGCCGATCTTGTGCTTGTGCTCGACGACCATCTGCATGAAGCGGCCGAGCTGCGCCAGCTCCTGCTTGATGTCGGTATTGAGCAGCGTCTCGTAGCCTTCGCGGCCGCCCCAGAGTACGTAGTTCTCGCCGCCGAGCCGCAGCGTCGCTTCCATCGCCTCCTTGACCTGCAGAGCGGCGAGCGCGAAGACCTCGGGATTGGGATTCGTTGCCGCCCCGGCGATGAAACGGCGGTGGCTGAACAGGTTGGCCGTGCCCCAGAGCAGCCTCATGCCACTGTCCTGCTGCTTGCGCGCGAGCACGTCGACCATGCGCCGGAAGAGCTCGACCGACTCCTTCGGCGTGCTGCCTTCCGGCGCCACGTCGCGGTCGTGGAAGCAGTAGAACGGTGCACCCAGGCGGGTGAAGAAGTCGAACGCCGCGTCGGCCTTGGTCAGTGCGGCCTCCCAGGGGTCGGCCATGCGGTGCCAGGGACGCTCGAAGCTGCCGTCGTAGCCGAACACGTCGAAGCCGTTCCAGGCAAAGCTGTGCCAGTAGCAGACGGCGAAGCGCAACTGGTCTTCCATGCGCTTGCCGAGCACGATGCGGTCGCGCTCGTAGTGGCGGAAGGCGATTTCGTCGTTCGACGTCGGCCCGGCGAAGCGGATTGGCGCGATGCTGGAGAAGTAGCTGCTCATCATGGTGGTGGCTCGAAGTGGGGAAGGGCCGGTTAAGCGGCGTGCATCTGCGGCGCAAGCGCGCGGTAGAGCTGGCGAAAGCGTGCCAGCCGATGCGACAGCCTCGCGTGGCGGGCCGCATCGGGTTCGAAGCGATCAAGCAACGGCGGCGCGAAACAGACCTCGGCCACGCTCTCGCTGCCGCGCGCGAGCCGCGCGAGCCGCGCCGCGCCGAGCGCCGCACCGACCTCCGAGCCTTCGTGCCGCTCCAGCGCACGCCCAAGCGTGTCGGCGAGGATCTGGGCCCACAACGCGCTGCGCGAACCGCCACCGACCAGCGATACGCGCTCTATGCTCGCGCCGCCCGCGAGCAGCGCATCTTGGCCGTCTGCGAAGGCGAAGGCCACGCCCTCCAGCACCGCGCGCGCCAGCTGCGCCCGGGTCGTGCCGTGGCTCATGCCGAAGAACACGCCGCTCGCTCGAGGATCGTTGTGGGGCGTGCGCTCACCCGACAAGTAGGGCAGGAAGATCGGACGCTCGTCTTCGTCGCCTACGCTCTGTGCCTCGTCGACGAGTTGCGCTTCGCTGTCGGCGTGGGTCATCGCACGCAGCCAGGCCAGGCAGCTGGCGGCGGACAGCATCACGCTCATCTGATGCCAGGTGTCGGGAAAGCAGTGGCAGAACGCGTGCACCGCAAGTTCGGGCGCGGGTGAGAAGGCGGCATTGGCGACGAAGTAGGCGCCCGAGGTCCCGAGCGACAGGAAGGCCGTACCCGGCGCCGCGACGCCGATGCCGGCCGCGCTGGCGGCGTTGTCGCCCGCGCCGCCGGCGACGACTGTCGAGGCGACGAGGCCGAGTTCGGCCGCGACTTCGGGGCGCAGCCTGCCGCCCGCCTCGCTGCCCTCTACCAGGCGAGGCATATGCGTCGCGTCGAGCCCCGTCGCGGCCAGCAAGGCATCCGACCAGCGCCGCGCCGCCACGTCGAGCCACAGCGTGCCGGCAGCGTCGGACATGTCGGACACGGCCTCGCCGGTGAGTTGCAGCCGCACGTAGTCCTTGGGCAGCAGCACGCGCCGCACCGCGGCGAAGACCTCGGGCTCGTGCTCGCGCACCCACAGCAACTTGGGCGCCGTGAAGCCCGGCATCGCGATGTTGCCCGAGATGCGGCGGCTGGCAGGCTCCCGCCGTTCGAACTCCGTACATTGCGCGGCGCTGCGACCGTCGTTCCACAGGATCGCCGGCCGCAGCACATGGTCCCGTGCGTCGAGCAGCGTCGCGCCGTGCATCTGTCCCGACAGGCCGATGCCGCGCACGGCGGCGTACGCGGCGGGCTGCGCCGCGCGCAGTACGGTAAGCGCAGAAAGCGTGGCCGTCCACCACTCACGCGGATCCTGCTCCGACCAGAGCGGTTGCGGACGCGACATCGGCAGCGCGGCGTGGGCGGTGCCGACGACGCATTGCGCATCGTCGAGCAGCAGCGCCTTGACCTCGGACGTGCCGATGTCGATGCCGATGTCCATTCGGATGCCGCAGCTACGGGGACAGTCGCGCGTCGACCCAGCGGCCGTCGGCTCGACTCGACTCGACCACCGCCTCGATGAACTTCATGCCGCGCGCGCCGTCCTCGGCGGTCGGTACCCAGCAGGCCAGCGGGTCGGGGGGGCGCTGTTCCCAGCGCGCCTGGATCTGTTCGGCCACGTCGCGGTATAGCTGGGCGAAGCCTTCGAGGTACCCCTCGGGATGCCCGGCAGGAATGCGCGTTGCGCGCGCCGCCGCCACCCCGGCACCGGCCCCGCCACGCGTGATCAGCTGCGGCCGGCCGCCCAGCGGCGTGAACCAGAGCTCGTTGGGATGCTCCTGCGAGAACGCAAGACCGGCCTTGCTGCCGTAGACACGCACGCGCAGCGCGTTCTCGTTGCCGGGAGCGACTTGGCTCGACCAGAGCATGCCGCGCGCGCCGTTCGTGTAGCGCAGCAGAACATGGCAGTTGTCGTCGAGCCGGCGGCCAGGGATGAACGTCTTCAGATCGGCGCTGACCTGCGCCAGCTCGAGGCCGCTGATGAATCGCGCCAGGTGCTCGGCATGACTGCCGATGTCTCCCAGCGAGCCGCCCGCGCCGGCCTGCACAGGATCGACTCGCCACGAGGCCTGCTTCTGGCCGGTCGTTTCCAGATCGGTGCTCAGCCAGTCCTGCGGGTATTCGGCCTGGATCACGCGGAGCTCGCCGAGCTCGCCCGCCGCCACCATCTCGCGTGCCTGGCGCACCATCGGATAGCCGCTGTAGTTGTGCGTCAGCGCGAAGAGACGCTGCGTATCGCGCACCTTGGCGACGAGCGCGAGCGCCTCGGCCAGCGTCGTCGTCATCGGCTTGTCGCAGATCACGTCAATGCCGGCGTCGAGAAAGGCGCTCGCGATCCGCCCGTGCAGATGGTTGGGCGTGACGATGGAGACGACGTCGATGCCGTCCTCGCGCGCAGCCTCGCGTCGAGCCATGTCGGCATAGTCGGCGTAGCTGCGCTGCGGCGTGAGGTGCAGCTCAGCCGCGCTCGCCGCGGCCCGCGCCGCGTCCGACGACAGCGCACCGGCGACCAACTCGTAACGGTCGTCGAGGCGCGCCGCCATGCGGTGCACGCCGCCGATGAATGCGCCCCGGCCACCGCCCACCATGCCCAGGCGGATGCGCCGCGGCGCGGCGACGCTGCTGACGCCTTCGATCGTCATCTGCGCCTCCCGCTCAGCCGATGCCGAGCATCTTCTTGTTCGCCGCCAGGTCGGCGCCGCCGCCGGCGAAGTCGTCGAACGCACGATCGGCCACGCGGATGATGTGGTCGGCGATGAAGCGAGCGCCTTCGCGCGCACCGTCCTCAGGATGCTTGAGGCAGCACTCCCATTCGAGCACGGCCCAACCGGGAAAGTCATAGGCCGCCATCTTCGAGAAGATGGCGCCGAAGTCGACCTGCCCGTCACCGAGCGAGCGGAAACGCCCGGCGCGATTGACCCACGACTGGAACCCGCCGTACACGCCCTGCCGGCCGGTCGGGTTGAATTCCGCATCCTTGACGTGGAAGATCTTGATGCGCTCGTGATAGATGTCGATGTAGTCGAGGTAGTTGAGCTGCTGCAGCACGAAGTGGCTGGGGTCGTACAGCAGGCAGGCGCGCGGATGATTGCCGACGCGCTCGAGGAACATCTCGTAGCTGACGCCGTCGTGGAGGTCCTCACCGGGGTGGATCTCGTAGCACACGTCGACCCCGGCCTCGTCGAAGGCGTCGAGGATCGGCCGCCAGCGCTTGGCCAGCTCGTCGAAGGCGGCCTCGATCAGCCCGGCCGGACGCGGCGGCCAGGAGTACATGTACGGCCAGGCCAGCGCGCCGGAGAAGCTCGCGTGCGCCGTCAGCCCCAGGTTGGCCGACGCCTTGGCGGCGTAGAGCACCTGTTGCACCGCCCATTGCTGGCGCTTGACCGGGTCGCCGCGCACGGCTTCGGCAGCGAAGCCGTCGAAGCCGGCGTCATAGGCCGGGTGCACCGCGACCAGCTGACCCTGCAGGTGCGTCGACAACTCGGTGATCTCAAGCCCATGCTGCGCGAGCGTGCCCTTGACCTCTTCGCAGTAGGTCTTGCTTTTGGCCGCCTTTTCCAGGTCGAACAGGCGGCCGTCCCAGCTCGGAATCTGCACCCCCTTATAGCCCAGACCGGAGGCCCAGCGCCCGATCGAGTCGAGGTTGTCGAAGGGCGCGTTGTCGCCGGCGAACTGGGCCAGGAAGATGGCCGGCCCCTTGATGGTCTTCATGCGGGTCTCCTGTGTCGAATAGGCCGGCGCTCGGTCGTGACGGGCGGGCCTGCTGGTCCGACCACTCGGGTACGGAGGCACGATGATCGCGCCACACCGGTTGCGCTGTCAATCTCTGGTCCGACCAGTTGACACCGACCCGCCCGCAACAGTATCCTGATCTGGTCAGACCAGGGGTCCGATTGACGACGAACATGGCGCGGGGCCACGGGCCTAAGACGCCGCACCAAGGAGACAGGCATGCTGAAGACACTTTCGAAGCTGGTGGCGGGCGCGACGCTGCTCGCCGTGGTTCCACTCGCTGCGGCGCAGGGCAAGCTGACGATCCTGTGGGCGCAGTGGGATCCGGCCAACTACCTGCAGGAACTGGTCAAGGACTACGAGAAGGAGACAGGCGTGAAGGTCGCGGTCGAGACGACGCCGTGGCCCGACTTTCAGACCAAGGCCTTCAAGGAGTTCAACGCAAAGGGCTCCGCCTATGACATGGTGGTCGGTGATTCGCAGTGGCTGGGCGCGGGCTCGACCGGCGGCCACTACGTCGAGCTGACCGACTTCTTCAAGAAGTACAAGGTCGCCGAGACGATGGCGCCGGCAACCGTCAAGGGCTATGCCGAGTACCCCGGCAACAGCGGCAAGTACTGGGCCGTTCCGCTCGAGGGCGACGCTACCGGCTTCGCCTACCGCAAGGACTGGTTCGAGGATCCGAAGGAAATGGCCGCGTTCAAGGCCAAGTACAAATACGACCTCGGCGTGCCCAAGACCTGGAACGAACTCGCGGACATCGCCGAATTCTTCCATCGGCCGAAGGAAAAGCGATACGGCCTGACGATCTACACCGACAACAGCTACGACGCGCTGGCGATGGGCGTCGAGAACGTGATCTTCAGCTTCGGCGGAGAGCTCGGCAACTTCGCGACGAACCAGGTTGCCGGCATCATCAACTCGAAGGAGAACATCGAGGCGCTTAACTTCTACAAGAAGCTCTATGGCTACACGCCGCCCGACTGGGGCAAGACTTTCTTCCAGGAAGCCAACCAGGCGATGACCGAGGGCCTGGCGGCGATGAGCATGAACTTTTTCGCCTTCTTCCCGGCACTGGCCAATCCGGCGACCAACAAGTACGCCAAGCAGACCGGCTACTTCGCGATGCCCAAGGGCCCGACCGGCAAGCAGTTCGCGGCGCTCGGCGGACAGGGTATCTCGATCGTGACCTACTCGAAGAACAAGGAAGCTTCCATGAAGTTCCTCGAGTGGTTCGTCCGCGAGGACGTGCAGAAGAAGTGGGCCGAGCTTGGCGGCTACACCTGCAACGCCGCGATCCTCAAGTCCGACGCCTTCCGCAAGGCCACGCCCTACAACGAGGCCTTCTACCAGTCGATGTTCATGGTCAAGGACTTCTGGGCGGTGCCGGAGTACGCGGAACTGCTGACCGCGGCGAACAAGCGCTGGCATCCCTTTGTGGTCGGCGGCAAGGGCACCGCCGCGGAGGCCATGAACGGTCTGGAAAAGGACTGGGCGGCGACCTTCAAGAAGTACGGGCACGCGAAGTAGCCTGGCAGCACGGATGAGCGTGCCGGGCCCCGCCCCGGACGCTCGTTCCTCGTCCCATGAGCGCGATGTGCGGCCGCCTGCACCTTCCGCTCCTGCCGTGCCTGCGCAAGGACCGGACCACGGTGTCCGGCCGTGAGACGCGGCCAACCGATCACAGAATCCCTCCATGGCCATCGCAATCCCATCCGATCGCAGCACCCCGGCCGCCGCCCGACGCGGGATGAGCGATCTGGCGATCCGCAACTGGTTCATCATCCCGACGCTGATCTTCCTGATCGTCTTCAATATCTTCCCGCTGCTGTACTCGCTGGGCTACTCGTTCACCGACTACCGTGCGTCGATGAACGACCCGGCGCACTGGGTCGGCCTGCAGAACTACCGTGAGCTGCTCGCCGACGAGAACATCTGGAACAACTTCACCCTGACCGCGAAGTACGTCGTGGTCTCGGTGGCCGGCCAGGTGATCGTCGGCTTCGGCGCCGCGCTGCTGATGAACCGCCCCATCCCCGGCAAGGGCCTGCTGACGACGATGATGATGCTGCCGATGATGATGTGCATGGCAGTCGTCGGCCTGTTCTGGCAACTGCTTTACAACCCGTCCTGGGGCATCGTCAACTACCTGCTGTTCACCGACGGCAAGGAGTGGTTGTCGAATCCTGACTGGGCGCTGTACGCCGTGGCGATCACCGACATCTGGATGTGGTCGCCGTTCGTGATGCTGCTGTCGCTGGCGGGGCTGTCGGCGATCCCGCCCTCGCTCTACGAGGCGGCGGCCATCGACCGCGCCTCGCGCTGGTTCGTCTTCCGGCGCATCACGCTGCCGCTGGTGGCGCCGCTGCTGCTGATCGCGGTCATCTTCCGCACGATGGAGGCCTTCAAGACCTTCGACATCGCCTACGTGATGACGAGCATGGACGAGACCGAGCTGGTTGCGATCCGGCTGTACAAGATGGCGTTTCTCGAGTGGCAGACCGGCCGCTCCTGCGCACTCGCCTACCTGATGCTGCTGGCGGTGCTCGCGATCACCAACGTGTACGTCAAGTACCTCAATCGCCTGAAGGCGCGATAGTTCATGGCCGTCGTCCAATCCCGCGCGTCGCACCGGCTCAATCGCGCCGCGATTGCGCTGGCGCTGCTGATGCTGGTGGTCAGCATGATTCCGCTGTACTGGATCGGCTCGACCGCGTTCAAGGCACGCGCTGATGCGTCGACGGTGCCGCCGACGGTTTTCTTCAAGCCCGAGATCACGCCGTTCATCAAGCTCTTCACCGCTCGTGTTCAGCAGCGCGGGGCGCGGGACGAGGCCGAGTACGCGAAGGCACCGTGGTGGGAAAAGCTGGTGATGGAGGGCGGCGACCGCTTCATCAAGGACGACAAGGGCCAGATCGAAAGCTCGGGCTACCTCTCGCGCTTCCTCAACAGCATCGTCATCGCGGTCTCTAGCACCTTCCTGGCGGTGGCGATGGGCACGATCACCGCGTACGGCTTTTCCCGCTTCAAGATGCCGGGCGAGGACGACTGGCTGTTCTTCATCCTCTCCACCCGGATGTTGCCACCGGTGGTGGTGGCGATCCCGATGTTTCTGATGTACCGCCTGGTCGGGCTGGTCGACACGCATATCGGCCTGATCATTCTCTATACCGCGTTCAACCTGTCGTTCTCGGTCTGGCTGATGAAGGGCTTCATCGACGAGATTCCCAAGGAGTACGAGGAGGCTGCGCTGGTCGACGGCTACACACGAATGGAGGCCTTCCTGAAGATCGTGCTGCCGCAGGCCACCACCGGCATCGCCGCCACCGCGGTGTTCTGCTTCATCACGGCGTGGAACGAATATGCGTTCGCCCTGATGATGACGAACCGCAACGCCCAGACCGCGCCGCCGTACATACCGTCGCAGCTTGGCTCCGGACTGACCGACTGGACCGTCATCGCCGCCGGCAGCCTGCTGTTCCTGATCCCGGTGACGCTGTTCACCTTCCTGTTGCGCGCGCACCTTTTGCGCGGCGTGACCTTCGGTGCGATCCGTCGCTGAGGTCGCCGTGTTCACGCGTCACGCCCGCCGACTCGAGATGGCCAGCATGGCGGCGATGCTGCTGGGCATCGTCTTCCTTTGCCAGCCCTGGAGCGAGTTCCTCCATCGCTACAGCATCCTGACCATCATCGTCGGGCTGGTGGCCTTCAACGTGTTCTCGCGCATCCCGTCGCCGTCGAAGGCCGATGGACCCTGACATGGCGGACATCCAGATCATCGACGCGGACAAGTACTTCGGCTCCAACCACGTGATCCGCAAGCTCAACCTGCACATCCGGCACGGCGAGTTCGTCGTGCTGCTCGGGCCGTCGGGCTGCGGCAAGACCACCACGCTGCGCGCACTGGCCGGGCTAGAGAGCATCGACGCGGGCGAGATCCGCATCGGGGATCGACGGGTGGATCATCTGCCGCCGCAGCAGCGCGACACGGCGTTCGTGTTCCAGCTGTACTCGCTCTATCCGCACCTGAGCGCTTTCGACAACATCGCCTTCCCGTTGCGCGCCGCCGGGGTGCCCGACGCACAGGTGCGCGAGCAGGTCGGCGCGGTGGCCAGGGTGCTGCGCATCGAGCACTTGCTGAAGAAGCGGCCCTCGGCGCTGGCCGGCGGCGACATGCAGCGCGTGACCATCGGCCGCGCGCTGGTGCGGCGGCCGTCGGCGATGCTGATGGACGAGCCGATTGGTGCGCTCGACGCCAAGCTGCGCGAGCAGATGCGCACCGAACTGCGTCGGCTGCACGTCGACAACGACTCGACCACGGTCTACGTCACGCACGACCAGGTGGAAGCGATGGCCATGGCCGACAAGATCGGCATCATGAGCGACGGCGTGCTGCAGCAGTACGACAACCCGGACACGGTGTACGACGAACCGGCCAACCTGTTCGTCGCGCAGTTCGTCGGCAGTCCGATCATGAACGTCGCCGACTGCCGATGCGAGCTCGCCGACGACCAGGTGCGTGTGCGGCTTCCCGGCCTCGCCGAGCCCTTCGTGCTGCGAGAGCCGGCACTGCGGCAGCAGCTTCAGGCCGCGCCGGCGGCCGCGCAGGACTTGGCGCTCGGCATCCGGCCCGAGGCGGTGGCCGTGCAGCTGCAGCCCTCGCCCGGACTCGTGCGTGCCGAGGTGGAGCTGGTCGAGCCGCTCGGCGCCTACGACATCGTCGACATCGCCGTCGGCGAGCAGAGCCTGCGTGCGCGCACGCCGAGCCAACTGATCCGGTCGCAGGGTCAGGCGGTGTGGCTCCGCCTCGACGGCGCACGCACGCACTTCTTCGACAAGCGCAGCGGCCGCTCGCTGCGCGCTGCGGCCTGAGGAAAATGGCCGCGATCTCGTTGCGCAGGCTTGGCAAACGCTTCGGCGCCGTGACCGCGGTGCAGGAGCTGACGCTGGACATCCACGACCGCGAGTTCTTTGTGCTGCTGGGGCCGACCGGCGCGGGCAAGACCACCACCTTGCGCTGCATCGCCGGGCTCGAGCGGCCCGACCAGGGCGAGATCCACATCGCCGGCGACCGCGTCGACGATTGGAGCGCGGCGCAGCGCGACGTGGCGCTGGTGTTCCAGCAATACTCGCTGTACCCGAACTACACGGTACGGGAAAACCTGGCCTTCCCGCTGAGGTCCAAGCTGCGCAGATTCAGCGCGCAGCAGATCGATGAGCGGGTGCGCAAAGCCGCCGCGACGGTGCGCATCGACCATCTGCTCGATCGCCGCACCGACCGGCTGTCCGGCGGCGAGATGCAACGGGTGTCGATCGGCCGCGCGATCGTGCGCGAGCCGCGCCTCTTCCTGATGGACGAGCCGCTGTCCAACCTAGACGCCAAGCTGCGCGAGTTGCTGCGCGCCGAGCTCAAGGGCCTGCAGCAGCGCCTGGGAACGACCTTGATCTTCGTCACCCACGACCAGGTCGAGGCGATGAGCATGGGCGACCGCATCGGCGTGCTCGACAGCGGGCAGCTGGTTCAGGTGGGCACGCCGGCGCAGATCTACAACGCCCCGGCGAATGCCTTTGTCGCGTCCTTCGTTGGCTCGCCGGCGATCAACCTGCTCGATGTGCAGGTCGATCTGGCCCAAGGCCGCGTACATACCGGTGCGCTGGCCTTTGGCCTCGACGCAGCCACGCAAAAGACGCTGGCTCCGCTGCTGCCCGCCGACGGCCGGGTGCGCCTGGGCATCCGGCCGGAGGACATCGCGCTGGTCGGCGAAGAGGGCATCCCCGGCTCGATCTACGGTGCCGAGAATCACGGCGCCGAGATCATCGCGGTGGTCGAGGCCGGCGGCCACCGGCTGCGCGCCACCGTGCCGGCAAAGACGCCGACGGCGTTGAACCAGCCAGTGCGCATCGCCTTCGCTCAGCCCCGTCTGCACTTCTTCGACCCGCTGTCCGGCCGCAACCTGCGACCGATCTGACCCCACCGCCGCAAAGGAGACGACCATGCACATCGCCACCCATAACTGGATGCGCCCCGAATCCATCAAGCGCACGATCGAGCGCATGCGCGAGACCGGCGTCGATGCGCTCGAGATCTCAGGCGAGCCCGACCAGTACGACCCGAAGGAGGTGCGCAGGCTTCTGGCCGACAACGGCCGCAAGTGCTGGGGCTCGGTCACGCTGACGCTGGGCGAGCGCAACCTCGCCGCCAAGGACATGGCGCAACGCGAGAAGACCGTCGACTACATGAAGCGCGTGGTCACGCTGGCCAAGGAGCTCGACGGTCAGATCATCACCATGGTGCCAGCGACGGTCGGCAAGGTGGTGGCCGACGGCACGCCCGACCAGGAATGGAAGTGGCTGGTCGAAGGCATCAAGGAGGTC
>Ga0105249_10002379_pt1 | contig 16319 bp, 30 predicted proteins | sample KBSS44metaG_FD_81522 | JGI IMG/M metagenome (GOLD analysis project Ga0105249, IMG submission 81522) | Switchgrass rhizosphere microbial communities from Kellogg Biological Station, Michigan, USA - KBS S4-4 metaG | ecosystem: Host-associated > Plants > Roots > Rhizosphere > Soil | place...
ACCGAGCGCGCCGTCCGCAACTTGCAAGACGTCAAAGCCGTGCAAGCCACCTACCTCAACGTCTACGATATTATGAACGCCGACTCAATCGTGGTCAGCGAAAAAGCCCTCGACATGATCAACACCTGGCTCGGAGGTACAAAGTAATGAGTAAAACTACTGTCTTGCGCCCACGTCTCAGCGAAAAGACCTACGTGTTGGGCACCACCAAGCGCGTCTACGCCTTTGACGTTCCAACCGATGTCAACAAGCACGTTGTCGCCGACGCCGTGACTGCTCAATTTGAGGTCACCGTCCTGAGCGTCAACATTGCCAACGTCAAGGGTAAGGCCAAGCGCCTCGTCCGCAAGGGCGGCCGCGCCATTGAAGGCCGTCGTTCCGACACCAAGAAAGCCTACGTCACCCTTGCGGAAGGCCAGAAGCTCCCATTCTTTGACGAGCCGGAAGCCGAGTCCGACAAAAAGGACAAGAAGGCCGCCAAAAAAGCCGCTAAGGCCGAAAAGGAGACCAAGTAATGGCCATTAAAGCATACAAGCCAACGACACCTGGTCGCCGCGGTATGACCAGCCAAGACATGGCTGAGATTACCACCAAAAAGCCTTTGCGCTCCCTCATTGTTGCCAAGCGTGTCCAAAACGGCCGCAACAACCAAGGCCGCATTACGACTCGCCACAAGGGCGGCGGTGTGCGCCGTTTTTACCGCCTTGTTAACTTCAACTTGGCTACTGGCGTTGATGCCACCATTGAGCACATCGAATACGACCCGAACCGCAGCGCCCGCATTGCCCGCATCAAGGACACCAAGGGTGAGCACCACTACATCCTGGCCGCCAAAGACATGAAAGTCGGCCACAAAGTGAGCAGCGGCGAAGAGGTTGCCATCGAAAACGGCAACCGCATGCCTATCAAGAATATTCCGATCGGGAGCACGATCCACGCCATCGAGATCAAGCCCGGCCGCGGCGCTCAAATGGTGCGCTCCGCCGGCAACGGCGCCCAGCTGATGGCCAAAGAGGGCGAGTACGCTCAGGTCCGCTTGCCATCCGGCGAAGTTCGCTTAGTTCGCCTGGAATGCACCGCCAGCATTGGCGTTGTCGGTAACGAGCAGCACCAGAACATTAAACTTGGTAAAGCCGGCCGCAAGCGCAAGATGGGCGTTCGTCCATCTGTCCGTGGTGTTGTTATGAACGCTGTTGATCACCCGCACGGTGGTGGTGACGGTGGCCGTCACCGCATGGCCAAGGCGCCTCGTACGCCGTGGGGTCAGAAGACGCTTGGTTACAAGACCCGTACTCGCAAGAGCACCAGCAACATGATCGTTAAGAGCCGTCACGCGGCGAAGAGGAAATAACCATGGCAGCGTTAGATCCAACAACCATCATGCAAGTGACCGACACCGGTTTTGCACCTACTGACACCTTTAACGAAGCATTCAACCAAGCTGGCCGTCCGGCCGCTGAGCTCGGTACCCTACTCGGGCAAGCAGTTTTCCAAAAGTGGACCGATGTCGCTGCTCGTCAGCAAGCCACCTGGCCGACTGCCGACGCATTTCTCGCCGCAATCCAACCAGCATTCAGTGCAGAAGAAAAGAACCAATTTGGCGCCGCCTACGTAATGGCTACCCAGGGAATAGGAAAGGTATCATGAGCAGATCACTAAAGAAAGGTCCATTTATCGATCCCAAGCTCGCCAAGAAGGCAGCAGCCTTGGGTGCCGAGGATCGCACGATTATCAAAACTTGGGCTCGCAGTAGCACCATTTCGCCGGAATTTGTCGGCCGCACTTTTGCGGTGCACAACGGCAAAGTCCATGTACCGGTTTTTGTTACCGAGAACATGGTCGGCCACAAGCTCGGTGAATTTAGCCCAACCCGCAAATTCCGCAGCCACGGCGGTAAACTAGCAAAGGGCGGTAAGTAATATGAACGTCCAAGCTATCGCTAAAGGCGTGCGCATGAGCCCGCGCAAAGTTGGTGTTGTTGCCAGCTTGGTCCGCGGTCGAAGCGTCGCCGACGCACTCGTTATTTTGCAGCACGTGCCACGCCGCAGCGCGACGCCAGTGCTCAAGACCATTCAAAGCGCGCAGGCTAACGCCGATCACAACCACAATGTTAAGCCCGATACACTCAGGATTGTTGAGATTAGCATTACACCCGGGCCTCGCCTCAAGCGATTTCGCCCGGCTGCACATGGTCGCGCCTTGCCGTTCCAGCGTCGTACGTCGCACATTCGCGTTATTGTCGATGGTGAAGTTCGCGCACCCAAAAAGCCAAAGACAGAGAAGGGGGCCAAGTAATGGGTCAGAAAGTTAATCCGATCAGCATGCGCCTCCAGGTCAACAAGGACTGGCGCAGCAAGTGGTTCGCAGGCAAGCGCGAATACGCCAAATATTTGGCCGATGATCTTGCCGTGCGCCGCATGATCCAAAACAAGATGGGCAGCCGCGCTGCCATCAACAAAGTTGACATTGAGCGCTCGCCCAACCTAGTGACCGTTACCATCACCACCGCCAAAGCCGGCGTGGTTATCGGTCGCGGCGGCTCGGGTGCAACCGAACTCAAGCAAGGGATTGAACGCATTTACGGTGTTCCTTCCCGCGTTAACATCGAAGAAATCAAGAAGCCAGAGCTATACGCCAAGTTGGTCGCCGAGAACATCGCCCACCAACTAGAGCGCCGCATGAGCTTCCGACGCGCCATCAAGAGCGGCGCCGCTGCCACGATGCGCGCCGGGGCGCTCGGTATTCGTATCGAGGTTGCCGGTCGCCTGAACGGTGCTGAAATGTCTCGCCGCGAAAAAGAAGTACAAGGCTCTGTACCACTGCACACCATCCGTGCCAACATCGATTTTGCCCAAGTCGGGGCTCGCACCGTCGCCGGCGTAATTGGTGTTAAAGTCTGGATCTACAAGGGGGAGGCATAAGTTATGTTGGTCCCGAATCGTACTAAGTTCCGCAAAGTGCGCAAAGGCCGTATCAACGGCGTTGCCACCAGCGGCAACTACATTGCTTACGGCGAATTCGCGCTGCAATCCCAGGGCAACGAGCGTATTACCTCGCGCCAGATTGAATCGGCTCGTCAAGCCATGACCCGCTACATCAAGCGCGGCGGCAAAATCTGGATCCGTATCTTCCCGCACACGCCGGTTACCAAAAAACCGCTGGACGTCAAGATGGGAAGCGGCAAGGGAAGTCCTGAGTACTTCGCCGCCAAGGTCCGCGCTGGCACCATTCTGTTCGAAATGCAGGGTGTCACCGAGGAGATCGCCCGCGAAGCCATGCGCCTCGCCGCCCACAAATTACCTGTTAAAACTAAGTTTATTGTCAAAGAGGAGCTGTAGAGATGAAAATTGCCGATATCCGCAAACTATCTACCGAGCAGCTGACCTCTGAGAGTACCAAGTTGCGCGAAGAGATCACCGAACTCAAGCGCCACTTGAGCACCGGCGAAGCTCAAAATATCCGCGTTATTCGCGGCAAGCGCAAAGACCTCGCCCGCGTGTTAACAGTCTTGAGTGAACAGCTCGTAAAGGAGACGAAATAATGGCTAAGACATTTACCGGTACGGTGTCATCTGCCGCTGCCGACAAGACCATTGTCGTCACCGTCAACAGCAGCAAGACGCACCCGCTGTACCGCAAACAGTACACGGTCAGTAAGAAATTCATGGCCCACGACGAAAAAAACGAAGCCCAAGTCGGCGACCACGTGGTTATCATCGAGACCAAGCCCATCAGCAAGCGGAAACGTTTTGCCTTGAGCAGCATCGTCGACAAAGCTGCCGTTCGCCACACCGAAGCCGAAGTGCTACCCGTTGTTGCCAAGAAATCTGAGGCCGCCAAGTCTGAAAAGACAGAGGAGGAGCAGGCGTAATGATTCAGCAAGAAACCCGTCTGAATGTCTGTGACAACTCGGGCGCTAAGGAAATCCTGTGCATCCGCGTCTTGGGTGGTACCCGACGCCGGTACGCACGCGTTGGCGACATTATTGTTGCAACCGTCAAGCAGGCCAACCCGCAGGGCACTGTCAAAAAGAAATCAGTCGTGAAAGCCGTTATTGTCCGCACGACCGAGAAAATTCGTCGCAAAGATGGTTCGACGATTCGTTTCGACGACAACGCCGCCGTCATCATTGGCGATGACAAACTGCCTCGCGCTACCCGTATTTTTGGCCCGGTCCCACGCGAGTTACGCGACCTCGGCTACGCCAAAATTATTAGCCTCGCACCGGAGGTACTGTAATGAGTACGAAGAATAAAATCGAGAACAAGATCTACAAGATTCGTCTCAATAAGGGCGACACCGTGATCGTGACGGCTGGCAAGTACAAGGGTAAAACCGGTACTATCACTGCCACACACCCGCGCGAAAACAAAGTGACCGTCGAAGGCATTAACATCGTCAAAAAGGCCGTCAAGCCCACGAAAGCAAATCCGCAGGGTGGCATCATCGAACTGACGAAGCCGATGTGGGTTAGCAAAGTCGCAATCGTTGAGCCAACAAGCAAAAAGCCGAGTCGCATCGGCTACGCCATTGCCAAAGATGGCACCAAGACCCGTGTCTTTAAGAAAACTGGAAAGGAGATCAAGTAATGGCTGAAACTACTGCAAAGCCGGCAAAAGCCGCAAAAAAGGCCGTTGTTGTGAGCACCGCTCGTCTCCGCGACCAGTATAAAGCAACTATTGCCGCTGAGCTGCAAAAGGAGCTGGGTCTGAGCAATGCGCACCAGGTGCCTAAGCTGGAAAAGATCACTGTTAACGTCGGCCTCGGCAAAGCCAAGGACGACAAAAAGATGATGGAAGCCGCCACGAACACCCTGCGCAAGATCACCGGCCAAGAACCGGTGCAAACCATTGCCAAGAAGTCGATCGCTAGCTTTAAGTTGCGCGAGGGGAACATCATCGGCCTGAAAGTTACCCTTCGCGGCGACAAAATGTATGAGTTTATGGATCGCCTGATCACCATCGTGCTGCCGCGCCTGCGCGACTTCCATGGCGTGCCGAACAAAGCATTTGACCGTCAGGGTAACTACTCGATTGGCATGACTGATCAGTCAGTATTCCCCGAACTAACCTTCGAAGAAACCACTACCGCCCACGGCTTGCAAGCGATCTTCACCATCAAGTGTGTCGAAGCTGCCCACGCCAAAGCATTGCTCGAAAAATTCGGTATGCCCTTTGAAAAGGAGGCCAAGTAATGGCTAGGAAATCAAGTATCGCCCGCGACCTCAAGCGTCGCAAGCTGAACGCCAAGTACTCGGCCAAGCGAGCCGAGCTCAAAGAACTTGGTGATCTGGAAGGTTTGGCTAAGTTGCCTCGCAACGCCAGCCCGACCCGTCTCAAGAACCGTTGCGTGGAAACCGGTCGTTCCCGCGGCTACATGCGGACCTTTGGTCTGAGCCGTTTGTCCTTCCGCGAGCACGCCTCCAAGGGTGAAATCCCTGGTGTAACGAAAGCGAGTTGGTAACGTATATGAGTAACATGGTATCTACTGACCCTATCGCCGATATGCTGACCCGTATCCGCAACGCCATCAACGTGCGCAAGCACGAAGTGGTGCTGCCGCACTCAAACCTCAAACAGGCCGTGGCCGAACTCCTCAAAAAGAACGGCTTCCTGTCAGAGGTAAAAGTGACTGATGCAACCGTTGGTAAGTCGATGAAAATTGTCATCAACCAAGAAGGCTCTAACGCAGTGATTACCGAAATCGTTCGGTTGAGCAAGCCAGGTCGCCGCGCCTACGTTGGCGCTGCCGACATCCCCACCGTGAAAGGCGGCCGCGGCATCGTCATCCTCTCTACCTCTAAAGGTATGATGACCGGTGCCCAAGCCAAAAAAAGCGGTGTCGGTGGCGAATTAATTTGTAAGGTATATTAAGGAGAAATCGATGAGTCGAATAGGAAAACTACCTATCGCGATCCCGAGCGGCGTGACAATCACTGTCGACCCCGATTTCGTGACCGTTGCCGGCCCCAAAGGGACGCTCAAACAGTTCACGATGCCGGGCGTAACGGTGACAGTCGCTGACGGCCAAGCCGTCGTCACTCGCGATAATGACGAAGCCGTTAATCGCTCAAAGCACGGCCTAATGCGCACACTGGTGGCCAACATGGTTGCCGGGGTCAACGAAGGCTTCGAGAAGAAGCTCGAAATCAACGGCGTCGGCTACCGCGTCAATATGCAGGGCACTGACCTCAAATTTAACCTTGGCTTTAGCCACGACGTTATCTACAAGCTGCCGCAAGGCATTACTGCGAAGGCCGAGCAGAACGTCATTACTATCGGTGGCATCGACAAGCAGCAGGTGGGCCAGGTCGCTGCTGAAATTCGTGCCCTCAAAAAACCCGAACCATACAAGGGCAAGGGTATCAAGTATGTTGGTGAACGAATCTTACGCAAGAGCGGTAAGAGTGGGAAGGAGAAGTAGTCATGAATACCTTAATGCATAAACTACGCAACCAGTGGCAGCGCAAACACCGCGTTCGCTCGACGGTATCTGGCACTTCTGAGCGCCCTCGTTTGAGTGTTCATATCAGTAACAAGCACATCACCGCCCAGTTGATCGACGACACCAAGCACATGACCGTCGCCTACGCCTCAACCGTCAGCACCAAAGCCGCCAAAGGCTCAATGATGGAGCGCGCGGTTTGGGTTGGCGAGGATATTGCTAAAAAAGCGCAAGCCGTCAAGATCAAAGCAGTCGTTTTCGACCGCGGTGGACATATCTATCACGGCCGCGTCCAAGCGCTGGCTGACGCAGCACGTAATGCAGGATTGGAGTTCTAATATGGCTGAGATTACCTCCGCCCCTCAGCAAGCCGCAGCCGAACAAGCCGCCCAAGGCCAACGCCCGCAGCGTGGTGGCCGTGACGGTGGTCGCGGACCCGGCGGCCCTCGTGGTCGTCGTCCGGACATGGCGCCGGAAGAAAAACAATTTGACGAGCGTGTCGTGCACATCGACCGTGTGGCCCGCGTCGTAAAGGGCGGCCGCCGCTTCCGTTTCCGCGCCCTAGTTGTCGTTGGTGACCGTAAGCACCGTGTTGGTGTTGGCACTGCCAAAGGCGCCGATGTCACCGCTGCCGTTACCAAAGCTACCGAAGTTGCCAAGAAGCACTTTGTGACCATTCCAATTTACAACGGCACTGTTCCGCACGAGGCCGAAGCCAAAGTGAGTGGCGCTCGCATCCTCATCAAACCTGCTGCGCCTGGTACTGGTTTGATCGCTGGCGGTGTAGTCCGCACCGTGCTTGAAGTCGCTGGCGTTAGCAACGCACTCAGCAAATCACTTGGCTCAAGCAACAAAACAAACACCGCCTATGCCACAATCGCCGCGCTGCAATCTATTGTGCCAGCCAGTGGTTGGGTAACACGCACCGCCAAGACAGAAAAGCCCGCCAAAGCCGTTCCGGCATCCGCCGACGACAAAGCCGAGGACAAGCCAGCTTCCAAAAAAGCTGCGGCCAAGAAAGACGAGGCCTAGACCATGAAGATTCACGAACTCAAGACCGCCAAGAATAAAACCGCCAAGCGTGTCGGCCGCGGTATCGCTGCCGGCCAGGGTAAAACTGCTGGCCGCGGGACCAAAGGCCAAATGGCCCGCACTGGTTCGAGCAAGCGCCCGGGCTTTGAAGGTGGTCAGAATCCTTTGATGCAGCGTCTGCCGAAGCTGCCTGGATTCAAATCCAAGGCTGTTCGTCCAGAGGTTGTTTACACTGGCCAGCTCGACGCCTTTGCCGGCAAGACCGCAGACGCCGAGAGCCTTGCGACAGCCGGTCTGCTCTCTAATCAGTACGTGTCGTTTAAGGTTATCAGCCGTGGCGACGTCACCAAGAAAGTGACCGTCAAAGCTGGTGGCATCAGCGCCAGCGCGCTGGTAGCTGTCGAAAAGGCCGGTGGTAGCTTCGAAAAAGTGAACCGCACGCCTCGCCCGCTCTCCAAGAAAAAAGCCGAGAAAACAGAGAAAAAGGCAGCCAAGAAAGCCTAAGTCGAGTTCCTCGACCCGAAAGAAGAGTGTCCCGAGCGACGCTCTTCTTATTTTATGTGCCAAATGGCTATTCCTCAGAGTCGACCTCGTGTATACTAAAGTCAAACGTGAGACAGATAGAGACAGGGATATGAACTGGAAACTGATTGCTAAGTCACTTGGTCACAAAGATATGCGCAAGCGTATCCTGGCTGTGTTGGGCATTTTATTGGTGTTCCGCATTATGGCGCACATCCCCGTGCCGCTGTCCGATCCACAGACCTTGCACCAGGTGCTCAACAACTTATTTACTTCGCAAAACACGCCGCAGTTACTGAGTTTTATTAATATTCTGTCTGGTGGTGCGCTGGCTAACTTCTCAATTATGATTGCCGGCCTTGGGCCGTACATTAACGCCTCGATCATCATGCAGCTGCTTACCAAAGCAGTACCCAAGCTTGAGGCCTTGCGCAAAGAAGGTGAATACGGCCAGCGCAAGATCAACCAGTACACGCGTATCCTGACATTTCCACTAGCCATTCTGCAATCTATTGGTGCGATCTATCTTATTCGTACGCAGGCCAGCCAGGTGAGCGGCATTCCGGATATCACGGCCCATGCCTCGATAGGGCAGTGGATTTTGATGGTCGCCGCCCTGACCGGCGGTTCAATGCTGCTCATGTGGCTTGGCGAGCTGATCACTGAACGGAGTATCGGGAACGGTATCTCGCTGGTCATTACCGTCGGTATTGTGAGCGGTCTGCCGGCTACCATTGCGACGCTCGGCAACAGCATTTTTGACAAAGCGAGCACCTGGACAGTCTTCGGTCACAAACTGCACGTCAGTGCCAGTGGCCTGGTGTACAGCGTTATCATTGCGGCGGCGATCCTGATAGTGACATGGTTCGTGGTCAAGCTCAATGAGGCGGCCAGACGCATTACGGTCAACTATGCCAAACGGGTCCAAGGCAATCGAACGTATGGTGGCGTGACCACCGTGCTGCCCGTGAAGTTGATTAGCGCCGGTGTGGTGCCGATCATTTTTGCTGTGGCGTTTCTGAGCGTGCCGAGTTTTGCCGGACAGCTGCTGGCAAGTTCGCATAGCGCTCGGCTCCAAGGGCTTGGCACCCATCTTATGACGTGGTTCCAAACACCCTCGCAAGCTACGTTTCATACCTATGGCCTCAAAGCTTACATCTACCCGCTCACGTACTTCCTCCTGGTATTTGTGTTCACATTCTTCTATACGAGCGTCACGTTTAACAGTAAAGAAATCGCCGAAAACTTACAGAAACAGGGCGGTTTCATCGAAGGCGTCCGCTCCGGCGCCCAGACCGAGAAGCATCTCAGTAAGATCGTCAACCGTCTCACGCTCTTTGGCGCTTTTTGCCTCGGCATTCTGGCGCTGCTGCCGATCCTGGCACAGATTTTCTTTAGCGCCAACATTGCTATCGGCGGCACCAGCGTCTTGATCTTAGTTTCCGTATCGCTCGAAACGCTGCGTGCTGTTGAATCCCGTGCATTGATGGTCACCTATGACCAGTACGCTCAACCCGATTTCTTTCATGAAATGTCGGAAGAGGACATGGAGAGTCCCAAAAAGCGTCGCTTCAGCCTGCTCCCCTTCCGCCGCCGCTAAATACGCCTGTTGTAATTGCCGCAAAAGATTGCTATAATTTACTACAGTTATATCTTATGGCAGCCAACAAGCAAGTAATCGAATTGACAGGAACGATTATTGAGACCCTTCCGGGTACTCAATTTCGCGTAGAACTCGAGAACGGCCATCAGATCATAGCTCACGTCGCCGGTAAGATGCGGAAACACTACATTCGCATCGTGCCAGGAGACAGCGTTACGGTCGAGTTGACCCCTTACGATCTTACTAAGGGCAGAATCACCTATCGCAAAAGCTAATACCAACTAAGCAGTGTGTTATGCACCGTGAAAGGAGCATGATCCGCATGAAAGTGCGTGCAAGTGTCAAAAAAATCAGCCCCGACGATCAAGTCGTGTGGCGCAAAGGGCGTGGCAAACACAGCAAAGCCAAGCTCTATATTATTAACAAGCTGAAACCTAAGCACAAGCAGCGTCAGGGGTAGTAGCATATGGCACGAATTTCCGGAGTCACTATTCCAACCGACAAGCAAGTGTGGGTTGCTTTGACCTACGTCTACGGCATTGGCCCCAAGACGAGCCAAACCATTTTGGCCGTTGCCAAGGTTGAGCCGACTGTTCGCGTCAAAGATCTGACCGACGCTGAAGTCTCGCGGATCCAAGACATCATCAACGATAAGTACACCGTCGAAGGTGAGCTGCAGCGCATTGTCGCCGGCAACATCAAGCGCCTCAAGGACATTAACTCCTACCGTGGCTTGCGCCACAAGGCTAGTTTGCCTTCTCGCGGCCAACGCACCAAGACCAACGCTCGCACACGCCGAGGCAAGAAGGTCACGGTTGGTGGTACTGCTAAGAAGGTCGCTTCAAAGACGTAGGATGATGAGGATATAAATATGGTAGAAACCACAACCGCACCAGCAGCAACTGCTGCGCCCAAGAAGAAAAAGTCCAAGCGAAGCGTACCTGCAGGTCAGGTGCACATCTTGGCAACGTTCAATAATACGATCATCACCTTTACCGACCCCAAAGGCGGCGTCTTGACCACTTGTAGTGCCGGCGCCTGCGGATTTCGTGGCTCTAAGAAGGGTACGGCCTACGCCGCCCAAGTTGCTACCGAAAAGGCTGGCAACGCTGCCAAGCAGCAGCACGGCCTCGCCAAAGTAGAGGTCTTCCTCAAGGGAGTGGGTCTGGGCCGTGATGCCGCTGTCCGCACCCTGCAAGGTTTGAACATGCAAGTTGAAACATTAACTGATGTGACTGGTGTTCCGCACGGTGGCGTGCGTCCACGCAAGGCACGTAGGGTTTAAGGGTGAGGAGTAAATAACATGGCACGAGACACTCACTCAATTGTAAAAATGTCCCGCCGGGAAAGCTATGCGCTGCACCCCAAGGCTCACAAAGCATTGGTCAAGCGTCCAACTATCCCTGGGCAGCACGGCAACAACCGTAACATGATGCGCAACAAGGCGAGCCAGTACTCGCTGCAGCTGCGCGAAAAGCAAAAGGTCAAGCGTCTGTACGGCTTGCTCGAAAAGCAATTCAGCAACCTCATGAAGGAAGCCAGCCGCCGCCAAGGTCAATCTGGCCAAATTCTGTTGCAATTGCTAGAGCAACGCCTCGACAATGCTGTGTACCGAGCTGGGTTCGCGCCCAGCCGCCGCGCCGCCCGTCAGTTGGTAACCCATGGTCACTTTATGCTGAACGGCGTCCGCGTTGATATTCCTTCCATTCGCGTTAAAGTTGGCGACGAGTTCGTCATCCGGGATCACAGCAAGGGCAGTGAATACTTCAAAAAGCTTGATGATGTCAGCCCCGCTCCCGCAACCACCCCCGAATGGCTGAAAGTTGATCGCAAAAAAGTCACCGTCAAGATTACCGGTCTCCCGACCCGTCAAGACGCTGAGCCAGATCTCAACGAACAACTAATCGTAGAATACTACTCACGCTAAGGAGGCTGTGTAAGAACTATGTCAAAGATGATTCACACACCAGGGTTAGTGCAAGTAGACGACCACAGCACCACCAGTGCGACGTTTGTCGTCGAGCCGCTGCACAGCGGCTACGGCATGACGCTCGGCAACTCATTGCGCCGCGTCTTGCTCTCGAGCATTGCCGGTGCTTCGGTTACCAGCTTTAAGATCGAAGGTGCCACCCACGAGTTCACCACTGTTAAGGGCGTCAAAGAGGACGTCGTTGACATCATGCTGAACCTCAAGGGCGTACGCTTCCGAGTTTACGGCGACGAACCACAGCAGATCCGCATTGTTAAGCAGGGCAAGGGGCCGGTTACTGCCAAGGACATTCAGGTGAATGCCGATGTCGAAGTCGTCAACCCCGAGCATGTTATTGCGACGATCGACGACGACAAGACGAAGCTCGTCATGGACCTCGTGGTCGAAACCGGTCGCGGCTACCGCACCGTCGAAGAAGGCACTGCCAAGAAAGCCAGCGACTACGTGGCTCTCGACGCTGTCTTCAGCCCGGTGCTGCGTGTTCGCTACAAGGTTGAAAACACCCGCGTTGGCCAGATGACCGACCTTGATAAGCTACTGCTGACGATCGAGACCGACGGCACCATTACACCACGCGATGCCTTCGAAGAAGCCGCAGCTATTTTGGTCAACCAATACACTGCACTTGCAGGCAAAACGCGTATCGAAACAGCTGAAAGCATCGTGGGCAGCACCCAAACCCTCGGAGGCCGCTTGTCCGATGACAGCAGCGACGAGCCCGCTGCCCTCAACACGCCTATCGAGGATCTCAACTTGAGCGCTCGAACCACAAACGCCTTGGTCAACAACGACATCCATACTATCAAGGATTTGTTTTCGCTGAGCGATGCCGAACTGCGCGATCTCAAGGGCTTTGGCAACAAAGCACTCGACGAAGTCAAAGAAAAATTAGCGGAGCTGGAGCTGTAAGATGCACCGTCACGGATATCAAGGCCGCAAATTGCACCGCGAGCGCGACCAACGAGTCGCGTTAGTGAAGGGCTTGGCCGATAGCCTCGTCAAGTACGAGTCCATCGAGACCACTCTTCCCAAGGCCAAAGAAGTGGTGCCTTACGTAGAAAAATTAATCACCAAGGCTAAGAAGGGCGACTTGCACAACCGCCGCCAGATCATTGCCGATCTGCAGACCATCGAGAGCGCGCACAAGCTCGTCGATGAGCTGGCTCCAAAGATGCAAGGACGCACCAGTGGCCACCTGCGCATCGAAAAAACGCGTATGCGCCGCGGCGACAACGCCCAGTTAGCTCGCGTTAGCTTTGTTGACGACCTCAAGGAAGCGCCGGTAGCCAAAGCCGCCGCCGTTGCTCCCGCAAAGGAAGCCGAAAAGAAGCCCGCCCCTAAAAAGCCAGCCACCAAAAAAACTCCTGCCAAAAAGGAGACCAAATAATGAAGACTTATAGCGCCAAACCAAGTGATATCACCCGCAAATGGTACGTCATCGACGCCAGCCAGGCACCGCTCGGCCGGGTTGCAACTCAAATTGCCACCTTGCTGACCGGTAAAGGCAAGCCCCAGTTCACTAAGCACATCGATACTGGCGATTACGTAGTTGTTATCAACGCTGGCGTCGTGAACGTCACCGGCGGCAAGCTCGATAAAAAAATGTACTACCGCCACAGCAACTACCCTGGTGGTTTGACCGAGCTCACCATGCGTGAAAAACTGGAGAAAAACCCGACATCTGTCGTCTTCCAGGCCGTTCGCGGTATGTTGCCTGTCAATAAATTGCGCGACGCTCGCCTGGAACGCCTCAAAATTTACGCCGGTGCCGAGCACAATCATGAAGCACAGAAGCCGGAAACAATTCCGGTCAAGGAGAGTAAATAATGGCTAAGAACGACTACTTCTACGCCCTCGGTCGCCGCAAAAGCGCCACCGCTCGTGTCCGTCTGCAAGGCGGCAAGGGAACAATTGTCGTCAACGACAAACCGGCCGAAGAGTATTTTGCCGGCAGTCAGAACCTGCTCAACGAGCTCAACAAGCCCTTTGCAGTACTTGAGCAAGAGAACAAATTCGACATTACCGTCCGCGTTGATGGCGGAGGCCACGTTGGCCAGGTTGAGGCCATTCGCCTCGGCATCGCCAAAGCGCTGACCCAGATGAACGAAGATCTCAAGAGCACGCTCAAGCGCGCTGACTTGCTCAGCCGCGACTCCCGCGAGCGCGAACGCAAGAAGTTCGGCCTCAAAGGCGCCCGCAAACAACGCCAATTTACCAAGCGGTAAATTCTGTCGTTCTGCGCACAAAAACCCAGCCCTTGCTGGGTTTTTGTCTTCCAGGTCAACGTAGATGCTAGTTTGGCTGCTGCGCGGTCGGCAATTGCTGCAGCCAATCACCATTGGCTAGCGGCACAAGGCTAAGCCTTTGGGCCGCGTCGTCGTAGGCTGGATGAGTGCCGATCTCATTAACCTGGGGATGAGAATCGTTGCGGCCGCTGCGCACCACCAGTTGAGGGCAACCACAATTGGTTGCCACTTCACCCCAAGCTCGAATCAGCGTGGCTGCCCAATCCAAGCCGTCGTACAAGCCGGTTTTATACCGTTCACGCATTGCTTGGCGATCAGAGCGGTCAAGCGGTGCCCGACAGCTCGTCACATCCTGAATCTGTATAATTTTGAGATTCCCATCTTCTTCCACGCCTGCGCCAGCAACCGCCACTAGCCAATCGTCATACACCAGTCCAATCGCATTGCGGGTGTCGATGTAAGGCTTGCCGTGATTTCCGGTATAGCCATTATTGGTGTAGGTCATTCGAATACCTTCAGGCATCGTACAGCCGTACCCAGCGGCCGTCATGTTGTGTATTGGACCAAGCTTGTAACCGCCTTGAATTGGCACAAAACGAAACCGTCCGATACTCCGCGGTAGCGGACGGCCTGGCAGCGGCGCCGCTAGACCTGGCAGATTAAGCGACACGACGGTCTCTTCAAAGATCTCTTCCAGGCGCGCGGCACGCACGAGATACTCGGGAAGGGGCGCAGAAGGCGGCTCAAGATTTTCGGCAAGCGAAACCAGGGCAAGGAGTTCTGGTGAAAAGTGGTACTGAGGCATTTGTAAACGCGGGGCGCGCTTTCTATACTCAGGAGAGAAGAACATAGATGACTACTATACCATATTTTACATACGTATGTTGCTCAATTCGTCGATCGCGTATCATAGAGGTATGTACGGAACACGCCGGCAGTTTCTACCAACCATTGCAATTAACGCCACAATGCCGTATGCTAACAGATGTGAAACGAACAACCGCCAACTTTTTTTGGTTTACCGGCCTCTCTCGTGGCGGTTTGTTCCGTGTGTTTGCATAACATACAATCAAAAATATAGAAGAGATCGCCACCCGGCGGTTTTTTATTAGTTTTAGCATCAGGAACATCTTATGACACAAGTTGAAGAACATATGCGCAGCGCACACGACATTGTCGCCGGATTACCGCGCGGCCCTTATACCGACTACTACCAACCAGCCTATCCAAATTCAGGTGAGTTAGTGGCAGCGGTTCACGAATTACAAGCCAGCGAAGCAGTTACTAGGCCGCCCTATGTTGATCAGCTCCGGGGCCAGCTCTCCCTGCTGGCTACTTGCCAGATCGACCGGCCCATTATTATCACCGGCCGCTGCGCTGAGGAAGTGGACTTGCAGACACCCGTCGAAGACATCATTGAAGAGTATCGCGCAGCCCGAGAACTTGTGGTAAGTGCGGTCGCCGGTGCGCTCTGCGTGACCCGCGGGATGGGGCAATCGGCCAAGCCTCGAAGCCAGGAACATCAGACGCTCAGTGATGGAAGCCGCGTGCTGTCCTACATGGGCGGCGCCGTCAACGGACACTCCTTTACACAACGGCAGCCGGATCCACGACGTTTGGTTGCTACAGCTGCCCAAGCACGCGATGTTGCTGCCGGCCTTGCGGAGGCAACTGGCGAGCACCATCCCGCCGCCCACGAAGCGCTACTCCTCGCCTATGAACACAGCTATGTACGCGTCGACCCCGAAACGGGCAAAAAATACCTGCTTTCTGCCGACTTACCTTGGATCGGCAAACGCACCAACCAGCTAGACGGCCCGCACGTAGCGCTGCTGGCCGATGTCGAAAACCCTGTTGGCATCAAGATTGGTGCCGACTCGACAGCCGAGCATATCGCCGGCTTGCAGCGAGCACTCAACAGGAATAACGAACCAGGCAAGCTCATTTTTATGCTTCGCCTAGGGCTGCAAGAGGGCGAGGCGCTAGAAGCGATCACTGCGGCCATTGCCGCCCACGCCCCAGGCGCACTGATAATGTACGACATCCATGGCACGACACGCCCCGGCCCGGACGGGCAAAAAATTCGCTACACAGGCGACATTATTGCTAACATTAAAGCCACTGCGGCCGCTTGTCGCAAAGCGGGACTCAAGCTACACGGTGTGCACCTCGAAACAATCATGGACCCTACGCGCAATGAGTGTGTCGACGAAGCGCACAACATCCCCCGTGATGCGCCGCACGTTGATCCACTGCTTAATCCTCAACAAACCGAGTATATTTTGCGTGCCACCGCCGCTGATCTGCTCTAACGCACAGTTTTATCACAAACTGCTACAATACTATGTATATGAACAAATCTGTCATTCTAACCGGCATTCGTGCCAACAACGATCTGACCATCGGCAATTATCTTGGTGCGCTCCTGCCGATCATCGACATGGCTAAGCGCCGTGCCGGTGAGTACCAAGTCAATTTGTTTG